>Ga0182738_1001441_pt1 | contig 29817 bp, 20 predicted proteins | sample eDN5th30CBELigMG_FD_128876 | JGI IMG/M metagenome (GOLD analysis project Ga0182738, IMG submission 128876) | Enriched Miracle-Growth compost microbial communities from Emeryville, California, USA - eDNA 5th pass 30_C BE-Lig MG (version 2)... ...
AATGGTTACCGTAATGGAGGTAGGTGTGTTGGCGGTGATGGTGGCCGGAGTGCCGCCGATGGTTACCGAAGTAGCGCCGTTAAGAGCGGTGCCGGTGATGACCAGCGAACTGCCGCTACAACCCGATAAACTACCCAATGACGTTAATACAGGAGGTGCAGCAGGATTGCCTTTCACAATAATATCATCCACCACAAAGCCGGGAATATTTTTCGTGCTGATATCGTTTACCCACCGGAAGCCTATGTAAACCGTAGGCTGATTATTAAGTGCAGCCGGCAGGGCCAAATCTGTAACCAACTGCGTAGTGGTTTGCCCCTGATAATAAGCCGGCAGATCCACCCAGGTAGTGCCGTTCAGCGAAAAGCACACCCGGCCGTAATCATAATAGGTAGATCCTATTTTTTCGCCGTTACAAATCCATTTAAAGCTAAGGGTCAGGTTGTTGAAACCAGTCGTGGAAAAGGTACGGTAGGCAATTTTGTTGGTAGGGTTGGCCGGCGCATAATCGCAGGGGTTAGCAGCCGTATTCCGCACCACATACATGGATTTATTGCCGGAAATAGCGCAGGAAGCATTACCAACCGCCCAGCGCGAGTTGCCTTCATCTGCTACATAAAAATCCCAGCTGATGGCGGGCAGCAGCGTGGTGCCTGTCGTGGCACTTTCGAAGTTTTCAGAGAAAATAGTGGTTTGCGCTTTGGCGCCCAGGGGCAGGCTCAGTAAGGCCATTATTAAAAGCAGCACTGCTGCGCCGGGCAGGAACCGCCCTGAGCGTTCCGGTAAGTAGATATATCGATGCATAATTATCTAAAAAAAATAGCGAAAATAATGAATTCCACTAATAAAATAAAAACAAGTTGACAGTACCGGGGTACACCAGGGCAAAGACAGGAAAGAGTGCCTAAAAGGTTGGTTTACCAGCAAATCAATATAAGAAACACATACATTAACTTTCCGATAGCGGGCGGCCTGACTGATCCATCTTGGCTTCTTATCTGATAAAAGTCATAACACCGGAAATTGCAAGGCTTTACTTTTGCATGGTTCATGAGGCGAATAGTAGCCATCATATTGTTTCTGGGACTGCTGCTGCAAACCTTTTACGCGCTTAGTGTGGTAACCTTTTATTATACCCGGAAAGCGTACGTAGCGAAGACACTTTGCGAGAACAAGAACAGGCCGCAGCTGCATTGTAACGGCAAGTGCTTTCTGAAGAAAAAGCTGAAGGAAGCAGAAAATGAATCCGGCCAAACCAAGAAAAGCCTGGAAAAGCAGGAGCAGCTTGTATTGGCGATGCCCATTATGCCGGCCCTGCTTTCTGTTCGTTTTCAGGCCACCGCTACGCGGGAAGTTTCCCGGTTTCGTGGCAGTCAATACCGGTTTACTTATCTCGCGGCCTGCTTTCATCCGCCCGCTGGTGAACCTGCTTTTGCGGCTTAGTATGCCTTTCCGGAAAGGAAGCGGGCACAACTGCCGGCTTTCCTTATTTCCCTTCCTTACTTAATAACCAGTTCAGGTGCCAGCTGCACCTGCGTAGTAGCGCTTTTCTGCGGGCCCGGTCCCCGGAATGCTACCCATTCTTCCAATTAAAACCATGAAAAATATTCTGTTTTCCTTTTCGCTGCTTGCAGCCTGCCTTTTTGCTTTTTCTTCCTGCAAAAAAGAAAAATCCACTAATCCCGAACCTGCCCCCGGACCAACGTATTACGCCCTGGGATCGGCTTATGCCAACGGCCTGCACGCGCAGCTTTTCTCAGACACCGCGCTGCAAACCGGCTATCACCGCCTGTATATTTCCCTTTCCGATTCGGCCACCGGCGCTGCTGTCAACGAAGCGCAGGTCAGCGTGATGCCGCTGATGAACATGGGTACCATGACGCATGCCGCGCCTTTTGAAAACCCTGCCTCAACTACAGCGGTTGATCAATACTTTCCTGCTGCGGTGGTATTTACCATGCCGGGCAGCAGCAGTCAGTGGAGCGTGCAGGTAACCGTACTGAAAGACGGCGTGCCGGCAGTGATGAGCTTCCCGGTAAACGTGGACCCTTACAGCCCCGAGCGTGTGCGGTCTTTTGTTTCTGCCGCCGATGGCGCCAGCTATTTCGTAGCCCTGCTGCAGCCGAAAAAACCCATTGTAGGCGTCAATGATCTGGAGCTGGCCGTGTATAAAAAACAAAGCATGATGAGCTTTCCGGCAGACAGCAGCCTGACGATTAGCAACACGCCGGAAATGCCCAGCATGGGCCATGGCTCTCCCGGCAATATAGATCCCGTGCATACCGGCCGGGGCCACTATAAAGGCAAGGTCAATTTTACCATGACCGGCCTGTGGCGCCTCAACCTCGGGTTTACCGCGCCGGAAGGCCCGGCCGACAGCACCACTTATTTTGAAATCAGCTTTTAAACTAAAATGCAGGCAGCGGCAATAGCCGCTGCCTGCGAAAAATATTCTATTATGAAACAGCTGCTGTTCCTGCTGCTCTTTGGCGCTACTTTGGCCGCCCGGGCGCAAACCACAGATAGCGCCGCTAACATGCCCCAGGTAGCGCTGCACGAAGTGCGCGTCCACACCACGGGCAAAAGCCAGCATCAAAAACTATTCAGCTATTTTAAAACCAACGAAGCCGCTACCACTGAAGACATCCTGAGCCGCATGCCCAGCCTGAGCCTGGTGCGCCGAGGCAGCTTTGGCCAGGAACCCATTATCCGTTCTTTTTCCGCCAGCCAAACTACCCTGCTGCTGGATGGCATGCGCATACAGGGCGCCTGTACCGACCGGATGGACCCCGCCACCATTTATACCGAGCCCATGAACCTGGAGGGCATTACCGTGCAGACTAATGGCAATACCCTGCTGGGCGCATCGGTGGGCGGCACCCTGAACTTAAAACTGGCGCAGGCTTACTGCGGTTGCGAAAGCCCGGAATTTTCAGGCAGCTTCAGCAGCGGCTACCAAAGCAATGCCCATGCTTTTTATGAAGCGCTGAGCCTGAATTACGCTACCGCCAAATTTGGCATCCGCGCTACCGGCAGTTACCGCAAAAGCCAGGATTACCGCGATGGCCACAACGAAACCGTGCGCTTTTCCGGCTTTGAAAAATTCAATTACTCGCTGGCCGGCATTGCCAGCCTGGGCAAAGACTGGCTGCTGAAAGGGCATTTTATTGCCGATGACGGCTGGCACATTGGTTACCCGGCCCTGCCTATGGATGTGGGTTATGCGTACGCACGCATTGGCTCGCTGGGCCTGATGCGGCACCGGCATGATGCTGCCTGGGAGCACCTGGAATTAAAAGTGTATGCCAACCGGATTGTGCATTACATGGATGACACCCGGCGCCCCGATGTAGCCATGCACATGGATATGCCTGGCCAAAGCACTACCCTGGGCGCTTTTGCCGAAGGACGGCGCCGCATAGGGGCCAACCAGCAACTGAACCTGCGCGCTGATGTTTCCGATACCCGCCTGAAGGCTTCCATGACTATGTATGACGAAGGACAACCGCCCATGTTTATGCTGACCTGGCCCGACAACCGGCAACTGCGCGGCGGCCTGGCTGTACAATACCAGTGGCAGCCAGACAGCCTGACGACCCTGCAGGCCTCTGTGCGTGGCGATGTGCATGCTTTTAGCCTGCAGACGCAGCAGGCAAAAGACCAGGTAAGCGTCATCAACGATGGCAGTGAGCCGATTCCTTATTTTATCCCTACCGCTTCGCTCACGGCTACCCGCCGCCTGTTTCCCCGCCTTGCCGCTACCTGGAGTGCCAGTATCGGCGGCCGTACTCCTACCGCCAGTGAGCTTTACGGCTTTTACCTCTTCAGCCGATTTGATGGCTTTGATTATTTGGGCCAGACCAATTTAAAACCCGAGCAATCGCTGCAAACAGAACTGACCCTGCAATGGATCCAGAAGAAATGGCAGGCTTCCGGTACAGCATACATCAGTAGTGTAAGTCACTACCTGACGGGCGTTTACGATCCTTCGCTTAGTGTCATGACACCGGGCGCGCGCGGCGTAAAGCGCTATGAGAACCTGGATAACGCGCTGCTCTATGGCCTGGAAGGCAGCTTTATATGGCAGCCATTTACCAATACCAGCCTGGTAAGCACCCTGAAGTATAACTATGGCCAGGATGAAGCAGGCCATGCGCTGCCCCTGATACCGCCTTTCCGAAACGTTACCTCGCTGACGCAGCGCTTCGGCAGGTTTGGCTTCACGGCCGAGTTTGAAGGGGCGCTGGCGCAAAACCGGGTGAATGAAGCAGCCGCTGAAAGACCCACGCCCGGCTTTGCCATTGCCCACCTGCGCGCCAGCTATGCCTGGACAAAAGACGGCACAGCCCTGCGTATTTCGGGTGGTGTGGAAAACATAGGCAATGCCTGGTATTACGAGCACCTGGACTGGGGTGGTATTCCGCGGCCGGGCAGGAATTTCTATGCCCTGCTGAGCGTAGGTTTTTAGCTTGCTGTTTATGCCGGCTAAAAAAAGCTGCTTTTTAAAGCAGCAGGGAAAAAGGAGCGGTTATCCCCGCTCTTTTTTTCTTCTTGCTACCTCTGTATTAATCAGTGCCAGCTCGCGGCTGGTCTGGCCGGCAACGGAAGTGTTTTCCTCGGCGCGGCGCATCAGGTAGGGAATCACGTCTTTCACCGGGCCGTAAGGCAGGTACTTAGCCACGTTGTAGCCGGCGTGCGCCAGGTTAAAGGAGATGTTGTCGCTCATGCCGTAAAGCTGCGAAAACCAAACGCGCTCATCACCCGGGGCAATGTCCAGCTGGTGCATCAGGGTAGCGGCCTTACGGCAGCTTTCCTCATTGTGGGTGCCTATGAACAGCCAAAGCTTATCCAGGTTGTGGAGGCAAAAATCCACAGCCGCGTCATAATCGCGATCGGTGCTGGGTTTGTTGGGCTGAATGGGATCCGGATAATTTTGTTCTGCGGCGCGTTTGCGTTCCTTTTCCATGTAGGCACCGCGCACCAGTTTGGCGCCATACAGGTAGCCTTTTTGAGTTGCGTCTGCCACCGCTTCTTTCAGGTAGGGCAGGGCGCCCCAGGTATAAAGCTGGAAGGTATTGTACACGATCACGCGGCCGCGGTTAAAGCGCGTCATCATCGCTTCTGCCAGTTGGTTCACGCCCTCTACTATCCAGGTTTCTTCTGCGTCCACCAGCACTTTGATGTTTTTGTCTGAGGCATGCTGGCAAATTTTCAGGATGCGTTGCTGCACACGGTCCCATTCTTTGGATTCGGCATCGCTGAGCGGCTGGCCGCTGTTTATTTTTTCCAGCAGGGCAAAGCGGGCAAAGCCGGTAACCTTTAGGCTGATGAAAGGCGTGTAGGCAGAAGCTGCGGCAGCATCAATGGCTTTAATGAATTCAGGCACGGCACTTTCAAAAGCGGCTTCGCTTTCCTTCCCCTCTACCCCGTAATCCAGGATGGCATTCACGCCAAACCTGCCCAGCACGGCTGCTGTTTGTTCTGCTTCCTGCAGGGTTTCGCCGCCGCAAAACTGCTTGAATATTGTTTTTTTTATGAGCCCTGTTACCGGCAGCTTCCGGCGGATGGCCCACTGGGTGAGGCGCATGCCCAGCGCAGTTACGTTGGGGTAGGCCATAGTGGCAAACAAAAGGTGGGCCTGCTTTAGATCTGCATTGCTGCGGTACTGGAAAGCGATTTTGGTATCGTTGAAATTAAGCGGCTGCACAAAAAGGAAAAGAAAGTAAGGATAGCGGCAAAATTAGTGTCTCTGTCCAAGTATTGTCACAAAAAGAAAGAAGACAAAATTTTGCAAACCCTTGCTGGCATAATCTCTGTCTTAGGGGAAAAGGCCTATTTTAGCCGAAAATTTTAAAACCTTACAAAACGTACATCAAACATGAAAAAGCTATTGCTACTTTCAATTCTCGGTGGTGCAGCTCTGGGCGCGCAGGCGCAGCAGGCAAAGCCATCTGTGGTTTCTATTCCGACAAACCGGGCCAATACAAAAAACATAGCCGTGGCTGCTAATTCCGAGGCTGTTCAGTCGGCAAGCGCTGCCGTTGGCAACAAAGGCGCTGCTGTGGTAAGCCGCTGGTACAATCACGGTTATGCCAAACTGATGGAAAACACTATAGATCCTTCAGAATGGTATAGTGAAGATTATGCCACGTTCCAACCTATTTGGCAAGATTCTACCGTTGGGTTTTCTGACGAGCCCTCTATCGGCATCAATGTGCTTTCATTTGCACAGACTTTCCATCCCCAGGCAGATATCTATAACGATGAATTCTTGTTCCCGGGGGAAGATCTTTATCTGAACAATACTACGCCATATAACCTTGACTCTGTAAGTGTAATGGGCATTTATACCCGCACCAATGAGTCTTATGTGGATACGCTGATTTTTACCTTCCTAAAAGAGCAGGGTTCGAATCAGTTTCTTTACTTCAGCTATGGTCCTGACGCTGCGTCATTATATGGTATTGACTCCTTTGCAGTACTGCTTTGGAATGGCGCTGCTTATCAAAATGCACCCATCAATCAGATCTCTTATTCTTATGGCTCAGTTGACCTTCCTGATGCCGTACAGATAAAAGTGCCTCTGAATAACGCTGTTTTCGCAGATTCTCTGCCCAACGGCCTTCATATGATTTCTGCAGCTCCCAATATCGCTGTAGGTGCTGGTTCTAAAATTTCTGTGTCTGTAGCCTTCAAATCTGGTACCACTTATACGCCTGGTACTCCAATTGATGATTACAACTATTTTGGCTTTATCAGTCACGAAGCTATTCCCGGTGGTTTTACTCCAGTAGATGGTAACGACCTGAGCATGTCTTATATCGTACGCAAAGACTCAGCAGGTACTATGGCTGCTCCAGCTACAGCTACTGCTCCTGCTTTGAACTTCTTCATGCCTACGCTTGCATTTAGCCTGCCCACCTCTGGCCCATACAGCCTGGAAGATCACGACATCTCCTGGAAGATCACTGCTAACGCAGAAACACCCGGCGCAGTTGCCAACGTAAACAGCGGCATCACTGCCAACGCGTTCCCTAATCCTGCTAACACTTCCCTGAATGTGCCTGTAACTGTAAAAGCTGATGCTAACGTAAGCGTGAACATCACCAACGCAGTAGGTCAGGTAGTGGCTACCCAAAACCTGGGTAAAGTAGCTGCCGGCCAAAAAGCTACAGCTACCTTCAACACCGCAGCCCTGGCCAACGGCGTTTACTTCTACACCGTAGAAGCCAACGGTCAGCGCCTGACGCAGCGCTTCGCTGTTGCCCACTAATTGCAGCACCTAATCACTGCGCAAAGGCAGTTAAAAAAGGGATGGTTTTCACAACCATCCCTTTTGTTTTTGAAACATAACCTATTATTGCACCCCCTCCAAGGGTATCCTTTTTGTAGTACCGACCTGATAGTATGGCTAAGAATTTGTTGATCGTAGAGTCCCCGGCCAAGGCCAAAACCATAGAAAAAATCCTGGGTAAAGACTTTCAGGTAAAATCCTGCTATGGGCACATCCGCGACCTCGAAAAAGAAGACATGGGCATTGATATCAAAAATCATTTCCGCCCCAAATATGTAGTAAGCGAAGACAAAACCAAAGTGGTGAGCGAGCTGCGCCGGCTGGCCAAGCAAAGCGAGGAAATCTGGCTGGCTACGGATGAAGACCGCGAAGGAGAAGCCATCAGCTGGCACCTTTGCGAAGTGCTGGGCCTGGACCCGCGCCACACCAAGCGCATCGTGTTCCACGAAATCACCAAACCCGCTATCCAGAAAGCCGTGCAAACACCCCGCACGGTAAACATGAACCTCGTAAACGCCCAACAGGCCCGCCGCGTGCTGGACCGCCTCGTGGGTTTTGAGCTGAGCCCCGTACTCTGGCGCAAGCTCAGCAACCGCAACAACCTCAGCGCCGGCCGTGTGCAAAGCGTGGCCGTACGCCTGATTGCCGAGCGCGAGCGCGAAATCAATGGCTTTGAAGTGCAAAGCAGCTTTAAGGTAGAAGCCTTTTTCCAGGCGCCCGACCTCAATAAAAGACTGGTAACCTTTAAAGCAGAAGGACCGGATAAATTTAAAACCAACACAGACGCCCGCCAGTTTCTGGAAAGCTGCCGCGGCGCCCAATACACCGTGCAGGAGGTGCAGGTAAAGCCGGGTAAGAAATCGCCCGCCGCGCCTTTTACCACTTCCACCCTGCAGCAGGAAGCCAGTCGCAAGCTGGGCTTTTCCGTAAGCCGTACCATGCGCGTGGCCCAGCAGCTTTATGAAAGCGGCCACATCACCTACATGCGTACGGACTCTGTAAACCTTTCAGACACCGCCCTGGAAAGTGCGCACAAAGCCATCAGCGCGCAATACGGAGAACGCTACCACCAGCGCCGCCGTTTTCAGACCAAAAATGAAAACGCGCAGGAAGCCCACGAAGCCATCCGCCCCACCGATATGATGGTGCAGCGCGTGAGCGACCCGGATACGCAGCGGCTCTACGATTTGATTTGGAAACGCACCATGGCCAGCCAGATGGCAGATGCCCAGCTGGAGCGCACGACGGCTAAAATAGGCATCAGTACCCGCCCCGATCAGCTTACCGCTATGGGGGAAGTCATCAAGTTCGACGGCTTCCTGAAAGTCTATACCGAAGGCCGTGATGACGAAGACGGTGAAGAACGGCAGGAAGGCATGCTGCCGCCTTTGGCAGCCGGGCAGCAACTGCCCCTGGTGGAAATGCTGGCCACGCAGCGCTTTACGCGCCCCGCGCCCCGCTACACAGAGGCCTCCCTGGTAAAAAAGCTGGAAGAACTGGGCATTGGCCGTCCTTCTACCTACGCGCCTACCATCAGCACCATTCAGCAGCGCGGCTATGTAGAGCGCACCGACCGCGAAGGGGTACGCCGCAGCTATGAAATCCTGAAACTGAAAGCAGACGAGATTACCGGCAGCACGGCGCAGGAAACCGTAGGCGCAGAAAAAGGCAAGCTCTTCCCCACCGACCTGGGCATGGTGGTTACCGATTTTTTAAGCGAGCATTTCGAGCGCGTGATGGATTACAACTTCACCGCCCAGATAGAACGCGAGTTTGACGAGATTGCCAAGGGCCGGGAAGACTGGAGCGAAATGATTGCCGAATTTTATGGTCCCTTCCACCAACAGGTAACCGAAACCATGGAAACGGCAGGGCGGGTGAAAGGCGAACGGGTGCTGGGCACCGAGCCGGGCACCGGCAAGCCGGTGATGGCCCGCCTGGGCCGCTTTGGCCCCATGGTGCAGATTGGCAATGCCGAGGAAGAAGAAAAACCGCGCTTTGCCACCATCAAGAAAAACCAAAGCATCGAAACCATTACGCTGGCAGAAGCGCTGGACCTGTTTAAGCTGCCCATGACGCTGGGCGATTACGAAGGCAAAGAAGTAAGCGTGGGCGCAGGCCGCTTTGGGCCTTATGTGAAATGGGGCGAGCAGTTTATTTCCCTGCCCAAAGGCGAAGACCCGCTGGGTGTGGATATGGACCGCGCGCTGCAAATTATTGCTGAAAAGCAAAAGGCGGATGCGCCGGTTGCCATGTATGAGGGCCAGCCGGTTACCAAAGGTACAGGCCGCTTCGGGCCTTTCATTAAATGGAAGGACACTTTCATCAATGTGCCGCGCAAATACGATTTCAACAACCTGCGGCAGCAGGATATCAACGAGCTTATTTCCGCCAAGCTGGAGAAAGAAGCCAACCGCTATATTCAGCAATGGCCCGAAGAAAAAATCACGATCGAAAATGGCCGCTGGGGTCCGTTTATCCGCTTTGGCAAAAAGATGCTGAACCTGAAGAAAGAGGAAGGTGGCCGCATGACAGCAGAAGAAGCAGCCGGTATGTCTTTGGAAGAAGTGAAAAGCATCATCAAGGCGCAGGTGCCCGGCGCGTTTGACAAGCCGGTGAAAGCAGCCAAAAAAGCGGCTGCTCCCAAGAAGACCGCGGCGAAGAAAACCGCAACGCGAAAGAAGGCTTCCTGACAAGTGTCCGATACCGCTCCAGGGTAAAGGCAAAGGCGCCGGACCTGCATGCTTGCGGGCATAAAATTTTCGTACTTTAGAGTAACTAATTAAAAGGCCCTGTGGACAGTATGAAAAAGCCGGGAAAGGAAATCAATGCCTTGCTACAATTAATAGATGACCCGGACAACGAGGTCTATGATACCGTAGCTGCGGAAATCCTGCGCTACGGCAAAATTATTATTCCGAACCTGGAAGCACTGTGGGAAACCACGCCCGATGAAGCGGTGCAGGAGCGCATCGAAATGCTGATTCACCGGGTGCATTTTCAGGATTTGCAGCAGGCCTTTTACGAATGGGGCAACAGTCCGCAGGCCAGCCTGCTGCAAGGCGCGCTGCTGGTAGCGCGTTACCAGTTTCCGGAACTTGCCACCGCGCCGCTGATCAGCCAGTTTGATCAGATGCGCAAAAACATCTGGCTGGAGCTGAACAATTACCTCACGCCCATTGAGCAGGTAAACGTGTTTGCCTCTATGCTGTACAGCTATTACAGGTTGCAGGGCCACGAGCTGAGCGAGCGCGAGCCGGCGCATTTCTTCATCAATCAGGTCCTGGAAAGCAGGCAGGGTAATACCTATTCGCTGGGTGTGCTGTTTCTGGCTTTTTGCGAGCTGCTGGATATACCCATCTTTGCGGTAGACCTGCCGCGGCAATTTGTGCTGGCTTATGTAGATACTGTGCACCCGCCGGGCCGGCCATTTACCGAACCCGAACAACACCTGCTGTTTTTCATTGACCCGGTAAACGCCATGGTCTATACCCGCAGCGACGTTACCCTTTACCTGAAAAAAGTAGGCGCCACCGGTCCCGAATACGAATATTTTACCCCTGTTGGCAACCGCCGCATTATTTACCGCATGCTAGAAGAACTGGCGCTGTGCTACCGCTACCGCCGCGAAGAAGACAAGGCAGAGGAAGTAGAGCAGCTGATGCGGGTGCTGGTGAGATAGGTTTTAGTCTTTAGTCTTTAGGTTTTAGAGGGAGCAGGTTTTATTTCGCATAGCTTGTCCCTGTGAAACCCGGATGCCACATTCCCACATTAGCTCATTGGCACATTTACCTCATCCCGTTCTACGATGCCGTCGCGGATGCGGATAATGCGGTGGGTATAATGGGCAATATCTTCTTCGTGGGTAACCAGCACAACCGTATTGCCGCCGGCCTGAATTTGACCAAACAGCTCCATAATTTCAATAGAAGTTTTGGTATCAAGGTTGCCGGTAGGCTCGTCGGCAAGAATAAGGGCCGGCTTGTTGATAAGGGCGCGTGCAATGGCCACCCGCTGGCTTTGGCCACCGCTTAGCTCATTGGGCTTGTGGTGGGCCCGATCGGCCAGTCCCACCTGTGCCAGCATATCGCGTGCGCGCTCCTCGCGTTCCTTACGGCTTACGCCCGCATAAATAAGCGGCAGCGCCACGTTTTCCCAGGCAGTAAGGCGGGGCAGCAGGTTGAACTGCTGGAATACAAACCCGATTTCGTGGTTGCGCACACCGGCCAGCGCATCATCGTTCATGCGGCTTACATCCTGCCCGTTCAAAAAGTAAGTGCCGCTGGTCGGGCTGTCCAGGCAGCCCAGGATGTTCATCAGCGTGCTTTTGCCGCTGCCACTGGGGCCCATCAGGGCGGCATATTCGTTTTTACCGATAGTAATGTCAATGCCTTTGAGCACCGGTAATTCCTGGTTGCCTAAATAATAACTCTTGCGGATGTCGCTAAGCTGGATAACTGCATTCATGTGAAAGAGGGCATGGAGGTCAAAAGTAGGCAGGAATGGCAATTGCACCATAGCCTTGCCTGCGCCGAAGTCCCGCCCCGATGGCAGTGGTAGCCCGCTGAAGCCTTCCCGGCCTGCGCCGGGATAAGTGTGCGCAGGCCTTTGTGGCGGACTACAAACGGACAGCGGGACCAGCGCAACTGCAAGGAGGTGCTGTTGCGCGCCAAAAAGAAAAAACTACAAAATCCAAAATCCAAAATCCAAACCTCAATCCTCAAACCTCAAACCTCAAACCTCAAACCTCAAACCTCAAACCTCAATCCTGCCAAACCCCAAACTCGCCTACCTTTGCGCCTATGACACGCGATACCCAAATATTCTCGCTTATTCAGGAAGAGCTGGAACGGCAGCGCCGCGGCCTGGAGCTGATTGCTTCTGAAAACTTTACCTCTGCCCAGGTGATGCAGGCCATGGGTAACGTGATGACCAATAAATATGCGGAAGGTTATCCCGGACGCCGCTACTACGGTGGTTGCGAGGTGGTAGACCAAAGCGAGCAACTGGCCATTGACCGTGCCAAAGAAATTTTTGGCTGTGCTTACGCCAATGTGCAGCCCCACAGCGGCGCACAGGCCAATGCGGCCGTGATGCTGGCCTGCCTGCAGCCCGGCGATGTGATTCTGGGCTTGGACCTGAGCATGGGCGGCCACCTGACCCATGGCTCGCCGGTAAACTTCAGCGGCAAGCTCTACAACCCGGTGTTTTATGGCGTGAAGCAGGAAGACGGCCGTGTGGATTATGACATGATGGAACAGCAGGCCCTGGCCCACAAGCCCAAGCTGCTTATCTGCGGCGCCAGCGCCTACAGCCGCGACTGGGATTATGCACGCATCCGTCAGATTGCCGATAAAGTAAATGCCCTGGTACTGTGCGATATGGCGCACCCCGCGGGTTTGATTGCCAAAGGCCTGCTCAGCAGTCCGTTTGCGCATTGCCACATCGTAACGAGCACCACGCACAAAACCCTGCGCGGTCCGCGTGGGGGCATCGTGCTGATGAAAGAAGATTTTGAAAATCCCTGGGGCATAAAAGGGCCCAAAGGCGAGGTGCGCATGATGAGTCAGCTGATAGACCTGGCGGTTTTCCCCGGCACGCAGGGCGGTCCGCTGGAGCATGTGATTGCCGCCAAAGCCGTGGCTTTTCATGAAATCCTGCAGGAAGATTTTAAAGCTTACGGGCAGCAAATCATTAAAAACGCCCAGGCCATGGCCACGGCTTTTTCTGAAAAAGGCTATGATATTGTAAGCGGCGGTACCGACAATCACCTGTTGCTGATAGACCTGCGCAACAAAAATATCAGTGGCAAGAAAGCGGAAAATGTACTGGTGAAAGCAGACATCACGCTGAACAAAAACATGGTGCCTTTTGATGACAAAAGCCCGTTTGTAACCAGCGGCATACGCGTAGGCGTGCCGGCCATTACCACGCGTGGCCTGAAGGAAGGCGATATGGCGCAGATTGTTACCTGGCTGGACCGCGTACTGATGGCCCCGGATAATGAAGAGGTAATTGGCAGCGTGCGCGGCGAGATCAACGAATACATGCGGCAGTTTCCGCTTTACCCGGACTGGAAAGTAGGTTAAGGTTAAGGCTAAGGCTAAGAAAGTCTCAGTCTTAATCTTAGTCTCAATCTCAATCTTGATCTCGATCTCAGTCTTAACAGCCCTGCCGGGGCACATGCGTTATTTTTGCGCCATTCGCCCAAAACAGCATATCCCCGCATGAAGCGTATTTTATTTGTTTTTTGTTGCCTTTTTATTACCGGTAGTTTTCTGTGGCCTGCGGATGCCCAGGCCCAGCGCCGCAAAAAAAAGCATGAGCCGGAAATTTCTATTTACGATGTAGATACCCTGCAGGCGGCCATCCCGCTGCAACGCCAGTACCTGCACGACCGTATTCATAAAGCGGTGCGCGGGGCAGATGCCAGCGACGGCTCGGTAGATGGTGTTATTGAGTTTGGTGATTCCACTTTTACCAACCTGCTTACCAAAGCCATGCTGCATGATATGCCGCACCTGGCGGTGATGGTGGAAAACCTGCCCATGACCGATAAGGTCAATGAAAACCAAACCAAAATCCGCTACCTCAGCGCGGTACTGAACCTGCTGACCGATTACAACCGCGACTATAAAGTAGAACCATATTTCTATCGCCGGGCCGTTACCGCCCTGCGCGCCATGATCATTGCCCGCGAAGAAGGAAAGCTGCCCGAATATGTGCAGGCCAATGCCACCCTGGCTACCCTGGCCAATGTAAGCCTGCTGGAAGGCTATCCGGAAAGCCGTGCCTATCTCTATACTTCCCTGGGGCGGCAGTATCCGCAACTAATGATTGGCCGGCTGAAAGAATATGCCGGCGAGCCCTTTGCCGGTGAAATTATCTCGGCGGCTGCACGCGTATCGCCCAACGATATTTATAATTACGCTTCCAGCACCAATTATACGCTGAGCAGCGCGATTCGCCGTACCAAGGATCCACTGGTGCAAACCATTGTGCAGATTTCCGATCAAAGCAAGAGCCCGCTGAAAGCCCTGCCTTTCCTCAGCGATGTGTACAACAAACGCAAGACCATTGCGGAAGTGGATAAAATTGTAAACGACCCCGACCTGTTTTTTCAAAACCTGGTACGCCTCAAAATGGAAGGTGACAGCCTGGGCACTAAAAGCATCAGCAGCGAGCTGGCCTACCGCGCTATGCGCTATGTGCGCACCATCAACGACCTGCACGAAAGCCCTGCCGCTGTGCGCTTTCGCATTATCAGCGGCCTCAGCGCTCCGGAGCTTTATTACATCATGGTGTTTGGGCAGGATGAGATTTATACCAGCTCTTTCCTCGGCGCCTTCAATATGTTTAAAGACCGGCTGGACAAAGGCATGAGCGGCACCCAGCTGCTCGATACCATTCACTACGACCGCTTCCGGACTTTTATCCGCATGTGCGCCGGCTACAACACGCTGAGCGCTTTTATGAGCACCATAGACAGCAGCAAGCGCCCTGCCCTGATGAGCGATTTCGTTAGCAACCTGGAACTGGGCAATGAAGACGACCTGGAAGATGCCGTGGATGTGGCAGACGCTTATAGCAGCATCAAAGACGAAAAGCTGGCCACCTTTCTGCGCCAGGAAGTAAAAAACAATTATGAAAGGGTCAGCAAGGCGCGCAGCAAGAAAGGCATTATTGTCTATGGCCTGCTTTCTGCGATTTTTAACAGCTTTGCCACCGGCGATGTCGTGGGTCAGGATCTGGGGCTGCCCCCTGTGAACCTGGTGCCCTACAGCAGCCTGGTCAATGATTCAGGCGTGGTGATAGAACAGTTTTTCTTTTATGGAGACGAGGATGGCAAGATGTCTTACAACAGCTTCCTGAGCAATTTCCCCAGCGCTAAATGGTCGCAGACCTCCAATAAATACTGGACGCAGTTTACCTCTAAAACCGGCAAGCCGGTAGTGGCCTATGCCAACCTGCCCCTGAGCGAGCCTGCGGACGAAGAAGCGCAGGCCAAGCTGCAGGAATATCTGGATAACAACAACATCCGCCCCACCGTCATCGTGCACCGCGGCCACAGCTACCACCTGCCCAGCACCATAGACCGGCTGGGCCGTAATACCCGCGTGGTGATGCTGGGCTCCTGCGGCGGGTATCACAACCTGGGTACCGTGCTGGACCGCTCGCCGGATGCGCAAATCATTTCCTCCAAACAAATCGGCGCCATGGCCGTTAATGAACCCATCATCAAAGCCCTGAACGAAGACCTGCTGGCCGGCAAAGACATCAACTGGCCCATTCTCTGGACAGAAGTGCAGGGAGCATTGCGCCAACCCGCGCTCAGCACCTTTAGTGAATACGTGCCGCCGCATAAAAACCTGGGCGCCATTTTCATCAAAGCTTACCGCAGGCTGGCCAACGCAGACCAGAGTTGAGGGTTGAGGAATGAGGACTGAGGGTTGATATTACTGCTGCTGCGTCGCCGCGCAAAACGAAACCCGTAAACAGCATTAACCTATGAACCTGCACCACTGCACCACCAAAGCCCCGGAAGGCTGGAATAAAAAGGAAATTAAAAAAGAATTTCCTGATCTGATGGCACGGCTGGACGAATGGCAAAACCGGCTTTATGCCGCCGGCAACACCGCTGTGCTTATCATTCTTCAGGGCATGGACGCCAGCGGTAAGGATGGCCTGATCAAAGACGTTTTCGGCGGCCTCAATCCGCAGGGCATTTCGGTAACCAGTTTTAAAGCGCCCACCGAAGAAGAAAAAGCCCATGATTTTTTGTGGCGTATTCACCGGCATTGCCCGCCCAAAGGCCGCATCCATGTCTTTAACCGCTCGCAGTACGAGGATGTGATTGTGCCCGGCATAGCAGGCACGCTTTCCGAAAAGGAAACAGCGGCGCGCATGAAAAGCATCAACGATTTTGAAACGCACCTGGAGCAAAATGGCACCCGCATCCTGAAATGCTACCTGCACGTGAGCCCTGAAAAGCAGCAGCAGCGCCTGGAAGAGCGCCTCAGCAATCCACGCAAAATGTGGAAGTATGACGCCAAAGACTGGAAGGAAGCCGCCCGCTACGGGCAGCACCTGCTTTGGTACGAAAAGGTAATGACCGGCTGCGACGCTGTGCCCTGGCACGTGATACCCGCCGATAAAAACTGGGTAAAGCGGCAAATGGTGGGCACTTTGCTGGAAGAATTACTGGTCCGGATAAATCCGGTATACCCGGGCATAGGATAAGGATGGCGGGTCATTAAGGGAATAGCATTCATTATTTTTTGGGCTGTCGGCCTTAATCGTATCAGTCAGCAACCGTTCCGGCCATCCGCTCCTACTCCGCCACAGAAGCCCGCGCACGGCAACTTCAGCGGGGTATCCGCTGCTGTCCGGCAGCCTTTCAGCGGCAGCCGCAACCTTCCTGCTTTCAAAAGCAAAAACCTGCTTCGTTGCTTTTTAACCTATCGCTCTCCTGCCATCCCTTTAATTTTGCAGCCCCAACTTATAAAAGCTTCTATAAAAGCATGAATAAAACATTATTAAAAGCCGGCGGCGCTGCGATGCTGCTGGCTTTGGGTCTCCAGACCAATGCCCAGACGCGCATCCTGCTGGATACCGCCAACATGGATAAGAGCGTAAAGCCGGGCGATAATTTTTACCGCTACGCCAATGGCCGCTGGCTGGATAAGAACCCTGTTCCGCCTTCTGAAACCCGCTGGGGCAGCTTCAACGAACTGCAGGAAAACAACTACAAAGCCCTGCACGAATTACTGGAAGAAGCAGCCGCCAGCAAGGCGCCCGCCAATACCGCCGAAGGCAAGATTGGCAATTTTTACCGCAGCGGTATGGACAGCACGCGCATTGAAAAAGAAGGCCTTACCCCGCTGCAGGCAGACTTTGCGCGCATCGGCAAAATAAAAAATACAAAAGAACTGATGCAGGAATTTGCCTACCTGCACACCCAGGGCCTGGGCCAGGGCTTTAGCTTTTATGTGGGCCCGGACGATAAAGAAGTAACCCGTATGGCAGCCCAGTTTTACCAGGGCGGCCTGGGCATCCCCGACCGCGATTATTATTTCAAAGATGATCAGCGCAGCAAAACCATCCGCCAGGCATACGTGGACTACATGGTGCAGGCTTTTATGCTGATGGGCGAAAGCAAAGACAATGCGCACCGTCTGGCTGGCGAGGTGATGAAACTGGAAACTTCGCTGGCCGAAGCTTCCATGACCCGCGTGGAAATGCGCGACCCCTACAAGCTGTATAACAAGATGGAGGTTGCCAGGCTGGACCAGCAGGAAAAGGAAATTGGCTGGGCCAGCCTGATGAATACCCTGGGCGCTGCCAAAGAAAGCACCGTCATCGTGGGGCAGCCTGCATTTTTTGAACGCTTCAACAAAGAGCTGACTGCCACACCAATCACCACCTGGCAGGCTTACCTCAAATTTCACCTGTTCAACGACGTAGCGCCTTACCTCTACAGCAAGGCAGACGAAATGCGCTTTGCCTTTTACGGTAAAACCCTGCGCGGCCAACAGGCCCAGCGCGACCGCTGGAAGCGCGTGCTGCAGGTGATAGACGGCTCTATTGGCGAACTGCTGGGCCAGGTGTACGTAGCCCGTAATTTTAAGCCGGAAGCCAAAGAACGCATGGTAGCGCTGGTAAGCAACCTGCAACAAACCTATGCCGACCGTATTCAGCGCCTGGACTGGATGAGCGAGGCGACCAAAACACGCGCCCTGGCCAAGCTGAATACCTTTATGAAAAAGATTGGCTACCCCGACAAATGGCGCGATTACAGCAAGCTGACCATCGTGCCCAATAATTACCTGGCCAATGCAAAAGCAGCTTCCGCTTTCGACTTCAACTACATGGTAAGCAAGCTGGGCAAGCCGGTGGATCGCAGCGAATGGGGCATGACGCCGCCTACCGTAAACGCTTATTACAATCCGGCCTTTAATGAAATCGTATTCCCGGCCGGTATCCTGCAATATCCTTTCTTTGAATTTACAGCGGATGACGCCGTAAACTATGGCGGCATTGGCGCCGTAATTGGCCACGAAATGACCCACGGCTTTGATGATCAGGGCCGGCAGTACGATGCCACCGGCAACCTGAAAGACTGGTGGACAGAAGCAGACGCCAAACAGTTTACCGACAAAGCCAACGTGGTAGTGAATCAGTTCAACAACTACACCGTGCTGGATACCGTGCATGTAAACGGCGAGCTGACGCTGGGTGAAAACCTGGCCGACCTGGGTGGCCTGGCTATTGCCTATGAAGCGTTTGAAAAAACAAAGCAGGCCAAAGAAGGCAAGCTCATTGACGGCTTTACGCCCGAGCAGCGTTTCTTTTTAAGCTGGGCACAGGTATGGCGCGCCAATACCCGCCCCGAAGAAATAGCCCAACGCATTGTAACCGACCCGCATTCTCCCAATGAGCTGCGTGCCAACGGCCCGTTGAGCAATATGCCCGAGTTCTATAAAGCATTTGATGTAAAACCCGGCGATAAGATGTACCGCGAGCCGAAAGACCGCGCGAAAGTATGGTAGTGCTTATCCAGGCACACACGAAAAAGCCCCCTGCGCGCAGGGGGCTTTTCTATTTATTTTCGTTGAAAAGAAAAATTATTTCTTTTTCTTGGCAGGTGTGTTGATCACGTCAGAGAGTTCTTTGCCAGCTTTGAATTTAGGTACTTTACGTGCTTTAATGCTCATTGCCTCGCCGGTCTGAGGATTACGGCCGGTGCGCGCAGCGCGGTCAGACACAGAGAAGGTACCAAAGCCTACCAGTGTAACGCGATCGCCCTGGCGCAGCGCGTCTTTAATAGCAGTGGTCAGCGCGTCCATAGCGGCGGCAGCCTGATTGCGGGTCAGCTCTACAGGATTCTTGGTTTGCTTTTCGTTGCCGGCAATCTGGATAACCTGTTCAATGAGTTCTGATTTGTTCATCGTTTAAATGGTTTGGGGTTGTGAAAATTGAATTTTATTATGACTGAGTCGGGGCAAATATACACAGCCCTGCCAGTCTTCCAAATTTTAGAGAAAATATTTTACTTTGGCGGAAAGCCTTGCAGGCAGCCACTTTCAGCGCAATTTTAAAGGCTGCTTCCTGCCTGGAACCAGGGTCCTGCCTACAGCAGTTCTTCCATGGCCGTGTGAAAGGAAATAAACTGGTTGCCAAAGCGGTCGTGCCCCTGCTGCCGCAGGGGGGCGGCATGGCGCTCCAGGAAAAGATCATAATCCGCCCGGTTGCCGGCGCGGCACTGCAATACAAAGGTTTCCCCTTCCTCATCATTGTCCTGCTCCAGCAGGCGGTGCAGGGTACAGCTTTGAAACAAGCCGGTTTGCAATAGGGCGGGCATATAGCGCTCCTGCGTCCATTGCTGCCACTGCGCGCTTACCGGGTGCGCCACCTTGGTAGTGATGTTATAGATAATCATAGCTGCAAGTTGCAGAAAAATTGCGCCGCTACCTTCGCTGCTGCCTGCATCCTTACCCGGCCGCTTTTGTGAGCATCTCTGCTAAAACAAAGCGGCTGCCTTTTCAAAAGACAGCCGCTTTGGCGCAATGGAAGTAAAAAAGTCTTAGCCCCCTACCGTCACGATATAACGGCATTTGGCGCGGCAGTCCAGCTCTTTGGTCGTGCCGTGGCGCAGTCCGGCAGAAATCCGGTAGCGAAACTGGTGGGCGCTGAAGTAAGGCTTCAGATCCACACCGGGCTTTACAGGCACCTGCAGGTGATAAGGGTCTGCCATCGGCAGCGGGTTATCTTCCAGCGCCGCAATTTCTGTAAATACAGGATTGGTATCGGTAGCCAGCTCTACACGAATACCGGCCAGCGCTTCGAAGTTGTTGAGGCTGTCGCCATTGTCCAGGTAAAGATCAATCTTGTCCAGCCGGGCTGCCTGCAGCTTGCTGCTGCTGGTTCCGTTGGCGCTCAGCAGGCTGTCTATATTCATATCAGATGCCATTTCGGCACCGATATTACCACCTGAAGGAGCCTCCGGAAGGGTAAATTCAATAGTACCAGCGTTCATGCCTATTTCCAGGTTCAGTGCCTCTTTTATTTTCTTGCAGGAAGTAAAAGAAAGGCTGAAACCCGCCAGGGCTATGGTGAAAAGAATTGACTTTTTCATGCAGCAGTAAAAGAAGTGTTTTAAAGATTCAAAGTTAATGCAATACCGCCGGCAGGCAGGTTCGCTTCGTCATCAGGCTGTTAAGAAAACTTCCCGGCACCTTTAAAACCGGCACCAGCTTTACCGCAATACCTCGCGGCTGATCACCAGCTTTTGAATTTCGCTGGTGCCTTCGCCAATGGTGCAGAGCTTGCTGTCGCGGTAAAATTTCTCTACCGGGAAATCCTTGGTATAACCGTAACCGCCAAAAATCTGTACCGCGTCCGTGCTTACCTGCACGCTTATTTCGCTGGCGTAATACTTGGCCATGGCGCTTTCCTTGGTCATTTTCTCGCCGCGGTTTTTGAGGTCGGCCGCCTGGTAAATAAGCAGTTCCGCCGCTTCGATTTTGGTAGCCATATCTGCCAGCTTAAAAGAAATAGCCTGGAAGTTGGCAATGGGCTGGTCAAACTGATGGCGCTCTTTGGCGTATTTCACCGAGGCTTCGTAAGCGCCTTTGGCAATACCCAGCGACAGGGCGGCAATGGAAATACGGCCGCCGTCCAGCACTTTCATCGCCTGACGGAAACCGTCGCCCACCTCGCCCATGCGGTTGGCATCGGGAATGCGGCAATTATCAAACACCAGTTCCGTGGTTTCGCTGGCGCGCATGCCCAGCTTGTTTTCTTTCTTGCCGGCAGAAAAGCCCGGCGTGCCTCTTTCCACAATAAAAGCAGTGACGTTGCCACTGGTGCGGGGCTCGCCGGTGCGGGCCAGCACCACCGCTACATTGCCGGATTTGCCGTGGGTAATCCAGTTCTTGGTACCGTTCAGCACCCATTCGTCGCCTTCTTTGGTGGCGGTGCAACGCATGTTGCCGGCGTCGCTGCCGGTGTTGGCTTCGGTAAGGCCCCAGGCGCCAATCCATTCGCCGCTTGCCAGTTTGGGCAGGTATTTCTGCTTTTGTGCTTCGTTGCCAAAATAAAGAATGTGGCCGGTGCACAACGAGTTGTGCGCCGCTACCGAAAGCCCGATAGAGCCGCATACTTTGGCAATTTCACTTACTACCGTCACGTATTCAAAATAGCTGAGCCCGGCGCCGCCGTAAGCTTCCGGTACCAGCACGCCCATCAGTCCCAGCTTACCCATTTCATGAAACAGCGCTTCGGGAAAGATTTGGGCCTCATCCCATTCCATCATTTTGGGGCGTATGTTTTTATTGGCAAAGTCTCGAATCATATCGGCAATGGCCAACTGCGTGTCGGTGTAATTAAAGTTCATTTTTAAATTTAATTCGGTAAAATATATCTGATTATTGCCTTATGGCAAGGCCTTCGCGGCTGCAAGGTTACTCTGGAATAACGGTAAAATACGGCGCAATTTTACGATATTTTTCCTCGTTCATCAGGGGCACCTGCCGCAACTGCTCTATGTTGCTGAATTGTTTCAGCCCTTCGCGCAGCAAAAGAATGTTTTTAGCCACCTTCTCACCGATATACGGATGCTGCTTTAACTGTTCCAACGTGACGGTGTTGAGGTTCATTTTTTCGACCTTCGATGGATTGACGCTGAAATATTGTTTTACCGAATCGGGCAGGGGCGGAAAGATTTCATCCAGCTGCGCTGCCCGCAAAAAGCCACCCAGCGCACGGCGTTTCTCCAAAATGTGATGCGCGGTAGCTGCGCCGATGCCGCGTATGGATACCAGGTGCAAGCTGTCCACACTGTTGATTTCCACACTGCCCGGCAATGCAGCCGTTTTGGGCGTATAGCCTGTGTTGTTCCATTCCTTTCTTTCATAACCCGGCCGCTGTGCCGCAATGACCATATAGGGTGCCAGCTGCTCGTAGGTTTCCGGTTCTAGGTTATAGAGCGCTTTGAAATCTTCTTTCTGGTAAAACACCTTTCCATGCCGCCGCCAGTTCATCAGGCCTTTCACCGTGCGTGGCGGAAGGCCCAGCCTAATAAAGCCGGCACTGTCTAAAGTATTGGGGTCAAAGGGAAAAAGCGCAGCGGGTGCCTGTGCCGGGTTACCGGAGGCAGCCGTATCTATATGTTGCAAGGCGGCCAGCATCCGGTCGTCGGGCACAGCAGGGCCAGGCGGTGGCGCCCAATAGGTCAGCGAAAAGCGGGCAAGCAGCAGCAGCAGGATGAGGCTCATCAGCACGATAAGCCCTGCCCGCTCTATACGGTTAAATGCAATGAAATCTTTCCAGCTATTATTTGCAGCCATTTACGCTGCATAAAAATAATCTAATTTTAGATTGGCTTTTTCTCCTTTTTTAAAAATTCCGAAAATGGCGCTGCCCGTGCCGCTCATGGCCGCGTAAAGAGCGCCCGCTTCATAAAGGCTTGTTTTGATTTCCTGTAAGAGCGGTTCCTGTTTAAAAACCGTTGGCTCAAAGTCATTCCGCAGCAGCTCGTTCCATTGTGCCACCGGTGTGTTGCCAAGCGCCTGCCAGTCTATAGCTGCCGCCTGCGGCGTAATGCCTGCAAAGGCCTGCGCGGTGCTGATGTGAAGGCCCGGCAGTACGATTTGAATGCTGTAGGCCGAAAGATCAAGATTTACAGGCTGCAGGATTTCGCCGCGCCCTTTTCCCAGCATGGGCTGATTGTAAATGAAAAACGGGCAGTCGGAGCCCAGCTGTGCCGCCAGGTGCGCAAGGACTTCCTGGCTAATGCCAAGTTGTGCGTAATCGTTGAGCAGCCTCAGCATAAAAGCCGCATCTGCGCTGCCGCCGCCCAGGCCTGCGCCGGCAGGAATGGCTTTATGCAGAAAAATATCCAGCGGGGGCAGGCTGCCATGGCTGTGCTGTTGCAACAGCTCATAGGCTTTCCAGGCCAGGTTGCTTTCGCGCGGTGCATCTATCGTTCTGCCACTGAGGTGCAAATCAGTTGTTGCCGCAGGCACTACTTCCAGCACATCCCGGAAAGGCACCGGGTAAAAGATGCTTTCGAGATCGTGAAAGCCATCCGTTCTTTTTGCAGTAACGTACAGGCCCAGGTTTATTTTGGCATTGGGAAAGCAAAGCATGAAGGTGCGAAAATAACGGCCGGAACCTTTTAACGCAGCCTTCCACCTTTAAGGTACAACTTATGCTGACCTTTGCGCGCTCTATGGCACAACCTATGAAACAGCTTTTTTTATTTTTATCCGGCCTTTTGCTTTTTGCTGGAAATTCTCTGGCCCAGCAGCCGCAGGCAGGCGGCAATGGCAACAGCACCGGCCGTATTTACGGCAAGGTAATAGACGGACAAAGCAACAAGCCGGTGGATTTTGCCACCGTGCTGCTACTGGGAAACGACCCCGCGCAGCCCGGAAAGAAAATGCTGGTAAAAGGTACCCAAACTGCTGCCAACGGCGAGTTTTCGCTGGATGATGTGGCGCCGCGCCCCGGCATGACGCTTACCATCACCGCTATTGGCTATAAGAATTATGAAACGAAGTTGCAGGGCGGCAGTCCTTTCCGGGATTTGGGCAACATCCGCCTGGCTGCTGAAAACACGCAGCTGCAGGGTGTAACCGTTACCGCCACTACGCCGCAGATACAACTGGAAGGCGAAAAGAAAGTATTTAACGTCAGCCAAAGCCTGACGGCGCAGGGTGGTACCGCGCAGGATGTGATGAAAGACGTGCCCGGCGTGCAGGTGGATGGCCAGGGTAATGTGACGATTCGCAACAGTGCGCCGCAGATCCTGGTAGATGGCCGCGAAAGCCCGCTGACGCTGGATCAGATACCCGCCGAGGTGATAGACCGGATAGAAGTTATTACCAACCCTTCTGCCCGTTACGATGCCGAAGGCGGCGCCGGCGGCGTGCTGAATGTGGTGCTTAAAAAAGAAAGAAAACAAGGTTATAACGGAAACATCCGCCTGGGTGGCGATACCAGGGGCGGGGCTTTTGCCGGCGGCGATGCCAATGTACGCAGCGGCAAGGTGAACGTGTTTGGCAGCCTCAACGCCCATTACGGTCCGCGCCCGGGTACCGGCTACACCGCCCGCACCGCTACCGGCGGCCCCTTTCCAATTTATACTTACCAGGAAGATGACGACAAGCGCACCGGCTTTTTTGGATTCGGCCGCCTGGGGCTGGATTATTTTCTCAGCAACCGCACCACGCTTTCTGTAAGCGGCACCCGGATGATGGGCCGCTTTAATCCTGATGAAGTTATTGACATCCGTACCGATACGCTGGACGTGCCGCTGCGGCAGAGCTTTGGTCAGCGCACCACTACCGGCAATTATGATATGGACCGCTGGGGCGTGCAGGCGGGCTTTAAACACCTTTTCCCTAAAGAAGGCATGAGCTGGACTGCCGACCTTTCCTACAACGGCGGAAGCAATACCAGCAACAGCATGTATACCACTGATTTTTACAATCAGGCAGACCATACCGGCTGGACGGGCGGCAACGGGCAAAAGACCTCGGGCACCGGCAGCAGCGGCTACCTGACGGTGCAAAGCGACTTTACCCTGCCTTTTACCGGTACAAGCAGGCTGGATGCCGGCATTAAGCTGACCCACCGCAGCACCGAAAGCAACCTTTCCAACTTTGTAAAAGACGCCGGCGGCGCCTACATCCTGGTGCCCAGCGACTATAGCGATTACAGCAATACAGACGATGTGTATGCCGCCTATGGCAGCTACAGTGGTAATTTCAGTAAAAGCCTGGGCTTCCAGGTTGGCCTGCGTGCGGAGAGCTACCGCTACAACGGTAAGCTGAACAGCACGGGCCAGACTTTTGAAAACAATTATCCCGTCAGCCTGTTTCCTTCCCTTTCCATTTCGCAGCAGCTTGCCAAGAACCAACAGCTGCAGCTAAGCGTGCGCCGCGGCGTGCGCCGGCCCAACTTCTGGCAGCTGATGCCTTATACCGATTACAGCGACCCGCTGAACATCCGGCAGGGCAATCCCGGCCTGAAACCGGAGTTTAGCTATACCAGCGAACTGAACTATACCAAGGACTTTGGAAAAGGCAATTACTTCCTGGCCAGCCTTTACGGCAAGTACAGCGACAACCTTATTGCCATGTACCAGACAACTGCTATCGATCCTTTTACCGGGGATCCGGCTATCATCAACACCTACCTCAATGCCAGCAACAGCACGCGCATGGGCGTAGAGCTGACCAGTCAGTGGCAGCTGCTGAAATGGTGGACTGCCACAGGCAACCTCAATTTCTACAACAGCATCATCAACACCGGAGACAGCCTGGGCGCCGGGGACAACAACAATTATTTCAGCTGGTTTGGCAAGCTCAGCAATACCTTCAAGATCTATAAAAACCTGACGCTGCAGTTAAACGGCTATTACCAGAGCCGCAGCAATGTGCTGGCGCAGGAAGGTGGCGACCGGCACGGCGGTGGCGGCTTTTCGGGCAGCAGCACGCAGGGCTACCTGGATGCCAACTGGTCTGTGGATGGCGCGCTGCGCTACTCGTTCCTTAAAAACAATGCGGCCGCCCTCTTGCTGAGCTACAACGATATATTCCGCACCCGGAAGTTCCTGCAGCATTCAGAAGGGCCTTACTTTATTCAGGACACCGAAAATTATACGCCGCAGGGCCTGCGCCTGACCTTTACCTACCGCTTTGGCAAGACCGACCGCGAGCTGTTCCGCCGCAAGCCGCAGGGCGCTACGGATGATTCGGACGCCGGTGGCATGGGCGGGTTTTAAGCCGCAGCGCAACCATAGCGCCATTGAGCTGAGCGAAGCGGCTGCCGGTTGCCAACTTGTATTAGTTTCAGCTAAAAAACAGCACCCTTTCAAAGGCCCGTTTTGCGCAAGCAGGACGGGCTTTTTGCTGTGGTGAAGTATGCCTGCACTAAGCTTTTTATTCCTAAAAAAATCTTCTGGTAAATTAATTTTGGATATTCGCCAACAATTTCTATTACCTTCATGCCTCACCTTAAACATTTTAAGTCATGAAGTACGCAATTTTTTCCACTCCCCCGGCGGTACACCTGACCAAAATCGTTACTGCAGCGCGCAGCTTATTTGCCTGTGTGCTTGCTTTGATGCTACTGAGCCTTCCGCGTTTAAGCTTTGCACAGGATTCCTGGCGGTATCCTTCTGTAACCAGTTCCGAAACCAAGTATGTAGCTACCAATTACAATGGCGGTACCGGAGCTAATCCCATTGTTTCGGTTGTGGCTTCTTATATGGCAGGCAGTGGCTTTAATGTAAAATTTGTTCAACAAGACGGGTCTATTGCCTTTTAATATAACTATAGTGCAACAGACTGTTATCAAATGATACCAATGGCCATAACGTTGAAGAAGGGAGGCACTGTAAACCAAGACAGGTATGCGGTGGTAGGCATGGCGGCGAGTTGCGTGCCCGGTGGCGACCCTCACAACATGTGGCTGGTAGAGCTGGACGGTTTAGGTAATTTAACCATGATAAAAGTTTACGACTTTAAGGTGCTTGGTATGGCAGCCGGCCCTGATTATTATAATGCAGAACCGTACAGTGCCAATCATTCCATTCCAATGGATATCAAGCCTGTTTATTTCGACGATGTAACAGGCAATAAAGGCTACATCATAGCTGGTTTTGTAACAGAAAATATCAACAATCCGGTTCCTTTTGATGTGGAACCGCCTTTCATTACTCCGCAGGCGCGCCGGCAGGCTTGCTTTCTAAGAATCACAGATAACGGCTCTATTCTGTGGGGCAGAACGATTGAAACGGGGGCCGTGCCGAAGCTCAATCACAACTGGACCCTGGCCAATAAAATAATTGAAATACCGGGTGAGGGCTTTGCATTTACCGGAATGGCCATTCAGCATTTTAATCTTGGTGGGCCTTATGGGTTGCCTGGCGGCATCCTTACCGGCGGCTTTGGTTATCTGCCTCCAGCCACAGTAGGGGCACATGTTCAGGCGCGTATCACTATTGTTAACGAAGCAGGTGCAGGAGAGTCATGCGGTGCCGACCCTGCCAATGCTGTATTTTATGCAAGCGGTAACGATTTGTTATTTGATCCGGTAACAAAACGTGTGCATCTGCTCGGTTCCGGAATTCAGATACAAGGTCCATGCTGTGCGCTTACCTTTGTCAAAGGAAAGCCGTATTTGATTGTAGGCGAAATAGACCCTATGGCCGGTTATTCATTGGATTTGACCACAACGCGGCTTTTAAACTTCACTGCTATACCATCAAGTGGCGCGAACACGGATCGGCCTGCCATAGTGGGTTCCCGGGTATTTTTTGACCCGGATAATAATGAAAACCTTATTGAAACCGGATATTTCCACAATGCTATTTTCGCTGATAATGGAGGTAGTACAGGCTCTTTCCCATTCTTCCTGAAATATCACTATCCCAGTCAAACTGTGGTAGGGTATGTGGCGCAGGTCTTCCCCCATCCTTCAAGTAATTATTACACCAATTATTATGGGATTAGAACGTTTAGCCCCTTAAATAACTTTATAAATACAGCTGGCATTACTGATTTTTCTACGGCAAATGGTATGCGCCTGCATGCCTTTGCACCATACTTGCCTACTGGTGGTCAATTTTACTTAGCTAATAATGTAGTTTCCCTAAGTGCGCCTAATAATTTGTGTTATCAGTTTACGACACAGGTAACGACTTTCCCGAGCGCCTGCCCCACTTTTGCTATGCTGCCAACTGGAGGCCTCCCGGATTATAAGCTGATTTACACAGCAAGCACGCCGCTTGCTATGCCCACGCCTACCGTAGTAAGGGCCAGTATGCCGGCAACCAGTTTAGATTGTGCTTCAGCGCCATTCCGGCCCGCAAGTGTAGCGCAGCAGGCAACAACCTTAGCCGAGGAAAATAGCGATGCAACGGTCTATCCGGTACCTGCTGGAGATGTTATTTATTTACGTGCAAATCCCTATAGCTCTTACCGCGTTCAGAATGCAACAGGACAAGTACTAATGGATGGTGTAACCAGCAGGGAGGAAGAAGCCATAGATATCAAGCAGTTGCCAGCAGGTTTTTACATTATTAAGGTAACGAATGCTGCCGGTCAGTTCACTTTTACTAAGTTTACTAAACAGTAAGCTTGATTTTAAAGAAGCTGTTTCCATTTTGGAAGCAGCTTCTTACTTCCTTTTAAAAGCGGTGTATCATGAAAGTTGCATTAAAAAGCTTTTTGGTTTTTGTATTAAGTGCTTTTGCCTTTGCTGTAAATGCCCAGGTAAATATTTCTCCCGGTCTTTCCGCAGATTCTTTGGCAAAGATTATTACCGGCGGCGGGGTAAAAGTCTTTAATACTACTTATAATTGCCCCGGTAAATCTCAGGGCCGGTTTGATGTAGTGGAAAGTAATTTAGGACTGGACAGCGGCATTATAATCACCAATGGCAGGGCAGCTACGGCACCTGGGTGGCCTTACTTTTATGACTCTGTCTTGATTGGTGTTGATAGTGTAATTATTGTGGATAGCTTTGGAGCTAACGGAGCAAGTTGGGCATATAGCCCATTTTTAATGGGTTATTGGGGCATGACTCCTTCTACATATTATAGTACTGAGCCTGGCGGTCCCTTAAGCGATTATGACGTTGATACAATGTTGAGTCAACCGGGGTGGTCTTTTCAGTCTTTTGAGGCCTGTCGGTTAGAATTCGACTTTATTTCGGCTACTGACTCTGTCAGCTTTAATTATGTTTTTGGCTCAGGAGAGTATGTAGCGACCCCGTGTGTTGGGAGCCATGATGTATTTGCCGCATTCCTTTCCGGTCCTGGAATAACTGGAAAAAAGAATATAGCTACTATACCTGGGACAGGATTTCCTATCACCGCAGCAACGATTCAGGACCCGGTAGCAATTCATGCTTATTATACAGACCTTACCGGCCCGGGGGATTCAGTTTCCTGTTATCCTTCAGGCCCCTATCCTTATTTTCCGGAGTATTATGTGTACAATTACTTAGGCGAAACCATTACCTACGGCGGCTTTAGTACGGTGCTGACTGCTAAAGCAACTGTTAATCCCTGCGATACCTATCATCTTAAAATAGTAGTAGCAGACATTGATGGAGGTGGCGGCGACTCCGGTGTCTTCATCAAAGCGGGTTCTTTTTCAGCGCCTGCGAGCCAGTTATCTGCTTTAGGCTCTGCCGGCCTGCACACCACCGGTAGTACCACAGATACCGCTATTGCGGTGGCCGGTTGTGCGCCCGGCTCTTTTACTTTTCACACCCCTGCGGCTCAGCCAACGCCCACCACTTACTACGTCTCTTACTCGGGCACTGCTGTTGCAGGTATAGATTACGCACCCCTGCCTGCTTCTTTTGTCATGCCGGCCGGCGCTACTTCTTTTTCCTGGCCGGTGAGTGTCCTGCATGGCGGCGCTTTCTCTTCCACCCTTATTGCTACGGTTTCAGACAGCACGGCTTTCTTTTGCCTGGGCGGCTTGCCGGAGCTGCGCTCAGCC
>Ga0182738_1001442_pt1 | contig 29807 bp, 26 predicted proteins | sample eDN5th30CBELigMG_FD_128876 | JGI IMG/M metagenome (GOLD analysis project Ga0182738, IMG submission 128876) | Enriched Miracle-Growth compost microbial communities from Emeryville, California, USA - eDNA 5th pass 30_C BE-Lig MG (version 2)... ...
CTGACGAAGTTCAGAACGCAAAAGAGCCGATCGCAGCCCAAATTGACCTTTCCGGACAGACTCTAACATGCCAGGTTCCGGCCAATCAGCAAATGGAAACGTCGGAGTGGGTTGAGTGATCGCTCTTGCTGAAACAGCAAGGGAGGAAAGTCCGGGCTCCACAGGACGCGGTGGTGGATAACGTCCACCGTCCGTGAGGACAGGGAAAGTGCCACAGAAAATAAACCGCCGATGGCTGTTGGAACTCATCTCTTCGGGGATGAGATCTGACAGCACAGGTAAGGGTGAAATGGTGCGGTAAGAGCGCACCGCGGGGCTGGCGACAGTCCTGGCAGGGTAAACCCCACCGGGAGCAAGACCAAGCAGGGAGGATCTCATTTGAGAACGAAGCGGTCCGTTTCGTCTGACTTCCGGGTCGGTTGCGTCGAGGCGGCGGAGCAATCCCCGTCCCAGAGAAATGATCACTCTCGACAGAACCCGGCTTACAGACCCACTCCGATTTTTAGAAACCTCGACAAAACTTGCAGCAAACTAGTGCATCGTCTACTCTAAAAATTGGGGTTGGTCTAAACGCAAAGTCCGACAACGGAGGACGTTTCGCGATGACGCACCCCAAATCCAAGCCCTGACAGGGCACTAGAAGCAAGTTGCACTGGGCTCGCGCAGCGAGAGGTTCGATTGATGAAAGGCAATTCGCCGCGTGGCGGAACGCGGACAATACAGGGTGAATGCGCTCTATGCGAACAGCCAGGGGAGTCTGGCTGTGGACTGGAACAGGTCCTGGCTCACATGTGGGGAAACGGCAATCCTTGGAAGGTCAAAGCCGTCGGCAGACCCCATGGGCTGAAAACCTCCAGAGAAGCTGAACGCCCATTGATAACCGGCAGCCTGCAAAATCTGCTTCGTTTCCGCAGTGAATGACTGGGCATGTCCAACAGGATAACTGAACGCAGTGATGGCGTGGCCAATCTCCTCCTCAATCCGGCGTTTCGAGCCAGTGATTTCTGCATGCTGAACCTCGACAGACGTGTTGGCCAGCACCGGATGCGAAACCGTATGCCCACCAAGGTCCATTCCCCCCCGATCCATTTCCCGAATCATGTCCCAATTCATCCAGAGATGGCTGGCAAGTTGTCGGGAGCAGCGTCCACTGGCTGTGGCGGCAGCCAGTTCCTCAAGAAACGGCGTGGTCTGATCAGAAGAAAGGCGTTTGTAGCTGCGCAGGAGTGCCTGAATAGCAACTTCGCGATCCTGCACGCTGGCCAATGACAGGGCAGGCCATAATTCCGTTTTCCGCAGCGGACCGTTCTCTGGACTGTGACGAACCATCCAGGCGATTTCATCCCACCAGGCGACGGGCGTGCCATCAATAAAACCGCTGGTAATGAAAAACGTGGCGGGCACCTGCAATTGCTTCAGCACGGGAAACGCGAGTTCATAATTGTCGCGATAGCCATCATCAAACGTCAGCATGACGCAGCGACCCCGGCGGGAGAGCGCCTGATCCAGATCAGCAACGCGCAGCACGTCATAGTTCTTTTTCAGAAATCTAACCTGTTGCTCAAATTCTTTTTGACCGGCACTGAAAAGCGCCCGATCAAATGGAGAACCCGCTGGATTTCCCAGCCGGTGGTAATTGAACACGACCAGCCCATTCCAACGCCCCATGGACTGAGAAAGGAGTCTTCCCAAGCCCGTTTTTTCCAGTGCCCGGGCCAGTAGTTCGCGTTTGCTCATGATTTATCTGACTTCGTTCCCTTTGAGAGCAGATGACTCTCGCCTGTGGACCTGTCTGATAAACATGGGACAACTCTTTCTGAGAGGAGCATCTGACTGGCCTTTCCGCGATTTTCCGTTCGATCTAGAATTCGAATATGATGATTTTTCCGATAAAAGCGATACGGCAACAGCCCGGACTCCGGGCGAGGCAATCGATGAGGTGCTCGGAATTTACCGGACGAAACAGATTTCGTGTGGCGGATCTTCTGCGTTCTGTCGGATTTCGCCAGCGATTTCTGATGTGCCTGATTCTGTTTCAGGCCCTGCTGCTGATGCCGACGCCGGCCCGGGCACAGACGTCCCCTGCGGAACGGCGATTGCGGTTGTATCGGGAGAAGCAATCGCGGTTGCAGGAAAAATTCACGCGAGAGATGTACGCGCTGGCCGACTACTGCGAATCGCAAAGCTACTTCAAAGATGCGGAGTCCATCCGTCTGCGCGCCCGGCCGCCGGAAGCTCGTGCCGGTGAACTGGATGCTCTTCCCGAGGCGATGCTTCCCCCGATTTCACCATTGCTGCCGGATGATGAAAAGCAATGGCGATTAAAACTTCGCAAACTGGAAACGGACTATTCCAACGAACTGTACAAGATTGCCCGGGATGCACTGCATCAAGGCTATCCCAGCTTAGTGTTTCAGTTAATCCGGGAAGTGGCCTATTATAATCCAGATAACAAAAATGCCCGGGGGATGCTGGGATATGTGCTGGATAAAGGAAAATGGAATACATCGTTCCAGAAATTTATGGCTTCTCACAAGTTGGTCGATCATCCACGGTTTGGATGGATCGAAGAGAAGATCGTGGCGCGTTATGAAAATGGAGAACGCCAGTTCGACGGCCAGTGGATGAGCGCCGAGAAAGAGGCTGCTCTGCGCAGCGACTTTGCGAATGCCTGGGAAGTGGGGACCGAACACTTTCTGGTTCGGACCAATCTCAGTCTGGAAAAAGGAGTCGAGATCTCTCGCGCGCTGGAAGAGTTTCATAATTTCTTCCTTCGAGAATACACCGCCTTCTTCAGCTCTCCTCAGCAGATGGAACGCTTACTGGAGTCCGGTTCGAAGGCGCAATGGAAGCCGTCACAGAGATATCATGTTCATTATTATCGAAATAAAGACGAATTTATTTCTGCCCTGGTGGCCCGCCAGCCACAGATTGAAAAAGCGAACGGTCTGTATATGCCCGCGGACCGCATTGCTTATTTTTATTATGATGAAAATCCCGAAGATACTCCCGAACAACGGGCTGATAAACGAGAAACAATGTATCATGAAGTCACGCATCAGTTGCTGGGAGAAAGTCGTGCCCGGACCGTGGACGTCGGAGAGCGGGGCAACTTCTGGGTGATCGAAGGGTTCCCCTGTTATCTGGAATCCTATCGGCCGGAGACGGAGGGACTCCGCGTGGGGAACCCCCGGCATATCCGCATCTACTGGGCACGTCGCCGCGCTTTGGAAGAGAATATTTACTGGCCGATGCGCGAGTTCACAAAGCTGGGCAAAAAAGAATTCCCGCTGGAAGCAGATGCCTACAATCAGGCTGCCGGAATGTCTCACTTCTTCCTGAACTATGACGATGGGATTTATCGCGATGCCTTCATCCAGTTTCTTTCCAACGTGTATGATCCCATTGAACGGTTGCGAAACAACGCTGTGAGCCTCGAGCAGCTCACCGGAGTGAAATACGAGGTGCTTGATCAGCAGTACCTGAAATATCTGGGAACCCTGCCTGCAGGCCCGCCAACTGGTCAATAAGGCACAGTCTTCGAACTCTCACAAAACTTGCTCGCGGAATGAAAATCTCCCTTGTCTGGGAGGGAGGTGTTCGCGACGCTTAGCAGCCTGCTGAAAAACTCACAGACAGAAATGTCTGTGCCACCAAATGGTGCTGATCATTGGGGAAAGTGGGCCGGATATTTCTGTCCGGCTGAAAGTTCGTGTTTTTCAACAAGCTGTTAGAGTTATTACTCAGTCCTGGCAGGGCACTCGGGTGTTTTTGTGGATGTTCCTTATCTGGTTCAATTAGGTGAAACGATCAGAACCGGCCTGCTGTCTTTGCCGACAGAAGCTGTGGAAAGGCATGCTGCCTTCTTTCGCTCGCGGCAGACTTCGGATGGAGGATTCTCCGGACGTGATGTCGATCTGAATGGCAATCCACTGTTCGAAGATGGTACGCAGTCGGATCTGTATTACACGTCGTTCGCCTTGCGGGGACTCTTCAGCCTGGGACGAGTCGACGAACAGACGGGACAACGTGCCGCCCGATTCCTGACGTCACCGGCCGGTCAACCGAGGTCCATTGTCGACCTGATTAGTTGGCTGTCCGCAGGATTTATTCTGCAACTTTCCACCGGGATCGATCTGCTGCAGGCCGCCGCTACGGACTGGCCACAGCAACTGGCAGATCAATTTGAACTTTGCCGCACAGCCGATGGGGGCTATGCCAAGAATCCATCAGGCGGTTCCGGAAGCACTTATCATTCATTTCTGATCGTCTGCTGTTATGAACTGCTCAACCTGCCGATCCGCGACCCCGATCGGCTCCTGGATTTTGTGCGGCAACGTCAACGGGATGACGGCGGGTTTGTGGAAATCGCCCCCATGCGACAAAGCGGAACAAACCCGACAGCGGCAGCAGTGGCCCTGCTGAAAATTTTAAATGGATTGGATGATTCCATCGCACAGCAGGTGCTGGAATTCCTGGAGGAAGTACGTGGAGACGATGGAGGTTATCAGGCGAATACACGTATCCCCTTTTCTGACATGCTCTCCACATTCACCGGTATCGTGACGAGTCTGGATCTGAACCGGCCGGAAGCGATTGCCTGGAAAAGGGGCCAGCGATTTCTAAAGGAGCTTCAGTCCCCACAAGGTGGATATCTGGCAGCTGCCTGGGATCATTCTCCAGATGTCGAATACAGCTTCTACGGCCTGGGAACGCGCGGGCTGCTGGAGCATCTGAACGCGAAAGAGCGTCAGCAATAGGGCAAGTTGCCCGTCTTCTCAGACAGACTCCTGAACCGCTTCCGAGGCAATTTGTGCCGGCGCGAGTTCCGGTTTTTCCTGAATGAGTTGCCAGCCCCAGACCCCAGCGAGCGCTCCCAGGGTGGGGGCGAGAATATAAATCCAGACCTCCTGAAGATGCCCGCTGACGATCGCCGGAGCAACCGATCGAATGGGGTTCATCGATGCTCCACAGATCGGTCCGGCGAACATCGCTTCCAGCCCCACCACCGCTCCAATGGCCACGCCCGCCATGATTCCCTTCTCTTTGGCTCCGGTTGCCACGTTCATAATCGTGAACATTAACATGAACGTTAGAATGACTTCCAGGACAAATGATTGCCACCAGCTGCCTGCGGGGATCGTGCTGCCCAGATATTCATTGTCCCAGAACAGGATTCGTAAAATCAAACTGGCAGCCAGCCCCCCGACGGTCTGCGCGACCAGATAAGGGAGCACGCGACTGGTCGGAAATCGTCGGGCGGCCCAGAACCCGATGGTGACTGCGGGATTCAAATGGGCTCCAGAAATGTCTCCCACAGCATAAATCATGGCCAGCACAATCAGTCCCCAGGTCAGGGCCACCCCCACATGAGTGATCGCCCCCCCCGCCACCTGGTTGACGACAATAGCCCCCGTCCCTGCAAAAATGAGTGCAAAGGTCCCAATCACTTCCGCAATCAATCGGTGCATCGAAGTTCCGTATCGGTCTGGTGCTGCCCCGCAGCTTGGGGTTCGGTCGGTTTCTCACGATTCCACTTCGTTGTCGCTCGACTCACACTTTTCAATACGGAAATTGAGATGCGAGAGACGACTGATTTCCGGGGGAAACCCGTCAGGTTGTCACGTCATCCATCTGGACTGGATCACCATGATCTGATGCTCCCGGGAACAATGGAAACAGAAATGGAATGCAGACGATATCTTACCGGAGGTAAAACACAAGATTTTCCACACTGGAATCTGAAGACATGCCGCTAAAAATCACGATTTCGGAAGACGGAGATGAATTGTATTTCTACTCAAACAGCTGCTTCCTGGCCGTAATGTCGGGGAACTCCGGGCGACACAGGACAGGGATCTGTCCATGCAGCCACTTCTGAAAGTCCTTCCACGCTGGCAGCAATCTCCAGAATGAGATCGTCCGCTCGACCAGCGAGCGTCCCGGTGAACCGGGCCACATAGATCAGCGAGATCAGTTCTCGAACACGTGATAAGCTGGTTGTCAGTTCCTGTTCCGCCTGATTTCGTACTGCTGTCAGATGGGCCAGATTCTGCAGTCGGGCCTGCTCGAATTGCTGAGCAGATTGGCAATCATTCACGTTCTGCACGTCTGCGGCATGCACGCTGCAACGGGCCAGCACGGCATCCAGTTGCTGAACACGGAGGGCCTGTGCATTCCAGGCGGCCAGAAGTTCTTCAAACCGCCCCTGCTCATGATTGAGAGCTCCTGCCGTCCATCCGTCCAGGCTGGCCAGGGCATCATTCAACTCGTTTTTGACAGCTTCAATTCTTAATGCCAATCCATCAGGGCGGGGCGTCACGTCACTCTCGACAGTTGAGGCCGATTCGTCAGATGGCTGGGGTGAAAGTAGAATCGGCAGGTAGATCGGCCAGAAAAGGACCGAGGTGACTGCCCGGAAATAACGTCCCGGTTGTGTGGACTCCTGCTCCTGTGACCAGACTGCCACTGCAACCGCCAGGCCAATCATGGCATAGAAGATCAGGGATTCATTCAGTCCCATGTTCGCCTCCTTGCCGCATGGCTGCCAGTTCCCGTTCTACCCGGGTGTGCAGAGTGAGATCTTCAAACGATCCGTCAAGATCTTCGGTGAATTCTTTCCATGCTTCCGATCGGGCTTCCGCCAGTTGCAATTGCTCCAGCCAACGGTTGATCGCGGTTTGCGAATCGACTCTCCAATGGATGCATGACGGTGTGATGTGGGGATTCAATTTGACGAGACGGGCCCGGGCAGCGAGGCTGGCCAGTTGTTGACGGGTCTCCGCCAATTGATATTGTAACGCCTGAACATGGCGGCGCAGCTGAGTCCCGGTCGTCTCGGCCTGTTCGAGATTTCTGGTGAGAGCCTCCAGCAGATCCTGGCAGCGAAATCGTTCCTGCAAAGCCAGTCTGGCCTCATGTTCGTTTCCTTTGTCAAGTTGTGTCTGCGCTCGTCGCTGCCAGTGATCGGTTTCCGTCTGCACATTTCTCAGTTGCCGAGCCAGCAACTTCTCATGTGCGATTGCTTCGACAGCACTGGCTCGCGCGGCCTGAACTCCCTGTTCCAGGTCACGAACCGCTTGCCGGAGCAATTTTTCGGGATTTTCACACCAGTCCAGCCAGTCATTCATATTGGCAGACATCAAATTCGACATACGTTGCAGTAAAGGCATGATGAATTCTCCAGTTCAAATCCAACTAGATCGCATGACTCCCGCATGGGCCGCGTTCCGCCACGCGGCGAGTTGCGTTTCATCAGTCAAAACGCACGCTGCGCGGGCCCAGGTCAGAGCAACTTGCTCTAGAAATCAGCAAGCTGTTTCGGGGCTGTTCCTGATCGTCCTTATCGTCCCATGTATTCCCACAGGGCGAAAATCATGACCGGAGTGACAGTGGAATAGCAGCCACTCCAGGCCAGCAGCAGTCTCCGCAGAAATCGTTCTCGCGATCCGCGGCGGTTTTCGGGAATCGTATCGGCCAGACTTGTGAAGCCGAGATACAACGCCCGTGTTCCATACAGGCCCGCCAGAAACGGTAAAGTCATTCCCACCAGACAGGCGGCCTGCACTTGCTCTACAGGCGCTTTCAGAATGATCAACCCCAGCATGACCGCCAGATAGATCGGCAAGATTCCCAGAACGGCAATGGCTCCACTTGCCAGACCATTCAGCGCACTGGTGGCCACTTGCAGCATCGACGTTCGGACGCCAGCCAGCAGGCTGTAGAAATAGAAGCTGGGCAGGCAGATTCCAATGGCTCCCACCAGTCCCAGCACATAGGCCAGTGTCAAATGGAGTGCCTGGCCGCTTCGCCACACATGCCAGATCCCCCCAGCCTCCAGCGGCATGACTTCAACTGGGAGCCGCAGCGTCCCTTCCAGCCATTCCGTCAACGGGATCAAGCGAGGCCAGAGACCGGCGAAGCAGAAGACTGCCGAGAGCACGAGGGCGAAAATCGAATAGCCTCCCAACCCAATCGCCAGCAATCCGGGAATGGTCCGCCGTTGGGCAGCGGGCTGCCGGGTGATGTCATTGAAACGTGGTTGATCCTTCAGCAAGAGTTCCACCAGTCCAAATGTGGAGTTCTCGTTGATCGTGCAGATCTCCGGAGTGGAAGTCGATAGGGGCGACGGCTCGGTGTCTGGATGATTCTCGGAAAGATTCGTGAACGGGGGCTGATCGTTCAGCAGGCAATAAACAGGCGCAGCGGGAGTGCTTGTCATGGCAATGACCTTTTTGAAACAGGAATGATTGCGGAAGAGAGAACTCGCAGCAGAGAAAGCGAGTCCGCGGGCAGAAGCAGTTCTGCCAAGACAAATATCAGATGATTCGAAAGTTAAACAGTCCGAACGAATAGAACAGTTCAGCTCCAATCGCCCCCACCAGCATGAGCCAGATGGCAGGTGCTCGCCCGCGGGTTGGTTCCAGTCGTTCCATCACTCTGCCAAAGACATCCGTCATCGACAGTCCCACTCCGGCAAAGACAATCAGGTTTACAATCAGAATCAACGTGGGGTTGGGAGCCGCCACGGTGAAAAACCAGTTGATGGGAATGGAGGCCAGCATCGCCAGACCGCCCCAGCTGGTGGTCACCAGTGCGGCCAGCAACGTGGAACTGACCGGTAGTTTCGAACCGGACATGCTGTTGAAGATGTACAGAGCCGGCAATGGGACGCCCCAGGAAAGTCCGGCTGCCAGAGTGCAGGTCAGACCGGCCAGCACAATGCGGTCAACCCCTCCCAGGATACCCATGGTCATGCCATAGGCCAGTGTTCCGGACATGGCGGTCACCATCAGGCCGGCCCAGATCCACCAGGGGTAACGGCGTTTCCCGGAGTGCCACGCAAACGTGAACTCCTCCGGCTCCTTCAATGCCTGTCCGATGTGTGCCACGCTTTGGCGAAAATTGTTGATCATTCTGGGCTCTCCGGTATGACTCGATGTCGAATTCAGGAGTCAACCGCAGAAGCATTTCAATATTCACCATGTTTTGAGAAATGGCTTGAAAAATTCAGCTGACAGTGTCGACAAGTCCCATCCGACTGTTCTGCCAGCGTTCACGAGGCATCTCAAAGACGTGATGAGGAAAGCCGTAATGCATGACCAGTTGCGATCTGGGAACCAACCCGAGTTTGCGGGCCACTCCCTGCGAGGGGAGATTCTCCGGACGAATGAGGGAGCAGACCAGACTGGTCTCCAGGTGCTCGAAAGCCCAGTGATAGCAGGCCATGGCTGCCTCGCTGGCCAGCCCCTGTTTCCAGAAAGAACGATGAATCATATAGCCCACTTCGATCAGGGTTTCCCCTTCAACAAACTGTTTGGCCACTCCCACCAGCCCGCGCGGTGCATTGGATTCTTTCTCGCTCGCCAGCCAGATTCCGTGTCCGTCATCGGCATAGCGTTGCAACTGGCGTTCGATCACTTCGAGAGATTCTTCACGAGAGAGCACTTTGGGATAATAGCGCATCACTTCCGCGTCCCCACGCAACTCGGCGACAAAGTCGAGATCGTCTCGCGTCAGTTTGCGCAAGATCAGGCGTGAGGTGGAGAGAATTCGATCTTCTCCCACAGCGAAATCAACAGGCTTCTGCATTTCTTTCCCCTTTTCTCCTTCACTGCAGACTTGGAACTACTGAATGACGAAAGGCCAGAGCAAGTTGCTCTGGCCCGGGCTCGCGCAGTGCGCGTTTCAACTGATGAAAGCCTGCTCGCCGCATGACGAAAGACGGTCGATGCGGGAAGAATGCGCTCTATTTCAACGCGTTCTTCAACGCTTCCGCTTTGTCTGTTTGCTCCCAGGTGAAATCGGCATCGTCGCGACCAAAGTGGCCGCCGCTGGCGGTCTTTCGGAAGATCGGCCGACGCAGTTGCAGATGCTTGATGATTCCCTGCGGAGTGAGCGGAAAGAGTTCGCGGACTGCCGATTCAATTTTGGTCTCCGCAACCTTCGCGGTCCCTTGCGTATCGACACAGATGCTGACCGGTTCCGCCACGCCAATCGCATAGGCCAGTTGCACCTCACAGGTCTCTGCCATGCCGGATGCCACAATATTCTTCGCAACATAGCGGGCCATGTAGGCGGCGGATCGGTCCACCTTCGTTGAGTCTTTTCCGCTGAAGGCTCCCCCCCCGTGACGTCCCCAGCCGCCATAGGTATCGACAATGATCTTGCGGCCGGTCAGGCCACAGTCACCATGTGGTCCCCCAATGATGAATTGACCGGTCGGGTTCACATGATACTTCGTCTGGCTGGTCAGCAGTTCCGCGGGGACGGTCTGGGGAATCACCTCATTCCGGACGTACTCTTCAATCTGCTGGCGATTGACGGTGGCAGCATGCTGAGTGGACAGCACGATGGCCGAAATCCCGACTGGCTTGCCATCCACGTATTGAATCGAAACCTGGCTTTTGCTGTCGGGTCGCAGCCAGTCCACGTCCTGGTCTTGTCGCAGCTTCGTCAACCGGTTCAGGATTCGATGAGAGAGTGCAATCGGCAACGGCATGAGTTCCGGCGTCTGATTGCAGGCGAAACCGAACATCAGTCCCTGGTCGCCCGCTCCATCGGCATCCACTCCCATGGCGATGTCGGCACTCTGCTGATGCAGGCGATTGACATATTCAAAGGTATCGGCATTGAAGCCAATGTCGTCACTGGTGTAACCGATTTCCCGCACCGCATTGCGAACCACCTGCTCCATATCCAGCTTGGCGTCGGTGCGGATTTCTCCGGCAGTCACCAGAAAATCCGTGGTGCAAAGCGTCTCACAGGCACAACGGGAAGTGGGGTCCTGTTCCAGCATGGCATCGAGAACGGCGTCCGAGACCTGATCGGAAACTTTGTCCGGGTGCCCCATGCTGACGGATTCGCTGGTAAAAATAAAAGACCGCGACATTCGGAATCCTTAACTTCGATAACAAAGAGGGCACTCTTCAGATGGGAGAAGAGTTCCAGTCATGACCAAGACAAATTGCCAAATTCCACATTGATGGAGAAAATTCTAATGACAGGACTTCCAAGTTTGAAGTGCAGTGACGGCGAGAGGCCAGAGATCGGGGATCAGAGATCAGAAAACTCAATGATTTGCAGGTTTTCCCCGGACCTCTGACCTCCACCTTCTGAACCCTTTTCTTCACTTTCTTCACCGGAACAGACTTGGGATGACTGGTCGATGTTGACGGGTTGTCGGATCGGCAGCAACCAGAAAGCGGCAGTCCCGCGACCAATCCAGGAAACCGTCATGATCAACAGGTAAGGCAGACTGGATATGGATTCGGACTGAATCCCCAGCTGAAGCAGCCTGTCCAGCCAGAGTCCTCCCAGCAATCCTGCCAGACCGGCGATCAGTCCGGAGATCTGATCGTAGAGTGCCAGTTGATGCAGGTTGTCTCCTGCTGGAGAAAGTTTCAGGCATAAACTCTGTCCACTGACGTTGAGTACTCCAAAACCTCCCCACATCACATAGGCAAAAGTCACCAGATACCATCTTTCCGGAGTGGCCAGAATCCAGAACGGCATCGCCAGACTCACTCCGATCATACTCCAGAAAAGGACGGTTTTTTCCTGACAACGATCGCTGCAGCGACCCGCCCAGAGGGCCAGTGGCATCTGGACAAGCATCATCAGTGAACTCAGCACCGTATAAGTCGGCAATGAGATTTGCAGGATCTCGACCGAATACTTGAAGAGCACCGCCTGCGTCAGCCCCTGGAAAAAGGCCAGCCACCATCGTGCTCCCAGAAGATATCGAAACGACCGACCGAGACCGTAATCCTGGCGAAAACGGACCAATTTGATCCGAACCGGTTTGGACCAGGGAATTTCGCGGTATTTCAAAAGGGGAAGGAGAGAAGTCAGAGTCAGCAGGCCACCCGTCACAAACAACACGCTATAACTCCAGCGGACCACTTCGGGCGACTGGCCTTTGAGAAAATACTGCCGCAGACAGATCACGAGCAGCGGCATTCCGAGAGAGACCACCAGTCCCGCCAGTTGCCGGCGGGAGAGCAACCGGCCCCAGTTCACTTCCGGAACCAGCAGACTGAGCCAGGACACATAATTCACATAGGCAATGCCCTGCAGGAAATACCAGACAGCGGTACATCCCAGGATCAGCATGAGCGGGACTGTGGTGTCCGGAGTCGATGCGGGCCAGAGCAACGCCAAGGGCATCAGCATGGAGACCACTCGACCTGCAATCAGAAACACGATCCAGTTTCGTTTTCGATTCGGAAACCTGTGAACCACCCAGCGGCTGACCAGGCTGAAAGACTGTGCTGTCTCCGGGGCAATCATGGCTGCTGCCATTAGAAACGCACTGGGTTGAAACTGATTGACAAAATAATTGAAAAACCCACCGACCGTCAGCGAATTCCCCGACACGAACAGCAACTGGCTGAGCATGACGGAACGGACAATCCGGTTCGTTTCTCGTGAGTCATTCATGGAACGACAGGATTTCCAAATTTGACGTGCAGTGATGGCGAGAGGTTGGGAATCAGAGGTCAGAAAATTCAACCCCATGACAGATTCTTCCCCCGCTCTCTGAACCCTTTTCTCCATCCAATCAAGCTTGGAACGATTGAAATGAGGTGTCTCAGAACGATGGGGGACAAAATGATCGACTTCGTCGACTCCATATCCCATGTTTGGATTCGAATTCCCCACCGAGTATAGTGAGGGGAGTTCCAAGTTTGACAGATTGATCCAAAGTGATGTAAAAGAGAATCGGGAGTGGTCGAATGCGTTCGCAATGGTGGATTCCGGGTCTGTTCGCATTTGCCATGATGGCGCCGGTTCAGGCGGAGGACTGGCCGCAATGGCGTGGTCCGGAACGAACCGGCCGGGCGCAGGTAGACGGCCTGAAGTTGGACTGGAAAACCAGCCCTCCCACGCATCTCTGGACCATCGACGGCATGGGGAACGGCTATGCCAGCCTGTCCGTTGCGGGCAAACGTCTGTTCACAACCGGTAATCTGCCGGAAGGTCAATCGGTGATTTGCGTGGACCTGGAAACACGTGCCCCCTTGTGGACCACTCCGCTGACGGCGCAGACTCCAGCACATGGATACCCCGGTTCTCGCTGTACACCCACGATTGATGGGGACCGGGTCTATGCCATTTCTTCCGATGGACAAGTGGCCTGCCTCAAAGTGGAAACCGGTGAAGTTCTCTGGAAACGCAGCTTCACCGAGGACTGGCAGGGAAAAATGATGTCCGGCTGGGGCTTTGCAGAATCGCCGCTGGTGGATGGAGATCGTCTGATCTGCACTCCGGGAGGCCCCTCCGCCATGATGGTGGCTCTCGACAAGCTGACTGGCCAGGAGGTCTGGAAATGTGCTGTTCCCTACCAGGGAGACCGGGGCAAAGATGGTGCTGCGTATTCCTCCATCGTGATCTCCAACGCAGCCGGCGTGAAACAGTATGTTCAACTCATTGGCCGCGGACTGATCGGCGTGCGTGCCGATGATGGAACGCTGTTATGGGGATACGATAAAGTCGCCAACGATGTCGCCAACATTCCCACGCCGGTCTGCTCCGGCGACTTCGTCTTCGCCTCCACCGGTTATCAGACGGGGGCCTGCCTGCTCAAGATCAGCAAGACGAAAACGGGAGTCACCGCCCGGGAACAATATTTCCTCAATGCCAAGACCTTCCAGAACCATCACGGCGGCATGATCCTGGACGGAGATTTCATTTATGCCGGACATCAGCATGGCAAAGGTTTCCCCATCTGCGTTCATCTGCCCACGGGAAAAATCCGCTGGGGCGGAAACATTCGACCGGCCGGCGAAGGTTCAGCAGCGGTGATCGAAGTGAACAATCAATTGATCTTTCGATATGAAAACGGGTTGCTGGCACTCATCGATGCCACTCCCAAAGGCTATTCCCTGATGGGCACATTCACTCCGGAATATCAGGAAAAAGAGAGTTGGTCCCACCCCGTGGTCGTGGGGAATCAGCTCTACCTGCGCGAGCAGAATAAACTGATGTGCTACCAACTGTGAGTTGTCAACTGTGAGTGACCAGCTGTGTGCAATCAACTGCAAGCAGTCATAGAGCGAACGAATCGCACCAATCCATATATGAATCGGTTCAGTTCGAGCACCGGTGCGTGCAAACGTCCGGTGCATGCAAACGCCCCCTGCGAAACTCCTGCATTCGTGACGACAGGATGAATGAAAACTTGTTGAAAAAACGGGATGCGTTGCTGACGGTCATGAGAAATTATGGTCGCGTGGCGGTCGCGTTTTCCGGAGGCGTGGATAGTGCCCTGGTTGCCAAAGCAGCGGTACTGGCCTGCGGCACAAACGCTGTGGCTGTCACTTCGATCAGTGATTCCCTGGCACAAGGGGAACTGGAAACTGCCCGGCACGTGGCGGCGGAGATGGGAATCCGTCACGAAATCATTCGCACTCAGGAATTCGACGTTGCCGGGTATCAGGCGAACGCCGGGGATCGCTGTTACTTCTGCAAAACAGAATTGTACAGCGAACTCCTCGCAGCCCTGCCGAGATTACAGGTCGATATCATCTGCAATGGGGCCAATCTGGATGACCGGGGTGATCATCGTCCGGGCATGCAGGCAGCTGCCGAGCACCAGATTCGCAGCCCATTGATTGAAGCGGAATTCACCAAGCAGGATGTCCGGGACCTGGCACGTGAATGGCAGATTCCCATCTGGAATAAGCCGGCAGCCCCCTGCCTTTCGAGTCGCATCGCCTATGGCGTGAACGTGACACCGGAACGCGTACAGCGTATCGATCAGGCGGAACGGTTTCTCAAGTCTACCTTCGGAATTGATGTCTTACGTGTGCGGCTGGAGCAAAACGAACTGGCACGTATCGAGGTCCCGCTCGAGGTTCTGCCACAATTGCTGCAACCGCAGATGCGTTTACAAATTGTCGAACATCTGCTGGGACTGGGATTTCGTTTTGTGACGCTGGACCTGGAAGGCTTCCGTTCCGGAAGTTTGAATCGATCCTTGCCGCTGGTCTCTTTACAACCTCTTTCTCTTTCGTCCCGAACGACCACGAGCCCATGACGACAGGCACGACAACGGGCACGGCCTGCAAACCGGAACTCCTGCTACAACGAGGAGTGGCCCTTTTTACCGCTTGCCTGATGCTTTCTGTCTGGCCACTCTGGACGAAGCATTCTCGTGAGTTCGTTCAGATTCCCTGGTTGTCCATGCTCTGCCAGATCCCGACCTGGGTCGATCAGGGGCTTCTGGTGGGAGTGACTGGGGCCATCGCCCTGTTGCTGTTTGGAAGAGGGCATGGTCGATCACAACGGATCGGCTGCTGGTTGTTCGTGATTTCTCTGGGGGGATTGGTGTCGCTGGATCAACACCGTTTTCAGCCCTGGGTCTGTCAATTTCTGATCTATGGGGTGCTGGCTGCCATTGCCAATGGTCCGCAGATCCTGAAATCGTGGCGCGTGATTGTGCTCTCCATTTATTTCTGGTCCGCGATTTCCAAGCTGGATGTCGCGTTTCTGACTTCACATGGTCAGCTACTGCTCAGCGGGATGCTGCAACCCCTGGGAGTGGATTTCACGTTCTGGCCCGAGCAGACCAGGCAAAGTATGGCCTTATTATTTCCCGCTGGAGAGTTGCTGGTCGTGTTGCTTTTATTATCACGACGCCTCCGGATCGCAGGGCTGGCCTGTTCGGTGGTCATGCATCTCATCCTGATCTGGACATTGGGGCTGGGGCTGCATCATGAATGGAGTGTGCTGATCTGGAACCTGTTTTTCATCGTGCAGAATCTAATCGTGTTCGGCCCCTGGGCATTCCTCCCTTGTCCTGCGACACCTGCTTTGATGCCGTTGCGGTTCTGGACCCCGCAACGGGCACTCACATCTGCGACCGCTGTGGCGGTCATGTACCCAGCTCTGGAATTGATGGGATATTGCGATCACTGGCCCGCCTGGGCGGTTTACAGTTCACGACCCGCCATTGTGAAGGTTTATCTGGAAGAAACCGCAGCCGAGAACCTGCCCGCCCGATTGAAGCCGTTTCTGGGGACTCCACAGCCGCTGGATGATCGTCTTCCGTTTAGTCTCGATGCGTGGTCATTTCAGACCTGCCATTGTCCCGTTTACCCTCAACTGCGTTATCGATTGGCACTCTTGCAAGGGCTGCTGGCCGGACATGTCCCGGAATCGGCGGTGACAGTGGAGATCTTCAAGACGCCAAATCGCTGGACGGGGAGCCGGGACCGGTTGCGACTGCACAACATGAAAGCAGTGACGGCATATTGTTCCCAATTCTTGTGGAATACAAATCGCCGTGATGAACCTTGAATAACCTGTTGTCTGAACCGGTTGGCAGTCGTGCTGGGCAGAACTCATTCCCTCGGGGGCGCTCCAACTTCATCAATCCGTACTTCTTGAGAGTTGGGACCGATCACGATTTCTTTGCGGATGGAAGTCCCTCCGGGAAAAGTGATCGCTTCGATCGCCCAGCTCACTGAAATCAGTTTTCCGGAGAAGGAATAAGGTCCCCAGGGGAGAGAGAACATCACTTCCTGTTGTCCAAAGGCCGTTGACGGATCGAGGCGGGCGGTTCTGACGATCTGCAGGTCGCGATCTCCCTTGCCGGAGGTGTTCCAGACCAGGCGCACTTCAATCGCCTGTGGGGGTGGGGAATCCTGATTCACCTTCCAGCTCACCACCACACGGGCTTCCGTGCCGGGATAGAAAGCATCGAATTCGGTTTCGAGAGTTAAGATGCTCATTCGTGTGGAATTACCCGGATCGAAAACTCGGAGTTCACATCCGGCCAGAAGGGAATCGTGCCGCGAAACTGTACCTGCCATTTGATTTTGTTGTGCGGACTTTCCAGCGAGTGCATGCTGTCGGTGGGAACTTGCAGCTGCATTTCACCATGCGAGATGGAACCGGGATCAGTCGATTCAAACAGAACTTCATCAAAGAAAACTGCGAGATCGGTGCGAGTTTCCGTGCCCTGGGTGTAACGCGCTTCCTCCAGCCCTTTCAGCGACACACGAACCTGCCTGATGGAGTGGGAGGCACCGGAAAAAGTCCAGGTCAAGGTGGCCGATCCTCCCAGCGGAATCATCCGCCGACTCAGCGTGAGCACCGGCACCGGGTTGAACAATCCCAGAAAGGAATGCACCACCCCCACGATCAGCAGTACGCCAATCAACGCAAAAGGGAGTAAGACCAGTTCGGGAAACAATTGCCAGCGGCCTTGCATCCAGTCCTGGGCACGAAATGAACAAAAGGCGAGGACAATCCCGTTCCAGATCAGGGCCACGGTCAGCACGACAAAAAACGCACCTGCCGGGCTGGATTCCGACTTCAACGTGATCGGCCCCGGTTTTTCCTGCAGGTCTGCATCTTCAAACCCCCATTCCGTCGTCGTTGCCTGGGGAGATGCCGTTGTGGAAAGAAGGGTGGTGGAATTTTCCAGGGTGGTTCTGCTGTGTATGCCATCGGCGGGACTGGACTTCTCTTTCTTCAATCGCATGGCATACATGCCGCCCAGTCCGACCAGCAGGAACGGAACACCTAACAGCCCCCACAGCAGATTCCAATCCAGGCCGCGATGAATGACGGACTCGGCAGGATGATCCGGATCGACAAAGCAGACGGATTGTGCGCCAGGCGGGTATCGTTTAACAACCCGCTCTTTATCCGCTTTGCCGCTCGTTTTCATATTGAAAAAGGAATAACGATCCCCCTGAAACGGTTGGCCGTCATAAATGTATGCGTAATGGATCTGAATCCGGTAGGTCTCCTTTCCGATCACTTCACTCGAGATGATCCTGCAGGGAACGGAAACCCAGGACAGCGCGTTGATGCTCTGACTGAGCGGGAACAGCGCAGCCAGCCAGATCACCAGTAAACCAGCCACGGTGAAAATCGCGAAGAAGACGGAGAGGATCAGCGTTCCCACGCAGCCGCTACAACCTCGCTGCCGATGCTCTTCCTGAAGTGAAATCGCTTCGGGGGAAGATTCCAGATGATCAGACGTTTCTGCCATACTGTGAGGAGAGCAAGTGACTCCAACCTGAGTTCGCGGAGCACGAAATGCGGGCACCAGGACAATCAGTCTATTGCATTGTCAATTGTAACGATTCGGGTGACTCTTAACGCAAAGTCCGACAACGGAGAACGTTTTGCTATGACGCATCCTCAAACCAGACCTGACAGGACACTGCTCTACTGTGCTCCATCATTTTCAACGGGAATGTCCGGATTGGGCAGCGGTTGTTTCGAGGATGATTGTTCCGGGGGTATTTGTTTCGGGGATGCTTGTGCCTGACTTTCAATCATGCCCCACATATGCCCGCCGATCTTTCCATGTTGCCAGGTGCCGGCATAGCGATTGCCATAAAACAGGATACGGGCTGTGAACCCTTCACCCACCAGAGGAATCGTCAGATCGGTCAGTTGCAGCATGGGGGTGTCGCCCGCCCATTCCACTTGCACCGGCACCGGGACCGGCAATTCGACATTACTGACTTTCATACGTGACTGGATGATCCATTGGTCATCTTTCACTTTACGAACGGCGTCGATCTGATATCGCTCCGTACGAGGGATGGCATCCGGTTGCAGTTCCATGCTGAACTTGCCGACAAGCACCGCGCCCGTCAGGAGTTTGACAAAATCCTGCTCTGCGGGGGTCAGCGGATCGGCAATCGTCGCCGGCGGCGTTGTGGAAGCGGACGGAGGAGTGTCGGAGCGGGGCGTGGTGGCAGGCGGGTTTTGAGCAACAGCCACCACACCCAAAGAGAAGAATACCGCCAGTACCTGAAGTGACATTTTCATCTGTGAATCCTCCTTGAAGGAACAGTCCGGAAATCGAATCCCTGTCACATGCTTCCACCTGTCGGAACGTGCTGCGCGGGCACTGGCGAAGCCAACTTGCTCTAATCTCCCTTGACCAGTTCTTCGTCCCATTCATCCAGCAGCGGCCATTCCACAGCACAGGTACCGAAGTCAGCCATCTTCTGATACTGTTCCAGCCGATCAATGGTCTTCTGGAGATGTTCTTTTTCTTTTTTGAAAACCGGGCCATGACTGGGCAACAGCCATTCCACATCGCTGTCCCGAATCCGCTGCAGCGAACGAATGAACGCGGGAATATCTGAACCGTGATGGGCATCGATATTGCCCACACACCCATCCCGATAAATATTGTCTCCTGAAAGCAGCAGATTGCCCATACGGAATGATAACTGAGCGGGAGCATGCCCGGGCGTATGCCAGACATCCAGTTTTAAGTTCCCGATTTTGAGGACATCCCCCTCAGTGATGGTCTGGTCGAACTGGCAGGCAGGCAGATCGATCGAGATCCCTTGTGCGGTAATCTCCGCGTAAGTCTGAATCCGTTCTCCCTCCGCGATAAGTTTGGCAGCATGGGGATGCCCCACGACCAGCGCTTGCGGCATCAGTTCTTTCGCTCGTTTCAGTCCCTGTACATGATCCACGTCCGCATGCGTGGCCACCAGGTATTTGCATTGTGCCAGCGGAAAATCGAGCAATCGAATGATGCCGACAATATCTTCCAGCGTATCCGTATAGCCAATATCGATGAGCGCCCATTCATCTCCCTCATGAACGAGATAGACGCAACACCCCATCTGGCGCCGGGCCTGATGGTTCATCTCAATGACGTGAGGAAACAATTCACGCCTCGACTTCATCGAATTCCCCTTTCAATACCGGAGCAAATGAGCCAGACATGGCCGGTTTATCCCAGCCACAACGACGTCATTCACATGCTCGAGATCTTCTCGGAACGCATTCACTTCCTGCATCACGATTGATCGTTTCGCTGCAGACGAGAGCGAAACGATCAACCGGACCATACGGGGTGAATGCGATCTGGTGCATCGTCTACTCTGAAAATTGGGGTTGGTCTCAACGCAAAGTCCGACAACGGAGGACGTTTCGCGATGACGTACCCCAAATCCAAGCCCTGACAGGGCTCTAGCCTGAGAGAACTGGGGATTTTGCAGTATTGCCAACCACTCATTCAATCTGCCCATTTGCTCAATCAGACTGTTTTCCCTGATCTTAGACGCTTTTGGACTCAATAACCATCAGATTCTTCAGGCCAGAGGTTTCTGACGCGGATTTGAATCTTTTCTTTCAAGAAAGTCGACCGTCAGCAACAAGTCCAGAGCAGCCTCGAAACAATCTCCCGGTTTCCCGACAGGTCTGCAGGAGTGAGACCGCATTCATCCCACACGGGCCACGTTCTACCACGCGGGTTCCAGCAAATAATCGGTTCAAACGCTTGCACCGCGGACACCGGCGAGAGCAAATCGCATTACTTTACTTCACTTGACCGGCACTGGGACGCAGATCTTTCTGACAACTGGGATCTTCCGCTGTCTTTTGCCCGATTTCGTCTACCGGGTGCATGAACAGGTATTCCCAGACACGTTCATGGATGTAGTGTCCCTGGGCGTCTTTCACAGCGGCCCGGCCGGGGGTGACGGAACTATGCGCCCGACTCGCGCTCTCTCCAACATCCGCAGCAGTGATGAGGCGACGCGAGTTCTGATAAGGGGGGGCAACCTGGTCCACATCCACAATCGGACCAAATTCATTCAGGCCCAGCAGTTCCCAGGACCGGCAATAATGGTCTCCGGTCCAGCCTCCGTCCAGCACATGGCTGAATCCAAAAAAACGATTGGCGGGTGTGGCGGAAGGGAGTGCCTGCCATGTTTCCAGCTGATCGCGAGGACCGCAGAACATCACCACCCGGTCCACACGCTGGGCTTTGGCAAATCGAGCCGACGTGGTGGAACCATGAGAAGCTCCGGCCAGCGTCACTTTATCCCAGCGAAGTTCCTTTCCATCATTGCGAAGGAACAGTCCCCAGTTCCCCTGCGGGTTTTTCTTTTCCAGATATTTCACGAATTGAAAGGCACGTTCGGCAATGCTGTCCGGACGGGGAATATCGACCGCCTTACTGACATCTCTTCCGGTGGCGGCTTCCAGGCGAATGTTGCCCAGGAACTGGTCGTCGTCGCCGGCCAGAGGGCTCAGTTTTCCAAACCAGCCATTTGCATAATGCACCTGGATGAAGTGCAGCCCGTAACCGGTGCAACGATCTGCCAGTTCCTGATTGTAACCCATCAGCCAGATGACCAATCGTCCTTGCAGAGGAGCACGAGTATCGACGGCGGCCTTTTGGATATCCGCAGGTTTTCCGTCTTTCTCCAGAAGGAAATTGATTTCCGGATGTGCTTGAACACGGGAATCGATCTCGCTGGCCCGCGCGCTCAGCAGGTATTTCTGAGGTGTGGGATCAGGCTTGACGGAAGCCGTCTGGGCAATTGCCATCGTTGCGAACAGGTTGACAACAACGACAACCGGGAACGACCAATTGAGCATCTGAATCATCCGTCATGACCTTCTCTAAGGAGCCCTGACAAAACTTGCAGCGAACCTGCTCGTGGAAAATCAATTTCCCTACGGGAGGAGTGCTGATTCCTTACCAGCGAAAGACTCCGGTACCCCATGTTAATCCGGCACCAAAACCACACATCAGCACGATATCGCCCCGCTGAATTCGACCAGCCTGCTGGGCTTCATCCAGCACGATCGGAATCGATCCTGCCGATGTGTTGCCATATTTGTCCAGGTTGTTGAACAGTTTCTCCTGGGGAATTCCTAACTGATCGGCTGCAGCATTGATGATTCGGATGTTCGCCTGGTGCAGCAGAAACAGAGAGACGTCATGCACGGTCAGTCCACTCTTTTCGAGGACCAGTTCAATGGTTTCGACGAGCATGCGGATGGCCCATTTGAAGACGCTGCGCCCGTCCATTCGCAAATAATGGGTTCCCGCTGCGATCATTTCTGGTGAAAGGGGATACCGTGTTCCTCCTCCGGGCCGGTCGAGCAGAGGGCCGCCGCTGCCGTCGGAACCGAGCTGATAACAGATCATCCCCTGCTGAGGAGAACCACGAGCGATCAGAACGGCACCCGCTCCATCTCCAAACAAGGGAAAAGTCCGTATATCGTTGGGGTTGACGATGCGACTGTTGAGATCCGCACCAATCGCCAGGGCATAACGTGCATTTCCCGTGGCCACAAACTGGGCCGCGGTCATCATGGAATACATGAAGCCGGCACAGGCGGCCACGGTATCGAAAGCAGGACAATCCAGACCAAGCTGGTCCTGCACCAGGCAGGCCGTGGAAGGGCAGGGGAAATCGGGCGAAAATGTTCCGACCACCAGCAGGTCGATCAGATGCGGATCGATTTCGGCTGCATGAATGGCACGGCGGGCCGCTTCCACACACATGTCGCTGGTGGCCATTTCCGGGGGGGCATGTCGCCGCTCCCGGATACCGGTGCGCTGCACAATCCAGTCGGCATCGCAGCCGTACTGCTGGTTCAGCATCTCATTGGTCACGACTTGTTCCGGCAGAAACGAGCCCGATCCAATGATCTGGACGCCGAGCAACGAATTGGTACGGCGTGTGAACAAAGTCCGGTCTGTCCCAGGGTCAGTCGATTTTGCGAGGTTGCGGTCAGCAATTGTCGCCACGCCAAATGCTCCTTGTTGGCGATCGATCCATATCAAATTTCCTGCCCGCGGAAAGCACGAAGCAATTGCATCGTGACATCCCGCAGTGCGGTACGACGACATTCCAAATAGAATGCAGCAATTGAGCCTGACCCACAAGCCTCCTTGAAGAATATCGCGATTCCCTTCCCACTGCCAGTGGTCACGCAGTCATTCCCAGTCTGATCGGGTCGGGAAAAGCGGAAAGGGAAAAAGAAGAGAGGGAAAAGCTTCAAAACAGCTTTTCCCCCATTCTTTTCCCCTGTTTCCTTGACTCCATTTTTGATCAAGCTTCCCGGCTTGAATGTCCTGTCGCAACACTATCGTCTGACTGGCTGCTCAAATTTTGGATCGTTGAACGCAGCCTTGGCCGGAGTGACGCCGCTGGCGGGCTGACCGGCAGGTTGAGCGGCAGCATTCCCGACCGGCGCGGAGGGAGTGCCGTTCCAGTTGGCAGTGTTCCAAAGTGGATAACATTCCACCACGCTTGCTCCCAGATCCTGCAGAAGAGCCCGCAGTTTCGCCGATGTCATGTTTTCATTTTCGATGGATCTTTGCAGGACGAAGCGGCGATTTGAGGGAATATAGGCGAAAAACTTGCCATCCCCCAGTTGGTCATTCTGAGCCAGCAGACGCAGCAGAGCCGTGCGAGGAACATCGTTGGAAGCTTTGGGAAGTTCATCCAGCCAGGCCATCAGCCACAACGCCGATCCATCCTGGCTGAGAATCGCAGACATGGACAATGACCAGGACTGATCTTCCATCTGGGCTTCAAAGGCAAAATCGAAACGCTTGTCTTTCCGATTCGGTTGCAGTCCGATCGCGCCGATCAGTTGTCCCAGTTGATCTTCCGTAATGCCGGTTGATGGCTGACCCTGAGCGGCTGCTGACTGGATTGCCAGTCCCATTGGAGCGGTCCCGGCAAGGGCACCCAAAAGCAGCGCGCGGCGATTGAAATAGGCCATGAGGACACTCCTTTGTCTGACGTGGACTGGGAGACAGTCATGCTCATCAGCGCGTCCAGCATTCCGTGCCGGTTAAAAAGCGGATGATTCTGTCTCGAAACTGTGGTTCACAAAAACTCGAAGCAGATCTGTGACCAGGTTTCAAATTGATCACAATCCTTGGCAAGCTGTGCCGGTTCTTCGAATCCTGTGTTGATAATCGACTTTTCGCGTGGAAGAACTTTGGGCGCATCCAGGTCAAAAATGTGAACTATTCCCAAATGAACTTTTCCGACCTCGGTTAGATCATCATTGATGAGGGCCACACATTTTTCCGTAAATGCTGAATCCAAAACAACTTCCTCCTCAATCTCACGCTGCATGGCTACATGATAAACCGAGCTTCCGGAAAATTGATCCTCTGCAGAAATATGTCCCCCGATTCCCACAGAACGCTTGCTGTGCAGCCGGGATTCTCCCTGTTCCTTGCCGCGTGAATAGTAAAAGATCTTTCCATTGTGTCGGAAAATGCAATAAGGAATCAGCTGCTTGAAGCTCGGGTCCTGCTCCACTTCATTTCGGGGGCGATAGCTGATGTAACTGGGATCCAGCAACGTATCGAGATATCGCTGAGTGTCTGTCGTATAGCCCTGAAAATGTCCCAATTCATGAAACAGCAATGTGGGGACAACCAGAACGTGTTCAACTGTTTCGTGCTCGGCAGGCATGGTTGTGGTGTTTCGTTGTTTGTCGTGTTGGTTTTGTTGTCGATGAGCGCATTTGAACTGATTTTTTGCAGCAATTCACACGGCCGTTTGCAGACAAGGCCGAATGAATGTGATCTCATCAGGAACTGGCCGGTTTCCCCAGGAGTTGGCGAACGCCGGCTCCAATGTCTTCAGACCGCATAAGTGATTCGCCCACGAGGATTCCATGCACGCCGGCAGCTTCCAGTCGTTGCACATCGTCCCGGGTATGAATTCCGCTTTCACCAATGACCATGATCTCAGCCGGGATTTGCTCACGCAGGCGAATTGTGTGCTGCAGATCGGTCGTAAAGGTTCGCAGGTCTCGATTGTTCACTCCAATGAGCGGCAGGTTCAGATCGAGGACCCGTGCGACGTTTTCCGGGTCATAGACTTCAACCAGCGATTGCATTCCCAGTTGTTGCGACAGCCCGGCAAGCGTATGCAGTTGGTCGTCATCCAGGCATTCCGCGATGAGGAGAATACAATCCGCACCGCTGGCCCGCGCTTCCCAGACCTGATAGGGATCAATAATGAAATCTTTCCGTAACACCGGAATCTGCACCTCCGCACGAATCTGCTCCAGATAAGACAGATGCCCCTGAAAGAAATGTTCCTCCGTCAGCACGCTGATGCAGGCTGCCCCGTTCTCTGCATAGGTTCTGGCAATCTGAACCGGATGGAAATCGGCCCGGATCAGCCCTGCAGAAGGGGAAGCCTTTTTGACTTCAGCAATAAGCCCCATGGGATGGCGACTTTTCAACGCTGACAGAAAATCTCTGACCGGCGGGGCGGAATCAATACGGCGCTGAATCTCCGGCAGCGGTCGTTGGGCAGCCATCACAGCCAAGTCACTCTGCTTCTGCAGGATGATTTTATCGAGAATTGTGCTCACGTTGAATCATTTCCAATTTAAGGAGCATGAATGGGCCCGGATGCCGATTGAGAGCAGGTTTCTTAGAGTCGCGAACAAAAAACCTCTCAGACAGCGGAAACTCCTCTGCCGCGAGCAAGTTCGCCATAAGTTTTGTCAGGAGTTCTTCATAGATGGCCCATGCGTTCCATCCAAATAAAAAGCCGTGCGGTGAAGCACGGCTTTCGTATCAGTGAACGCTCCGACCATTCCGTTCCAGCAGATTCTCGATTCGAAATTCCGCTGAAGCCGTGTTACGGCTTCGTTTCAGGGTGCGTTACGCGAAACGTCCTCCGTTGTCGGACTTCACGTTGAGGTCTCTCCAAATCTTCAGAGTTAACGAACGACGAGAGCGGCGATCGGGACGAGTCATCCCATGACACGGGAATCAGGCGTTGTGATCGTGGTCGTGCCCTTCGTGGTCATGATCGTGCCCTTCGTGATCGTGATCGTGAGCAACATCTTCAGTATCGTCGGTGTCGGCAGCGGCGACCACTCGGCACACAGAACGATTCAAGGCCTCAACGTCTGTTTCCACCGGCGGCGGTAATGTTTCGTCAATAAATTCCGCGCTGTCCAGAATCACATCCACAGCTTTTCGTTCGCGAATCTGGGCGAACAGATTGTCGAGCATTCCGGATTTGGCCATGCGGGCTTTCACACGCCGCGGGCTTTCACCCCGTTGCATCGCCATCAGGCTGATTTCCGCATTCAGATCGGCCTCGTTGACTTCGATCTTTTCTTCTTCCGCCAGACGGTCCAGAACGAAGTGTTCTTTCAGGTTCTTACGGGTCATGGTGAGGGACTTCTGGCGGAGGTCGTTTTCGCGAGCCAGAATTTCCCTGGAGGTGAAGCCTGCCTGCTGCATTTCGAGAATTTCCCGACGCAGAGCATTGTCCACCTGCTTGCTGACCAGTTCTTCAGGAAGTTCCCAGTTGGCGGAGTCGGTAATCTGTTCCAGGACCTGACGCCGGCAGGATTGCCGTTGTTCGTATTTCACCTGGCGTTCCAGCATGCCGCGAACCTGCTGTTTCAGATCTTCCAGAGAATCCGCTCCCAGTCGCGACAGGAATTCTTCGCTGAGTTCCGGGGTTTCCAGTTGTTTGACGTCCAGGACTTTGAACTTGGCATGGACGACCACGCCGCGCATTTCGATGGAATCGGCTTCCATGGAGACGGTCAGATCGGTTTCGCGGACATCGCCCGCTTTGGCGCCGGTCATGAACGTGTCGAAATCCGCCAGTTCCGCATCCTGGAATCGCAGACGCTTGCGCACCCGCAACGACACATCTTCGACATTTGTCAACGTGACGCCATCGCGTGTGATCTGGATATCAACTGTCACGAAGTCGCCTGCTTTGGCAGCTTCTTCCACCGGCACCAGTTTCCCGTATTGCTGCAGGAACTGCTCGAGATAGCTGTTGACGTCTTTATCGGTCGTTTCCCGGACCGGTCGTTTGATCTGCAGCCCTTTATACTTGGGCATGTCGAATTCCGGGCGGACTTCGACATCGAATTCAAACTCGAAATCCCCTTCGTCGGGAATTTCAATGCTCTCCAGGTCCAGATTGGGTTCGTTGATCGGATCGATGTCCGATTCTTCGTTGAGCTGCTCCAGGCTATTCATCAGCACGCGCTGTTTGACCTGTTCGGACAACTCGCTTTTGAAGCGACGCTTGACGAGTTCTGCCGGCACATGGCCCACACGGAAGCCCGGAACTTCTGCCCGACCGGTATAGTCTTCCAGGATGGTGCTATAGATTTCGTCGATCGAACTCCGCGGAACCTTGATCTGGACATGACGTTTGCATGGCCCCGCCTTTTCGATCTGGACAGTCAGATCCATCCGCTGCTTTTCGTCGGCAGCATTGCTTTCGTCGGAACCGTTTTCAGCCACGGCGGTTGTTGCTTCTTCTGTTAGCTTGTCTGATTCGGCATTCGCCATTGCTGTTCCCTCTAAAAAACAATCGGCCAGCGACTACTTGGAGTCACAGGCCGGCCCCATGGGCTGTCACGATTCGACAAACGATCGCTGAAACCCCAGCGGAACACTGAAAAGCGGGTGAAGGGACTTGAACCCTCGACCTCCACGATGGCAACGTGGCGCTCTGCCAATTGAGCTACACCCGCAGGAGATTCACAACCCCTGCACAATATCATGCTGAGGAGCCGAGAGTTTACGAATCTTTTTCGGGATGCGTCAAGCCAATCAAGATCAATCGCGGCGTTTTCATCAATCCGCGAACAAATCACTGTACTTCCTTCCATTAGATATCGAGAGCCGTGAACAAAACTCCTTAAAACGCATTCACTCCCTCAGGGTCTTCGCCTTTTCAAATCCCGGGCCAGATCAGGTCTCGGGAAGGCGAAGCTCCTGCTGAGCCGCGAGCAAGATCACGTTTTCCCTGGTGTGCGGCTCGACAGGAGCCTTGGCCGCCCCGCCAAAGTCAAAATGGCGAGAGCAACTTGCTTCAAACGGAAGAATGTCCCTTTCCGCAAGCGGATTCCCGGAACTCCTGCGAACGTGATGATTCTGAACGAAGGGGTGAATTGCCTGCCGATGCAGCCAAACCATACGATGTCGTATTACGATGTCATATGAAGTGATCTCATATTCGATCTCATATTCAGATTAAACGGATCAGGCTTTCATGCAGGCTTTTCAGGAATCAAAGATCCCGGGTGTCCCGGTCCGTCGCGGTAAAGTTCGAGACGTCTATGATTTTGGCGATCGTTTGCTGCTGGTCGCCAGCGACCGCATCAGTGCATTCGACTGGATTCTGCCGGCCGGCATTCCGGACAAAGGCCGGGTTCTCACGCAAATCAGCAAATTCTGGTTTGATCGCCTGCAGGTCAACGATCACCTGCTGAGTATGGACGTCACCACGCTCGATCTGCCGGCGGGAGTTGATGTGGACGCACTGCAAGGGCGTTCCATGGTGGTGCGAAAAACCGAAGTGGTCCCGATTGAATGTGTCGTGCGGGGCTATCTGTCCGGTTCGGGCTGGAAGGAATATCGCGAGACCGGTCGATTGGCAGGCATACCGCTGCCGAAAGGTCTGGTGGAAAGCAGCCCATTGCCGGAACCCGCATTCACCCCGGCCATCAAGGCCGAATCAGGTCATGATGAAAACATTTCTTTCCTGGAGATGCAGCAGCAGGTCGGGATAGAACTGGCCGACGATCTACGGACGATCAGCACGCAGATTTATCTGGAGGCTGCGGAATATGCACTTACGTGCGGAATTATTATTGCGGACACCAAATTTGAATTCGGACTGATCGGTGAAGAGATCGTCCTGATTGACGAAGTCTTAACCCCGGACAGTTCGCGCTTCTGGCCGCATGCCAGCTATCAACCCGGCCGAAGTCAGCCCTCCTTCGATAAGCAGTTTATGCGTGATTGGCTGGAATCCACCGGCTGGGACAAAAACAGCCCTCCTCCCCTCCCCCCCGAGGAGATTGTGCAGCGGACTCGAGAAAAGTACATCGAAGCCTATGAGTTGCTGACCCGGAAGCCAGGGCACTTCCACTCCGCATGAACCGCGTTCCGCTACGTGGCAAATTGCGTTTCATGTGTCAAAACCCGCGCTGCGCGGGCTCAGGCGAGAGCAACCTGCTCCTTTCCCGTGGAAATGAACAGGGGTCTGGATCGGCAAAGATTTTTGCAGGGAGACTTTACCATGAGGACAACAGCAATGAGCACAACAGAACTCCTCTCGGAAGAGGGGGAAGGTGTCGTCAGGCTAACACTCAATCGTCCCACCCGGCGACATGCCTTGTCGTTTTCCCTGCTGGAAGAACTTGATCAGACGCTGGCCCGGATTGGTGCTGAGACATCCACGCGTGCGATTGTTCTGGCTTCATCAGGTGCGGTCTATTCTTCCGGTCACGACCTGGGAGAAATGCGAGCCAGGTCTGCGGAAGAATATGAATCACTGTTTTCCACTTGCTCCCGGGTCATGCAGCGTATTCGGCAATTGCCTCAACCGGTCATCGCCCGGGTTCAGGGGTTTGCGACCGCTGCCGGGTGCCAGCTAGTGGCAGCCTGTGATCTGGCAGTGGCCAGCGAACAGGCTCGCTTTGCGACGCCAGGTGTCCGCATCGGGCTGTTCTGCACCACCCCCATGGTTCCGCTGGTGCGAAATGTGCCGCCCAAAATTGCCATGGAGATGTTATTGACCGGACAACCGATCTCTGCCCAGAAGGCACTGGCTGCCGGATTGGTGAATGCAGTCGTTCCGGAGGATCAGCTGGATGCCGTGATTCAGGGATATACGGATGCCATTCGGGCGTCGAGCCGACAGGTGATCGCACTGGGGAAACGGGAATTCTACGCACAACTCCATATGGACGAGTCCGACGCCTATTCCCGCGCCGTCAGCGTCATGACGCAAAATGCCACCATGCACGATGCCCAGGAAGGGATCTCCGCCTTTCTGGAGAAACGCCCTCCACAATGGGAGAAATAAAGAGAGATCGCAGATCTCCTGACACTGACAGCCTGTTGAAAACTCACAGATGGAAATGTCTGTGCTACCAGAAGCTTCTGGATTATTGAAAAAGAAAAGGTGGGCCGGACATTTCTGTCTTACCGAGATTCCATGGGTTTTCAACAGACTGCCAAGCGGACCACACTGATCCCA
>Ga0182738_1001443_pt1 | contig 29805 bp, 26 predicted proteins | sample eDN5th30CBELigMG_FD_128876 | JGI IMG/M metagenome (GOLD analysis project Ga0182738, IMG submission 128876) | Enriched Miracle-Growth compost microbial communities from Emeryville, California, USA - eDNA 5th pass 30_C BE-Lig MG (version 2)... ...
GCAGCTCGGCGCCAGCACCGTGGCCGACCGCGATCGGCAGCGCGCCGAGCAGGGCGCAGGTCGTGGTCATCATGATCGGCCGGAAGCGCAGGACGGCGGCCTCGATGATCGCCTCGGTCGCCGGCGCGCCCTGATTGCGGCGCTCGATGGCGAAGTCGACCATCATGATCGCGTTCTTCTTGACGATACCGATCAGCATGATGATGCCGATCATGGCGATGACGCTGAGGTCCATGCCGAACAGCTGCAGCGTGATCAGCGCGCCGATGCCCGCCGACGGCAGGCCCGACAGGATGGTCAGGGGGTGGACGAAGTTCTCGTACAGAATGCCGAGGATGATGTAGATCACCAGCACGGCGGCGAACAGCAGCATGCCCTGGTTGGCGACAGCCTGCTGGAATACCTGGGCGCTGCCCTCGAAGCTGGTGGTAATGCTCGCCGGCAGACCGACCTCCGCAGCGAGCGCCTGGATGTCGGCGACGGCCTGGCCGAGCGCGATGCCGGGTGCGAGATTGAAGGACGTGATGACTGCCGGCATCTGGGCGATGTGGTTGACGGTCAGCGAGGTCGCCTTGTCGACCTTCTTGGCGACCGTGTCGAGCGGCACCAGCGCGCCCGCCGGCGTGCGAATCATCATCTTGCGCAGCACCTCGCTGGGGTCGGCATACTTCGGGTCGGCCTCGAGGATGACCTGGTAGGTGTCGTCGGGCGCGTAGATGGTCGAGACCTGACGCGTGCCGAAGGCGGAGTAGAGCAGCAGTCGAATCTGGTCGATCGACAGGTTGAGCCGCGAGGCGGTGTCGCGGTCGACCTCGATGACGGTCGAGCGGGCGCGCACCTGCAGGTCCGAGTTGACGTCGACGATGCTGGGGATGCGGCGCATGCGCTGCTCCATCACCGGCGCATACTCGCGCAGCATATCGAGATCGGAGGAGCGCATACCGAACTGATACTGGGCGCGCGACTGCGTCGTGCCGATATTGATCGACTGCACCGGCTGGAAATAGACGTTGATGCCCGGCACCGACGCGGTGGACCGGCGCAACCTGGCGATCACCTCCAGCACGGTATCCTTCCGCTCCGGCTTGTCGCGCAGGATGATGAACAGGCGGCCGGCATTGACCGTCGTGACGCCCCCGCCGCCGCCCACCGTCGAGACCACCGACGCCACGTCGGGGTCGCGCTTGACGACCTCGGCCAATGCCGACTGGCGCGCCACCATTGCGTCGAACGAGGCGTCGTCCGGCCCGACCGTCGAGGCGCCGATCTGGCCGATGTCCTCGACCGGGAAGAAGCCCTTGGGCGTCGCCTCGAACAGGAACGCGGTCAGCACGAAGGTGCCGAGCGTGAGGCCGAGCATGAGCCGTGGCATCGCCACCGTGCGACGCAATGCCCAGGTATAGCCCGCAAGCGTCCGATTGAACGACCATTCGAAGCTGCGCAGCAGCATGTTGTGCCGCACATCGTGGTCGATCGGCTTGAGCACGCGCGAGCACAGCATGGGCGTGAGCGTCAGCGACACCACGCCCGAGATCAGGATGGCGAAGCTGATGACCAGGCCGAACTCGTTGAACATGCGGCCGACCACGCCGCCCATGAACAATACCGGAATGAACACGGCGACCAGGGACAACGTCATCGATATGATCGTGAAGCCGACTTCCTTCGATCCCTTGAAGGCAGCGTCGAGCGGCTTCTCGCCCGCCTCGATATGGCGGACGATGTTCTCCAGCATGACGATGGCGTCGTCGACGACGAAACCGACCGACAGCGTGAGCGCCAGCAGCGATATGTTGTCGATCGAATGGCCGGCCATGTACATGAAGGCGAAGGTGCCGATCACCGAGATCGGCAGCGCGATCGCCGGGATCAGCGTCGCCCGCGCGCTGCGCAGGAAAAAATAGATCGCCACGATCACCATGATCGCGGCGAGTCCCAGGGTGAACTCCACGTCTTCGACGGCGGCGCGGATCGGCTTGGCGCGGTCGGCCAGCGCCCTGATCTGCACGCCGGGCTGCAATTCGGCCTGGATCGCCGGCAACAGGGCGGTGACGCGGTCGACCACGTCGACGGTGTTGGCGTCGGGCTGGCGATAGACGCCCATCACGATGGCCCGCGTGCCGTCGAGCCAGCTCGCGACCTTGTCGTTCTCGACACTGTCGATGGCGGTGGCGACATCGGAAAGGCGCACTGGCGCGCCGTTCTGCCAGGCGACCACGACCGGCATGTAGTCGGCCGCCTTGTTGATTGGCCCGGTGGCGTCGAGAATCGAGTTCTGCCGCTTGTCGGAGATGGAGCCGACCGGCTTGGTCGAGTTGGCGTTGACGACGGCGGTCTGCAGCTCCTGCAGCGTGAGGCCGCGCACGGCGAGCTGGTCGAGGTCGGCACGCACGCGAACGGCGTATTTCTGGGTGCCGAAGATGAGGACCTGGGCGACGCCCGGCAGGGTCGAGATGCGCGGCAGGATCGCGCGATTGACGAAGGCGTCGATGTCGGACAGCCGCACCTGGTTCGAGCTGAGGGCAAGATAGATCACCGCCCAGTCGGCCGGGTTGACCTTGCGGAAGCTGGGCGGCGTGGTCATCTCGGGCGGCAGTCGGCGCAGCGCCGAGGCGATCGCCGACTGCACGTCGAGCGCGGCGCCGTCGATGTTCCGGTTGAGGTCGAACTGCAGCACGATCGACGTGTTGCCGAGCGACGACGTCGAGGTCATCGTCGTCACGCCGGCGATGGTCGAGAACTGGCGCTCCAGGATCGAGGCGACGGAGGCAGCCATCGTCTCGGGGCTGGCGCCGGGAAGCTGCGCCGAGACCTGGATGGTCGGGAAGTCGACGCGGGGAATGGCGGCGACGGGAAGCTGCTTGTAGCCGAAGACTCCGGCGATGATGAACGAGGCCATCACCAGGATGGTCATCACCGGGCGGCGAATGCACAGGGCGGACAGCATGGCGGGACAGCTTTCCCGTCAGCCGCGTGGCGGCGCGCCGGTGGCGGCGGGCGACGGGGCAGGCGGGCGGACCGTCACGGGCGCGCCGTTGACCAGGCGGAGCTGGCCGTCGACCACGATCTGCTCACCGGCGGCGACCCCCTTGCCGACGACGGCCTCGCCCCCCTGGTTGCGCTTGATCGTGATTGGCCGCAGCACGACATGGCCGTCCGTGACGACGAAGACATAGGGCCCCTGTGGGCCGAGCTGCACGGCGGCGGTCGGAACGGCGAGTGCGTCTGGCTCGACGCCGAGGACGACCTCGGCCCTGACGAACTGGCCGGGCCACAGGCCTTCGTTGGCGTTGGCGATGCGCGCCTTGGCGGTGACTGTGCCGGTGGCGGCATCCACGGTGTTCTCGATGAACGCCATCTCGCCCGATTGCCGAACGGTGTCGTTGACGATGGCGTTGACCTGAACTCGACCCTTGGCCATGGCGGCGCGCAGTTCGGGCAGGAAGACCTGCGGCAGGGCGAACGAGACGAAGATCGGATCGACCTGGTTGATCGTCGCCAGCACCGAGGTCGCGGCGTTGTCGCCGACGCGCAGCGTGGTGCCGACCTTGTTGGGGATCGAGCCGATGCGGCCGGACACCGGCGCGCGAATCTCGGTATAGCTGATCTGGGTCAGGATGTTCTGGCGCACCGCCCCGTCCGACTCGAGCTGCGCCTCGGCAGCCTTCTGGGCGGTGTAGAACGTGTCGCGCGTCACGACGGTGCCAGCGCCCTTGGTCAGCAGGTCGCCGGCGCGCGTGCTATCCCGCTTGGCCTGCTCGAGCTGGGCCTGGTCCTTGCGGATCTGCGCTTCGATCTGGGACAGCTGCGCGCGCAGCGTCCGCGAATCGAGCTCGAACAGCAGGTCGCCTTGCCTGACCAGGGCACCCTCCTCGACATTGACCTTGACGATCTGGCTGTCGATGCGTGTCTTGAGCTGCACCGAGGCGATCGCCTGCACCGTGCCGACGGCCTCGACGATGATCGGCATCGCCTTCGGCGCGACGGTGGTGGTGACGACCGGGACCGGCCCGCCGGGGTTCAGCCGTCCGCGCCGGCCCTGCGGCTGCGCCGACGCAGCTGGACTGGAGCCGTCTTGTTCAGCAGCGTTGGCCGGCGCGCTCAAGCCCAGCTTATGCGCGACCTCGTTGCGGTACGCATAGGCCGCGCCGCAAATCACCACCGCCATTGAAGCGAGGACCGCCCACCGGACCAAACGCATCTCGAACTCCCGGTAACCCCAACCCCTGTCGGATTATAGGCGGCCGACTCCCCTCCGCACAGCAGCAACCGCCTGATCCTGCCCCATTTCCATGCAAAAAACCCGCCATGATGGCGGGTTTTTCGACGAATTCGGAGTATTCCGCCTGTTAGCGGCTGTAGTATTCGACCACCAGGGACGGTTCCATCTGTACCGGATAGGGCACGTCGGCCAGCTTGGGGCCGCGAACGAAGGTGCCCTTCATCTCCTTGTGGTCGGCCGTGACGTATTCCGGCACGTCGCGCTCGGCGCTCTGGGTCGCCTCGATGACCCGCTCCATCTCCTTGGCCTTGGACGTCAGCTCGATGACGTCGTTGTCCTTGACCAGGTACGAGGCGATGTTGACCCGCTTGCCGTTCACCTTGACGTGGCCGTGGCTGACCAGCTGACGGCTGGCGAACGGGGTGATGGCGAACTTCATGCGGTAGATCACCGCGTCGAGACGGCGCTCGAGCAGCTCGACCAGGTTCTCGCCGGTGTCACCGCGGCGACGGACCGCTTCGATGTAGTAACGGCGGAGCTGGCGCTCCGACACCGAACCGTAATAACCCTTGAGGCGCTGTTTCGCCATCAGCTGAAGGCGATAGTCGGTCGGCTTTTGGCGGCCTTGGCCATGCTGGCCGGGACCGTATTCGCGCTTGTTGATCGGGCTCTTGGGACGGCCCCACAGGTTGACCCTGAGGCGGCGGTCGATCTTGTACTTCGAATTTGCGCGCTTGCTCACGCGACTCTCCTTCCATGGTGTCCGGATAGGCCTCGATCCAGCGCGAGCTGGGGCGGGATCAGGGCCCAAAAGAGCCCAGAACCACGTTCTCCGGAAGAAGCGCGGAACATACTGACGAAGCCGCGTCAGTCAAGAGATGGATTCTCGTTTGAAATCAAAGCCCTGCCCCGCACGCCTTGAACAGCCCGGAAGCGACGCGCGCCGTCGTGACAGGCAATGCGATATTGGCACCGTCCCCAGCCGCGCAGCTGGCGCGCCTGCAAGCACCACATCGTAGCCGGGCAGGCCCCCATCAGCCCGTCGCCGCCAGGGTCGCGCGGGCAGCAGGCTGCGTCAGATCGAGCGTGATCGCGCGCTTGTCGCGATTGACCGCACCGAAGCATGCCGCCACGCCATTCTCGTCGAACGGCAGGCCGAGATGCCCGAAGGTGACCCGGCCTTGACGACCTGCGCGCCCATGGCCGGCCAGCACGCGCGAGAGATCGACGACCTTGAGGCCGGAGAGCGCGCCAGCCATGTCAGCCGCGGCGGGGCAGCTCGACGATGCCGGTGCCGAGGATCGACAGCTCGTCGTCCTGCTGGCGCGCCTCCTGCTCGATCGCGACCAGGTGCCGGCCGTCCTCGACGTACTTGCGCGTCACCTTGCCCCTGATGAACAGGATGTCGCCGGCCGGATTGTGACGGCGGATCTTGCAGGTGGCGTTGCGCAGGGTGCCGTCGTCGCCCATCCAGTTGGTCATGTGATGGGTGAGCCACGACGCCCGCTCGGGACCGTAGTCGTAGGCACCCGGCGCGCCGACCTCGTGCGCGAACTCCTCTTCCCAGTGGACGCGCTCGGGACAGTCGGGAATGCCGAAGCGGTTCTTGATGCCGAGGCCGGGATGCGCGTCCTGCAGCTTCCAGGCGAGCTTGTTGGCCCGGATGTAGAGGCCGCCCCAGCCCTGGGCGTAGGCGATGAAGCCGGTCACCGTCATCGGACCCTTCACCATCGTCGGCAGCGCCTCGCCTTCCGTCACATCCTCCCAATAACGCTTCTCGGCACCGCGGATCTTCTCCTCGGCATAGAGCTTGCCCGCATCGGCCAGCTCCTCGTCGGTATAGCGACGCACCGGCTTCTGGCGCAGCTCCTTGTACTTGGTGCCCTTCTCGCGCGCGTGGTCGCGCTCGGTGCGGAAGCACCAGCTGTCGGCGTCGGCGACCAGGTCGCCCTGCTGGTTGAAGAAATCGACGTGATAGATCTGCTGCACCGCGCGACCGGCGAACCTGGTGTCGTGGACGATCAGGTCCTTGAGCCAGGCCTCGGTCGTGATCTCGTCGTTGCGGTTGACGGTCTTGTGCCAGTTCCAGTCCGAGCCCGACCACATCGCGTGGATGCCGGGCAGGCCGCCGACATAGCCCGAGATGATGCGGCTGGTGGCGAACAGGAAGCTCGGCAGCGCGATCACGTCGCCGAACTTCGTCTTCCTGGCGTATTCCGGCACGCACCACAGCGGGTTGTCGTCGCCGATGCCGTGGGCGTAGTGGCGGATGTTGTCGCGCGTGGCCTCGTGGCACCACGGCTCCGCCGTCTGGCCGATCTTGACGCCGATGCGCTGGCGCAGCGCGTCGATCCCCTCCTCGGTGATCCTGGGGAAGCTGCGCTCGATCGTGTCAGTCGACATTTGCCTTTTCCTTTGTCCGAAGCATCTTGCGATTTACCTTGCCGGCCGGCGTCTTGGGCAGCTCGGCCACGAACTCGACGAGGCGGGGATATTCGTGCTGGCTGAGGCACTGGCGCACGAGGTCCTGGATTTCCTTCGCGAAAGCCTCGTCGCCCGTGCGATCGGCCACGACGAAAGCCTTCACGACCTGGCCGCGCAGCGCATCGGGCACGCCGATCGCACCGACCTCGCGCACGTCGGGATGCTTCAGCACCGCGTCCTCGATCTCGATCGCGCTCATCGTCCAGCCGGCCGAGATGATGACGTCGTCGGCGCGGCCGCCATGGAAGAAGTAGCCGTCCTCGTCGGTACGGCCGAGGTCCTTGGTGGGAATCCAGCGGTCGCGCCGCCACACCTTCATCTCGCCCGTCACGCCCGGCGGGCATCGCCTGCCCTCCGAATCGTGCACCTCGACCTTTCCGCCGGGGATCGGCTTGCCGAGCGAGCCGCGCTTCACGACGAAGTCCTCCGCCCCAGGATAGCTCACCAGGATCACGCCGATCTCGGTCGTGCCGTACATGCTGCACATCGGCCGGCCGAAGGTCGCCTCGCAGAAGGCCGCCGTCTCGCTGTCGATCGGCTCGCCGGTGAAGGAGGTCTTGTCGAGGAAATAGCGGTGCTTCGGCGCCGCGCCCGAGACGCGCATCATGCGGTAGTGCGTGGCCGCGGCCGAAATGTTGGTGAAGCGATGCGCCTCCAGCGCCTGCAACAGCCGCGCCGCGTCGAACTTGCCGGCATAGGCGCCGATCGTGAGGCCGAACGCCAGCGGCGCCAGGGTGCCGTGCCACAGGCCGTGTCCCCAGGCCGGCGACGACGGGCAGAGGAAGCGGTCGCCCGGCCGCAGCCCGGTGCCGTAGAGCGCGGCGACCATCAAGGTGACGATGGCGCGGTGCGTGTGCTTCACCGCCTCCGGCAGCTCGCGCGTCGTGCCCGAGGTGTACTGGAAGATCGCGAGCTGGTCGGCCCGCGTGTCCGGCGTGAAGCTTGCCGGGAATGCGCCGAGCCCGGCGAGGAAATCGCCCGTCTCGATGAGGAGCCTGGGCTTGCAGTCCTCGACGCGCAGCTTCACCCCATCGGGGCCGAACAGGGTGAACAGCGGCACGGCGACGGCACCGGCCTTCATCGCGCCGAACACCGCCGCATAGAAGGCACGCGACGGTTCGAGCTTGATCGCCACCCGGTCACCCGGCTCGACGCCCTTCGACACCAGCCAGTGCGCGAAGCGGGCGGAATCCTCGCTGATCTGGCGATAGCTCAGGACCTCCTCGCCGCCGGTGGCCTTGACCACGATGACGGCGGTCCTGTCGCCGTCGACATGCCGGTCGATGCATTCGTGCGCGATGTTCAGCCGCTCGCGGTCGCCGTCGAACAGCTCCCAAAGCCTGGCGGAAGACCAATGCGCCTGGGCGTCTGCGTAGCTCGTGAAGTTGGTGAGCTTCATGGGGCGCGAAGGTCAGCCAACGTTACTCTATTGTACAGAAAAATCGGTATTTGTATATATACAATCATGACTCCACGCGCCGTCCCTGCCGTCACCCGTGCCGTTGCCATCCTGCGCCTGCTCGGCCGCGCCAAGGCGCCGATGGGCATGAAGGCGATCGCGCAGGAGCTGGGATTGGTGCCGAGCACGGCGCTGCACATTCTGCGGGCGCTGGTGGCCGAGGAGTTGGTCGCGGTCGATGCCGGCAAGCGATACCGGCTCGGCCTGGGCACGCTCGCTCTGGCCCGCAACGCGCTCGAGCGGGCCGATTTTCCGAGCGCGGTGCAGCCGCACATCGACGCGCTGTCGCGGCGCTACCCGGTCACTGCCATTGGCGTCGAGGTGCCCAACCTGCGGCACATGATCGTGGTCGCGCTGTCGCAGACCCAGGCGCCAGTGCGCCTGCATGTCGACATCGGCAGCCGCTTCCCGACCATGATCTCGGCGACCGGCCGCTGCGTCGCGGCCTTCAGCCGCCATCCGCCGGAAGAGATCGAGCGGCGCTTCCGCGCGCTGCGCTGGAACAACGCGCCGTCCTATGCGACCTGGCGCAGGGAGGTCGAGGCGACCCGCCGCCAGGGCTTCAGCATCGACCGCGGTAACTACATCGCTGGCGTCACCATCGTCGCGGTGCCCGTGCTCGACGCCCGGGGCACGATCACCCAGACGATCGCCGCCGTCGGCATCTCCAGCCAGCTCGACCGGGCAACTTCCCTTGCCCTGGCACACGACATGCTGGCCGCTGCGCGCCTCGTCGGCGCGCCGTGCGTGCCGTCGTCCTGAGCGCAGCGAAGGACCTCACGCCTACCCCACGGCCCGTGTCTGATCGTTCGGCGAGGTCCTTCGCTACGCTCAGGACGACAAGGGCTGTCTTGTCGGCCCGAGAGGAACCGCGCCTGCAGCAGGCCCTACTCGACCGAAATGGCGTGCTGGTAGGCCGGACGCGAGCGCAGGCGCTCGCGATAGGCGGTGGAGCGCGGGCCAAGCAGGTGGTCCATGCCGAACAGGCCGAACAGGTGCAGCGGATAGCCGGCCGAGATATCGGCCAGGGTCAGCCGTCCCGCCACCAGGAAATCGCGGCCCTCGAGCCGCCGTTCGAGCGCGGTGAGCCTCACGCCGGCATTGCCGCGTGCGTCCTCGAGGACGGCGTCGATGTCGGCGCCCTTGCGGCCGAGCCGGGTGACCGTCGCCATGCGCGACAGCGGTGTCATCAGCGTCGACTCGCCATACCACAGCCATTGCACGAACTCGGTGCGCGCCGGGTCGCCCGCGCCGACGAGCAGGGACGGGCCGTGCTTCGCCGCAAGATATTCGCAGATCGCCATCGACTCGGTGAGCTGCACCGAGCCGTCGACCAGCGTCGGCACCGTGCCGGTCGGATTGATCGCGAGGTAGTCGGGCTGCAGCTTGCTCGGCGGGAACGGCAGGCTCCTGATCTCCGCCTCCACCCCGAGCTCTTCGAGAACCCAGAGCACGCGCATCGAGCGCGTGTTCTTCGCATGATAGACGGTGATCATCAGTCGAGCGTCTCCAGCAGCCGCGTGCAGAGGTAGGTCCGCGGCACCAGCGAGGAGTAGTAGATCTGCTCGTAGGCGGCGTGGGCGCCCTTGCCGTCGGCGCCGAGGCCGTCGAGCGTCGGGATGCCTAAAGCGGCGGTGAAGTTGCCGTCGCTGCCGCCGCCGGTCAGCGGCACGTCGAGCAGCTCCTTGCCGATCTCGCGATAGATCGCCTGCGCCTTCTCGAACAGCGCCGTGATGCCGGCATCCTTCTGGTAGGGCGGCCGGTTCATGCCGCCCTCGACCGCGAGCTCGACCTCCTTGCCGATCGGTTCGAGGTTGAGGAACCAGTGCGTCATCTCCTCGGCGAGCTGCTGGCTCGGCACGCGCAGGTCGACCTCGGCGGTGCATTCGGCCGGCACGACGTTGACGCCCGAGCCGCCGCTTACCAGCCCGACGTTGCAGGTGATGCCGCGGGCATAGTCGGTCCTGGCTTCGATGCGCACGATCTGGCGCGCCATCTCGGCGATGGCACTGCGGCCGTCCCGGTGGCGCACGCCGGCATGGCTTGCCGCCCCCTTGACCTTGAGCGTGAAGCGGCCGACGCCCTTGCGCGAGGTGACGACCCGGTCGCCGTCGCGGCCCGGCTCCATCACCAGTGCGTACTTGTGGCCGCGCGCGGCTTCCTCGATGCGGGCGCGGGAGGTCGGGCTGCCGACCTCCTCCTCGGGGATGAACAGGAAGGTGACCGGCAGCTTCGTCTTCTTGCCCTGCCGCACCAGATGGCGCAGCGCGTAGTAGGCGATGTAGCCGCCCGCCTTCATGTCGTAGATGCCCGGTCCGAAGATGCTGTCGCCCTCGCGGCGGACCTTGAGGTCGCGCTCGATCATGCCGATCGGATGGACCGTGTCGAGATGGGCCAGCACCAGGATGCCCTTGCCGTCGCCGGTGCTCCAGTCCGCCGGCGTCCTGCACTCCAGGATGTCGCCGAACCCGTCGACGCCCGGCGTGCGATCGAGCTTCAGCCCGAGGTCGCGGAACTGGCCCTCGACGTGGTCGACGACCCTGTTGACAGACTTGCCGTCGTGGCTCGGGCTCTCGATCGACACCCATTCGACGATGCCGTTCAGCACTTCGTCGGCATCGATCTTCGGTTCGTTTTTGCGCACGTCAGCCATAGCTTGCTCCACATCACTTCATGCTCCTCTCCCCCGCTAGGGGGAGAGGTGGGGAGAGGGGGTTGCGAACATCTCCCGTATCCCCCTCTCCTAGCCTCTCCCCCTAACGGGGGAGAGGAATCCGAGGATCAGATCGGATCCCAGGTGAAGTACTCGGGCGAGCGCTTGAGGTCGGTGAAGTAGTTCTTCATCGACGGGATCGCCTGCTCCGCGATCGCCTCCAGGGTCCAGCCCTCGGAATTGTGCACGGACCGGACCGGACGGTTGGCGTTGAACAGCATGATCTCGTTCATGCGCACGCCGAAGATCTGCGAGGTCACGCCCTGGGCGGCATCGGCCAGCAGGAACACCGCCATCGGCGCGATCTTGGCCGGGGTCATCCGCTTGGAGCGCTCGAGGCGCTCCTTCTGCGCGTCGGTGTCGGCGGGAATGGTGCCGATCATGCGCGTCCAGGCGAAGGGCGAGATGCAGTTGGAGCGGACATTGAACGCCGCCATGTCGAGCGCGATCGAGCGCGACAGGCCGACGATGCCCATCTTGGCCGCCGAATAGTTCGCCTGGCCGAAGTTGCCGACGAGGCCCGAGGTCGAGGTGAAGTGCACGAAGGCGCCCGACTTCTGCTCCTTGAAGTAGTTGGCGGCGGCGCGGCTGACGTTGAACGCACCGTTCAGATGCACGTCGATCACCATCTTCCAGTCCATGTGGCTCATGCGATGGAAGATGCGGTCGCGCAGGATGCCCGCGTTGTTGATGACGCCGTCGATCTTGCCGAAGTTCTCGACCGCGGTTTTGACCATGCGTTCCGCGCCGGCCGGATCGGCCACGCTGTCGCCGTTGGGAACGGCCTTGCCGCCCGCCGCCGCGATCTCGTCGCAGACCTTCTGCGCCGGAGTCGTGGAGCCGCCGCCCTCGCCGTCGACCGCGCCGCCCAGGTCGTTGACCACGACCTTGGCGCCCTCGGCCGCCGCCAGCAGCGCCATCTCGCGGCCGATGCCGCCGCCCGCGCCGGTCACCAGCACGACCTTGTCCTTCAGCATGTTCGCCATTTGCCGTTTCCTTCTTGTCTGAGCTGCCGGCGGAGAATGGACACGAGTATTGCTGTCGTCCAGCGCCTCGGCCACAGTCGTGCGCGCACCGGACCGGATGGAGGAACTCGGCCATGGATGTCGCCCAAAGCGTCGCCTCGCACTATACGCATGGCGCGCTCGAGACCGCGATCCTCGAGGCGCTCCGAGCGGCGGGCAAGAATCCCGACAAGCTCGCCCATGGCGACCTGGCGGCGATCGACGAGTTCCACATCGGCGGCCGGCAGGCGACCAGGGAGCTAGCCGCGCATATCGCCCTGCCGCGCGGCGCGCGCGTGCTGGACGTCGGCTGCGGCATCGGCGGGGCCGCCCGCTGCTTCGCCGGCGAGCGTGGCTGGCGGATCGATGGCGTCGATCTCACCGACGAGTATGTCCGTGTCGCCACGGCGCTGTCGCGGCGCGTCGGCATGGGCGATGCGGTATCCTTCCGCCAGGCCAGCGCCGCCGCGCTGCCTTTCGCGGACGCGACGTTCGATGGGGCCTACATGCTCCATGTCGGCATGAACATCTTCGACAAGAAGGGCGTATTCTCCGAGGTCCGTCGCGTGCTGAAGCCAGGCGGCGTGTTCGCCATCTATGACGTGATGCGCGAGAGCGACGGGGCGTTCGTCTACCCCGTGCCATGGTCGTCGGAGCCGGCGACCAATGCCATCGCGACGGCAGCGACGTACAGGGATCTGCTGGCCGGCGCGGGCTTCACGATCGCGACGGAACGGAACCGCCGTGATTTCGCGATCGAGTTCTTCCGCCAGATGCGTCAGCGCATGGCCGAAACGGCAGCCAGGGGCGCGCCGCCCCCGTCCGGCCTGCCCATCCTGATGGGAGCGACGGCTGGCCAGAAAGCCGCCAACATGGCAGCGCTGCTGGAAGGCGGCGTAATCTCGCCCATCGAGATCATCGCGCGAGCGGCGTGACCTTGAGCAGGCGCGCGGCGAGCACCGTCGCGACGGCGAAGGGCAGCAGGCCGACCACCAGCGGCATCGCGATGTAACGGCTGTCCACGGTCGACAGCGCGGCGACGACGGCCGTGCCGAGCGCGCCCATGCCCATTTGCGCCAGCCCGACCCAGGATGACGCCGTGCCGGCGAGCCTCGGGTACAGGCCGACGGCGCCGGCGCTGGCATTGGGGCCGATCATGCCCGAGCCGAAGCTCAGCACCATGTGCGGCCCGACGATCGCCCACCAGGTGGCGACGCCCGACAGCGACAGCACCGCCATGAGGGTGAGCGCCGTGACATGGAACCAGCCGGCCAGCCGCAGGATCGCCACGGGCGGGACGCGGCCGACCAGCCGGTTGTTGGCGAAGTTGCCGGACGTAAATCCGGCGACCGAGACCAGCACGATCAGCCCGAACTCGCGCGGCGAGAAACCCAGCCTGTCCTGCAGGATGAAGGGCGTGCCGGCCAGCATGCCGAAGTTGATCGCGAAGGCGAAGCCCAGGGTCAGCACGTAGCCGAGGAAGCGCCGGTCGCGCAGCATCTCGCCCGAGCCGCGCGTCAGGCTGCCGAGATCGATCCTGTCGCTGCGGTAGCGGTTGGTCTCGCCGAGGAACAGCGCCAGGCAGGCGAGCAGCCCCAGCCCGAAGGCGCCGACGAACCAGAAGGTCGCGCGCCAGCCATAATGCTCGCCGAGGAAACCGCCGAGCGATGGCGCGAGCGCGGGCGACACGTTCATCGCCAGCGCGATCCAGCTCATGACGATCGGCATCTCCTTGTAATCGTAGGCGTCGCGCGTGAGCGCCCGGCCGAGCACCGCGCCCGATGCGGCCCCCAGGCCCTGCAGGATGCGCAGGCCGATCAGGCCGGCGATCGACGGCGCGAAGGCGCAGCCGACGGAGGTCAGGGTGAAGAAGGCGACGCCGAACAGCACCACCGGCCGGCGGCCGAAGCGGTCGCTCAGCGGTCCGTAGAAGAGCTGCCCGACCGCGAAGCCCAGCATGTAGGTGGTGAGCGTGAGCTTCACCGCATCGGCGCCGGTCGCCAGGTCGGTGCCGATCAGCGGCATGACCGGCGTGTAGATGCTCATGGTGAGGGGCCCGAAGCTCGACAGGCCGAGCAGCATCGCGACGTAGGCGGCGGACCGCGGCGCGGCCCTCACCGGCGGGCTGCTTCTTCCGCGCCCTCTGCGCCGAAGTCGCCGCCCATCGATCCGCCCACCGGCATCCGCTCCTGCTCGCGCGTCATGCGCGGGTAGTAGTGGCGGAACGCGTCGCGGATCTCGTCGAACGGGATGTCGGCGAACACGCCGCGATAGCCGAGATATTCCATGTGCCGCCGGCCGCTGAGGTCGAACGGGTGGTAGATCGAATCGCCGACCGCGTCCCAGTCGAGCGGCTTCAGCCCGAACTTCTCGGTCAGCTCGCGGTTGAAGGCCGGCGTCGCCTTCACCCACCGCCCGTCGAGCCAGACGTCGGTGTAGCCGTGATAGAAGAAGGTGTCGCTGCCGCCCATCAGGTCGCTGAGCCGTTTGGTCGTCATGTGGTTGCGCACGTCGGCGTATCCGACCCGCGCCGGGATGCCGGCGGCGCGGCACACCGCGGCCATCAGCCCGGCCTTGTTGACGCAATAGCCGTGCCCCGTCTCGAGGGTCGTGCTGGCGCGATAGGCCGCGCGCTTCATCGGCGTGTTGTAGGGGTCGTAGCGCAACCCGTCGCGCACGCCGTAGTAGAGACGCAACGCCCTGTCGCGGTCGCTGCCCTCGCCCGCGACCTGCCTTGCATAGGACAGGATTTTCGGGTGATTTGAATCGATCAGGTCGGCCGGCGCGCGATAGGCATCGAACGGCGCGGCATCGCGCACGATATCGTCACGGTCGCTGCGGAGAGAGTCGAAATTCATGGCGGGCGTTGTCTACAGCAAGAGGCGGGAAAGTCCATGAGCCACGACGCGCAATTCACCCATGCGCCTATGGTGCGCTTCGAGCGGTCGATCGAGGCGGCGCCCGACGCGGTGTGGTCAGTCCTGACCGACGTGCGGCGGCTGCCCGGCTGGTACGGCGAGGGCGTCATCGAGCCCGGCGCCGGCGGCAGGGTCGAGCTGATGGGCGGTCACATCCGTGGAACCGTGACCCAATGGCAGCCGTCGCGAAAGCTCGCCTATAGCTGGAACGTCTTCTCGCCGGGCGAGAAGGAGTCGTCCTTTCCCGAGTCCTACCTCACTCTGGAGCTTGCCCCGCGAGACGGCCGGACGCTCCTCACGCTGACGCACCTTCCCGTGCTGGACTCCTTCGTGAAGCTCAACGCCATGGGCTGGCACACCTTCCTCGACATGGTCGATGCGGCCGCGCGCGGAACCCCGGTCGAAACGCGCGACGCCTGCATGAAGCGCAGCGCCGAGCGCTACGGGATCGATCTCTCCGCCCTTCCGAAATAAAAGCCGCACCATGTCGGACATGCCCGTCGCCGTCGGCGGCCGCCGCAGCCTGATCCTGGCGGCGTGCATGATGGCGACCTTCATGGCGGCGGTGGAGAACACCATCGTCGGCACGGCGATGCCCAGCATCGTCGGATCGCTCGGCGACTTCCACCTGTTTAGCTGGGTCTTCGTCACCTACCTGCTGTTCCAGGCGGTCAGCATCCCGATCTACGGCCGGCTGAGCGACCTCTACGGCCGCAAGCGCGTGTTCTTCGCCGGCGCGGGCGTCTTCCTGCTCGGCTCGACCCTGTGCGGCTTTGCCCCTGACATGTTCTGGCTGATCGGCTTCCGCGCCCTGCAGGGGATGGGCGCGGGCGCGGTGCAGCCGGTCGCCTATGCCATCGTCGGCGACATCTACACGCCGGCCGAGCGCGCCAAGGTCCAGGGCTTCCTGTCGAGCGTGTTCGGCATCTCGGCGGTGATCGGCCCGACGCTCGGCGCCTTCCTGGTCGAGCATGCGAGCTGGTCGGCCGTGTTCTGGGTCAACCTGCCGGTCGGCGCGATCGCCATGGCCATGCTGGGCGCCTTCCTGCGCGAGCAGCCGCGCCAGAAGCCACCGCAGATCGACCTGCTCGCCTCGCTGCTGCTGACGGTCGGCGCCGGCGCGCTGATGCTGGCGATGATCCAGGCGGCGCAGCTTCCGGCCTGGCTCCTGGCGGCGCTCGCCGCCATCGGCGTCTCGGCGCTGTGGGCGCTGGTACGGCACGAGCGCCACGCACCGGCGCCGATGCTGCCGATCCGCTTCTGGACCAACCGGGTGATCGCGCTAGGCAATTTCGGCAGCTTCGGCATCGGCGCGGTGATGATGAGCGTCACCGGCTTCCTGCCGACCTACCTGCAGGGCGTGATGGGCCGCGGCGCTTCGGCGATCGGCGCCGCGGTCGCCGCCATGTCGATCGCCTGGGCGGTGGCGAGCGTGCTCGCCGGCCGGCTCATGCTGCGGACCAGCTACCGCGCCAGCGCCATGCTGGGCGGCGCCATGCTGGCGCTGGGCAGCGCGATGCTGATTTTCATGACGCCGCAGGGCAGCGTGGCCTGGGCCGTGCTGGGCGCGCTGGTCGTGGGCATCGGCATGGGTTCCTGCAACACGACCTATCTCGTCTCCGTGCAGGGCGCGGCTGTGCTGCGCGAGCGCGGCGCGGCCACGGCATCGAACATGTTCATGCGCATCGTCGGCCAGGCGACCGGCGCCGCGCTCTTCGGTGCACTGGTCAACGCCGGCCTCACCCACTACGCGCCGCATGCCGATGGGGTCGCCGATCGCCTGATGGATCCCGCCGTGCGCCAGACACTCGGCCCGGCGGAGACGGCGGCCCTGACCGAGGCGATGGCAGCGGCCTTGCACAACGTGTACATCGCCGCGACGCTCGGCGGGCTGATCGTGCTCTTCCTGGGCTTCAGGCTGCCGGCATCGCTCAGCCCGGCAACGCTGCCCGACGCCGCGCGCTGATCCGTTCGGGAGCGCCCCTCACAGCGACGGCGGCGCGTCGTCGGACTGAACGAGGAAGTGCGCCGAGGCGGAGGCCACCGGCTTGGAGCGGTCGTCCTGCCAGGCCTCGGCGAAGACATTGACCATACGGCGCCCCTGCTTCGTCACCTTGGCCGCCGCGATCACGTCGCGCGGACCGGCCGAGCGCAGGTAGTCGACGGTGATGTTGACGATCTTGGGCACGGTCGGCGTATCGGTCTCCCACAGGAGATGGAAGATCGCCGCCATCTCGAGCATGGCGCCGAGCGTGCCGCCATGGATCGCCGGCAGGGAGGTGTTGCCGATCAGCGTGTCGTGATAGCGCATCCGGGTCAGCAGCTCGCCGGTGGTGTTCTCGGGCGCGATCTTCATCCACCTGGCATAGGGGATCGCGTCGGCGAGGCGGCTCACGTCGCCATGCTTGCGCGCCTCGGCGAGGCGCTCGATCAGGCTGGCGCCGGCGCTCACTTGACGAGCTCCTTGCCCATCGCCTGGGCACGCGTCGCCTCGCCCCTGGTGCCGAGCATGAAGGTGCCGGCCGCGGCGGCGACGGGGTCCTTGGGGTCGCCCTGGTGGGCGAAGGCGCGCGTGAAGGCGACCGAGCGCGTGATGCGATAGCACTCGGCCTCGGCGATCACCGGCTTGCCCGGCACCGCGGGCTTGGCGTAGTCGATGCGCAGGTCGAGCGTGGCGAAGGGCTTGGGCTCCTTGAGCAAGGTCGCGACCGCCATGCCGCAGCAGCTGTCGAGCATCGCCGTCAGCGGCCCGCCCGCCAGCACGCCGGTCTCCGGATTGCCGACCAGCTCCTTGCGCCACTCGATCCGCATCGACGCCAGCCCGCGCGCGATGGCAAGCACCTCGATGCCGAGCGCCTTGTTGTGCGGGATGGTGTCGGAGAAGAGTTGCTGGAACATCGCAACGCGCTCTTCGGGGGTGGTCAGCGGGGGTGTTTTGGACATGGCCGGCATCATAACCTCATCCTCCTCTCCCGTGTTAGGCGAACAGGTCGGGTGAATGGGAGGCGAGAAGGCCACGTTCATTGCGCTTCTCCACGGCGACACAATCGAGCCCATCGCATCCTTGCCGATCCCTCTATGGTAACATATCATTCATAGTATAATACTATAAGTTGTACTCTCTGGAGAGTAACGGCCGCCATGGCAAAAGTTGAAGTTCCCGCAACCACGGTCGGCGGCCTGACAGCATGAGCCGTGGACCGTCCGTCGACAGCACCTTCACCGAGATCGCGAAGCTGATCGCATCCGCGAAGGTGCGGGCGGCACAGGCCGTCAATACGGCCCTCATCGATCTCTACTGGCAGGTCGGCAGAATCATCAGCCGCAAGATAGCAGCGGCGGAATGGGGCGAGGGTGTAGTGGACCAACTGGCGACATATCTCGCGCGCGCCCATCCCGGCCTGCGCGGCTTCACCCGCAGGAATCTCTTCCGGATGCGGCAATTTTACGATGCCTGGAGGGATCATGAATTAGTGCCACCAGCGGGAGCACTAATGGCGTCAGACGCCGGCAGGACAGGCCGGCCAATTGTGACACCAGCGGTGACACAATTGCAGACATCCGGGCTGCCGGAAAAAGTCGCTGCACTGCTGCGACAATTGCCCTGGACTCATCACCTGATTATCCTCGGCCAAAGCAAGCGGGCGGAAGAGCGAGAGTTCTATCTCAGGCTGGCCATCCGCGAACGATGGAGCAAGCGTGAGTTGGAACGTCAGTTCAAGGGCAGCCTGTTCGAGCGGGCGGTCCTTACGCCTCCACTGGCTTCGCCCGCAGTGTCGCGAGACCATGCCGAGGCGCTCGCCGTCTTCAAGGACGCCTACCTCATCGAGTTCCTCGACCTGCCGCGCGAGCATGCCGAACGCGACCTCCATCGCGGCCTGTTGCTCAAACTCAGGGATTTCCTGGGCGAGCTGGGGCGGGATTTCTGCTTCGTCGGGACCGAGTTCCCCATCCAGGTCGGCAGCCGGGACTTCGCGCTCGACCTGCTGTTCTTCCACCGCGGCCTCAACTGCCTTGTGGCTATCGAATTGAAGGTCGGCCGCTTCGAGCCCGAACATCTCGGCAAGCTCGGCTTCTACCTCGAGGCGCTCGACCGCGACGTGCGGAAGCCTCATGAGCAACCGGCGATCGGCGTGCTGCTGTGCGCCAGCAAGGACGAGGAGGTGGTGGAATATGCGCTGAACCGCACACTATCCCCTGCCCTGATCGCCGAATACCGGACCCAGCTCCCCGACAAGAGGCTGCTGCAGGCCAAGCTGCACGAGTTCTACCGTCAGAACGTTTCGGACGAAGACGAAGCTTGAGCTTCTTTTCCCTGGCAGGCAGGAGGAAAGCGATATGAAAGCTACAGCCCCATCTGCCTTGCCGCGAGGTCCTTCATGATCTCGACCGAGCCGCCGCCGATCGACATCACCTTGGTCTCGCGATAGATGCGCTCGACCTTGGCGCCGCGCAGGTAGCCCGCGCCGCCGAAGATCTGCATCGCCTCGTTGGCGCAGAATTCCAGGGTCGAGGTCGCGAGGTTCTTCAGCATGCAGATCTCCGCCACTGGCTTCTCGCCCTGCCCGACGCGGTACGCCAGCAGCTCGAGCGTCGACTTCACGGCATTGATGCGCATCGCCATGTCGACCAGCCGGTGACGCACCACCTGGTTGGCGATCAGCGGCCTGCCGAAGGTGTGCCGCTCGCGGGCATAGGCGATCGCCTCGTCGAGGCAGACCCTGGCGTAGCCGTAGGCGCCGGCCGACATGCCGAGCCGCTCCTGGTTGAAGTTCAGCATGACGCCGATGAAGCCTTTGTTCTCGACCCCGATCAGGTTCTCGACCGGCACCCGGACATTGTCGAAGAAGAGCTGCGCGGTGTCGGATGCCCACCAGCCCATCTTCTTGAGCTTCGTCCGCGAGAAGCCCTCGCGCTCGCGCTCGATCAGCAGCAGCGACACGCCGCCCGCCCCCGGCCCGCCGGTGCGCACCGCGACGGTGAAATAGTCGGCCCGCACCCCCGACGTGATGAACATCTTCGAGCCGTTGACGACATAGTGATCGCCCTCGCGCCGCGCCGTGGTCTTCAGGTTGGCCACGTCGGAGCCGCCGCTCGGCTCGGTGATCGCCAGCGCGCTGATCTTCTCGCCCGCCAGCACCTCGGGCAGGATCCTGCGCTTCATCCATTCCGGCCCCAGCGCGGCGATCGGCGGGCTGCCGATCGTGTGGCTGTTCAGGCTGGCGTTGATGCCGCCGCTGCCGTGCCGCGCCAGCTCCTCGGACTTGATGATGCCGAAGAACGGATCGGTCGGGACGCCGCCGTATTCCTCGGGAAAGCCGAGCTGCATGATGCCCGCGGCGGACGCCTTCCTGTAGAGCTCGCGCGGGAATTCCTCGGCCTCGTCCCATGCGTCGACGTTGGGCATGATCTCGCGGTCGACGAAGCGGCGCACGGTGGCGCGGAAGGCCTCGTGCTCCTCGCTGTAGAACGGGCTCGCCGGGACGGCGTCGGGAAGGCGGAGGCCCGAGGGCTCGGTTGCAACCATGCCGTCAGCGTATCCCGCGTTGACAGGGCTGAACAGCCGTTCATAGTTGCGGCGGCGAGGTGGCGACAGACTGCCCGTTTGCAGGGGACGGAAACTGGTTATTTTTCTGCAACTGACCCTCAACGGGTTGGCGGTGGGCTGTATCTACGGCCTGGTCGCCCTCGGGTTCGTGCTGATCTACAAGGCGACCGAGCTGGTCAACTTCGCCCAGGGCGACCTGCTCATGCTGGGCGCCTTCGTCTGCTACATGTCCGTGGTCTGGTGGGGGCTCGACTACTGGGTCGGCTTCCTGATCGCGGTCGTGGCGGTGGGGGCCTTCGGCGCCCTGCTCGACCGGGTCGTGCTGCGCCGCGTCATCGGCCAGCCGCAGTTCGCGGTGGTCATGCTGACCATCGGCCTCGGCGCCATGTTCCGCACCTTCGCCAGCATCACCTGGGGCTCGGAAATCTACACCCTGCCGACGCCGTTCGGGGGCGTCTGGACGGTCGGCGGCGTCACCCTCAGCCATCAGTATCTCTCGATCATCTTCGGTACCCTGGTGCTGTGCGGCGTGCTCTACGCCTTCTTCAACCACACCCGGATCGGCATCGCCATGCAGGCGACCTCGCAGAACCAGCTCGCCGCCTACTACATGGGCATCCCGGTGAAGACGATCTTCTCGCTGATCTGGGCGATCTCGGCGGGCGTCGCGGCTGCCGCGGGCGTCCTGCTGGCGCCGGTCACGCTGATCGACACCAACATGGGCCTCGCCGTCGCGCTGAAGGCCTTTGCCGCCGCCGTGCTGGGCGGCTTCGGCTCCATCCCGGGCGCCCTGATGGGCGGCATCGTGATCGGCCTGATCGAGCTCTACGCCGGTGCGACCCTGCCCGACGGCTTCAAGGACACCGCGCCCTACATCGTGCTGCTGATCATGCTGATCGTGCGCCCGCAGGGCCTGTTCGGCACGCTGACACGCAAGAAGGTGTAGGCGGGCCATGCGTTTCCAGTTCAAGACGTCCTACGACCAGGACATCCGCATCTTCCGCGACAAGGTCGATGCCTTCTGGTACGGCCTGCTCGCCGTCCTGGTGCTCGTCCTGCCGCTGCTGATGGACGAATACTATGTCGGCGAGACCGCCTGGGTCTTCATCTACGGCATCTGCGGCGTCTCCCTGATGGTGCTGGTCGGCTACACCGGCCTGGTGTCGCTCGGCCATGCCGCCTTCCTCGGCATCGGCGCGTATGCCCACGCCTTCTTCATCATGCACGGCATGCCCTGGATCGTCGCGATGGTGCTGGCCGTGGCGATCACCACCGCCTGCGGCCTGATCGTCGGGCTGCCGGCGCTGCGCATGACCGGCATCTATCTCACGATCGCCACGCTCGCCTTCTCGGTGATCATCCAGGAAATCTTCAGCCGCTGGGAATCGGTCACCCACGGCTTCGCCGGCATGAAGGTCGACAAGCCGGTGATCTTCGGCGTCGAATTCGCTTCCGACCACTCCTTCTACTATCTCTGCCTGTTCTTCCTCGTGATCGTGCTGTGGGGCACGCGCAACCTGCTGCGCTCGCCGACCGGGCGCGCCTGGATCGCCATCCGCGACAGCGAGATCGCGGCGCAGTCGATGGGGGTCAACCTGGCGATCTACAAGTCGATCGCCTTCGCCTACTCGGCCGGCGTGATGGGGCTTGCGGGCGCCCTGTTCGCGCACAAGATCGCCTACCTCGCGCCGGACATCTTCACCATCCTGCTGTCGATCCAGTTCCTGCTCCTGGTGATCGTGGGCGGGCTGGGCTCGCTGCACGGCGCGGTGTTCGGCGCGATCTTCGTCGCGTTGCTGCCGCCGCTGATCGCCATCCTGCGCGATTCGATCCCGGACAGCCTGACGGCCTTCGCGACCAGCACCGGGCTCACCCCGATCGGCAGCATCGGCGCGGCGATCGGCGCCTTCCTGTCCAAGCCCGGCGTCGAGGCCGGCATCTTCGGCCTGATCCTGGTGCTGGTGATCCTGCTCGAGCCCCACGGGATGTATGGCCGCTGGCTCAAGATCAAGCTCTTCTTCTCGACCTTCCCGATGTACAAGGCCTCCACCTTCAGGCGGCAGAAAAGCTACATGCGGTCGGAGCGGCTGCGATGAGCCTCTTTTCCGCCGAGAATCTCTCGATCAACTTCGGCGGCATCAAGGCCGTCGACGGGGTGACCTTCGACGTGGCGAAGGGCGAGGTGTTCACCATCATCGGGCCGAACGGCGCGGGCAAGACCACGATCTTCAACCTGATGAGCCGCATCTACGAGCCGAGCGGCGGCAGGCTTACGTTCGACGGCAGGGACATCACCGGCGTGCCGCCCCACCGCATCGCCGCGCTCGGCATCGCCCGCACCTTCCAGAACATCGAGCTGTTCGAGCACGCCACCCTGCTGCAGAACCTGCTGCTGGCGCGCCACGCGCACAAGAGATCGAACTTCTTCTCCGAGCTCCTGTTCCTGCCCTCGGTACGGCGCATGGAGATGGAGCATCGCGAGGCGGTCGAGAAGGCGATCGACTTCCTCGACCTGCAGCAATATCGCGACAGCCTGATCGTCAACCTGCCCTACGGCGTGCGCAAGGTGACCGAGCTCGCCCGCGCGCTGTGCACCGACCCCAGGCTGCTGCTGCTCGACGAGCCGTCCTCCGGCCTCAACGTCGAGGAGACCGAGGACATGGCGTTCTGGATCCAGGACATCAAGAACCTGCTCGGCGTCACCGTGCTGATGGTCGAGCACGACATGAGCCTGGTGTCGGCGGTGTCCGACCGGGTGATGGCCCTGAACTACGGCCGGCCGATCGCGACGGGAACGCCGGCCGAGGTGCAGGCCGATCCCGAAGTCGTCCGCGCCTACCTGGGGGGGTGAGGGATGACGGACACATCCCGCAGTTCGTTCATGTTCCTCTCCCCCTTGGGGGAGAGGCCAGGTGAGGGGGTGGCAACCGACGTGCGTGGGCAACCCCCTCACCCAACCTCTCCCCCAAGGGGGAGAGGAGAAAGACATGAGAGAGCAAGGATAGAGGCTGTCTGCCATGGCTGAGCCCCTCCTCGAGGTCCGCAACATCGAGACCTACTACGGGCCGATCATGGCGATCCGGGGCGTCTCGTTCGACGTGCCGAAGGGCAGCATCGTCACCATCCTGGGCGCCAACGGGGCGGGCAAGACGACCGTGCTGAAGACCGTATGCGGCGTGATGGATCCGCAGAAGGGCAACGTGGTGTTCGACGGTCGCGAGATCCAGCGCATGGACCCCGACAAGGTGATGCGGCTCGGCATCAGCCACGTGCCGGAAGGCCGCGAGGTCTTTCCGTTCCTGTCGGTACGGGAGAACCTCGACATGGGCGCCTACACGCGCCGCGATGCCGACGGCGTGGCGCAGGATCGCGAGACCGTGTTCGGCTACTTCCCGGTGCTGAAGGCGCGCGCCGACCAGCGTGCCGGCTCGCTGTCGGGCGGCGAGCAGCAGATGCTGGCGATCAGCCGCGCGCTGATGGCGCGGCCGCAGGTCATCCTGCTCGACGAGCCCTCGCTCGGCCTCTCGCCCAAGCTGGTCAAGGACATCTTCGAGATCGTCGTGCGCATCAACCGCGAGCGCGGCGTCACCATCCTGCTGGTCGAGCAGAACGCCAACATGGCGCTGCAGACCGCGGACTACGGCTACGTGCTGGAAGTCGGCCGCATCGTCATGGCCGACACCTGCAAGCGGCTGATGGAAAAGGAAGACATCAAGGAATTCTACCTCGGCATCAAGGAAGAGAGCGCCCGCGGCAAGCGGCGGTGGAAGAAGCGCAAGACTTGGCGGTGATGAGGGAACCCGGGAGAGCGCGCGATGGATGGCTATGACGGACGGATCGAAGTCGACGGCTGCGACACGATCCCCAAGCTGTTCTGGCACCAGGTCAAGGCACGCGACGGCCGCACGGCCTTCCGCGAGAAGACGCTCGGCATCTGGCAGGCCACGAGCTGGCGCGACTATGGCGAGCGCGCCCGCGCCGTCGGCATGGGGCTGGCCAGGCTCGGGCTGAAGCGCGGCGACGTCGTGTCGATCCTGGCCGAGACGGTGCCGGAGTGGCTCTACGCCGACATGGGCACGATGGGCGCCGGCGGCGTCTCGAACGGCATCTATCCGACCGATTCGGCGAAGCAGGTCGACTACATCGTCAACGACAGCCGCTCGCGCTTCCTGTTCGTCGAGAACGAGGAGCAGCTCGACAAGTTCATCGGCATCCGCGAGCGCTGCCCGACCATTGCAAAGGTCGTCGTCTTCGACATGGAAGGCCTGGCCGATTTCAACGACCCGCTGGTGATGCCGCTCGACGAGCTCATGGCGCTCGGCCGGGCGCACGACGCGGCCAACCCGGGCGAGTGGGAGAAGCGCGTGGCGGCGTCGCGCGCCGAGGATCTCGCCCTGCTGGTCTACACGTCGGGCACCACGGGCCCGGCCAAGGGCGCGATGATCTCGCACCGCAACATCATCTTCCAGCTGCGCAACGCCGATGCCTTCATCCCGCTCGGCACCGACGACGAGCAGCTCGCCTTCCTGCCGCTCTGCCACATCGCCGAGCGCACCTTCACGACCTTCCTGCCGCTGCGCTCCGGCGCGATCGCCAACTTCGCCGAAAGCGTCGAGACGGTGCCCGAGAACGTGCGCGAGGTGGCCCCGACCACCTTCTTCGCCGTGCCGCGCATCTGGGAACGTTTCTATTCCGGCATCACGATCCGCATGAAGGAGGCGACCTGGATCGGGCGCAAGGCCTACCAGTGGGCCATTGGCGTCGGGCTGAAGGTTGCCGAGGCCGAGCTCGACGGCCGCCGGCCCTCCCCCCTCCTGAAGCTCGCGCATCGCGTCGCCGATTTCCTGGTGCTCGACAACGTCAAGCGCGCCATCGGCATGCACCGTATCCGCTTCGCCGGCACCGGTGCGGCGCCGATCTCGCCCGACCTGATCAAGTGGTATCGCGCGCTCGGCGTCGACATGCGCGAAGTCTACGGCCAGACTGAGAATTGCGGCCTAGCGACCGGGATGCCCAGGCGCATCAAGCTCGGCACCGTGGGGGTCACCGCCCCGCACACCGAATCGATGATCTCGCCCGAGGGCGAGATCCTGCTCCGGGGTCCGCACGTCTTCATGGGCTACCTGAACCAGCCGGAGAAGACGGCCGAGACCCTGCGCGACGGCTGGCTGCATACCGGCGACGTCGGCATCGTCGACAACGAAGGCTACCTCAGGATCACCGACCGGATGAAGGACATCATCATCACCGCGGGCGGCAAGAACATCACGCCGTCGGAGATCGAGAACCAGCTCAAGTTCTCGCCCTACATCTCCGACGCGGTGGTGATCGGCGACAAGCGCAGGTTCCTGTCCTGCCTGATCATGATCGACTACGACAACGTCGCCAAGCACGCGCAGGACGCGAACATCCCGTTCACCGATTTCGCCTCGCTGTGCCGCGCGCGCGAGGTATCCGACCTGATCTGGGCGGAGATCGAGCGGGTGAATGCGGGCTTCGCGCGGGTCGAGACGATCAAGAAGTTCCGGCTGATCGAGCAGCAGCTCACCGCCGAGGACGACGAGGTCACGCCGACGATGAAGCTCAAGCGCAAGTTCGTCAGCGAGAAGTACAAGCCGATGATCGACGGCATGTACGCCGAAGCAGGCTAGCGAGGCGGAATGCCTCCCGCTCGCCCCCCCTTCTGTCGTCCTGAGCGCAGCGAAGGACCTCACCGAACGATCAGACAAGGGCCGCGGAGCTGGCGTGAGGTCCTTCGCTGCGCTCAGGACGACGAGGAATGAGGCGGTTGGATTCAAGGTCGACAACTCAAGCAGGCTAGCGAAAGGGAGGAAAGAGATGAACAGAAGGACAATCGGTATCCTGTCGGCAGCGGCGATCGCCGCCGTCGCAGGCTCGGCATCGGCGCAGCAGCGCGGCGTCACGGCGAGCGAGGTCACGTTCGGCATGCACACCGACCTGTCGGGTGTCGCCGCCACCTACGGCGTGTCCTCGTCGAACGGCGTGAAGATGCGCTTCGAGGAAGCCAACGAGGCCGGCGGCGTCAACGGCCGCAAGCTCAAGGTCATCGTCGAGGACCAGGCATACCAGGTGCCCAAGGCGGTCCAGGCGTGCAACAAGCTGATCAACCGCGACAAGGTGTTCGCCTTCGTGGCGCCGCTCGGCACGCCGATGAACAACGCCTGCTTCAAGGACCAGTTCGCGGCGCATGTCCCGAACCTGTTCCCGCTGACCGCGGCACGGTCGATGTACGAGCCGTTCGAGAAGCTGAAGTTCTACGGCGCGGCGTCCTATACCGACCAGATCCGCTCCGGCATCGAGTATTTCGTGAAGACCAAGGGCGTGAAGACCGTCTGCGCGATGTACCAGGATACGGACTTCGGCAAGGAGATCCTGGCCGGCGCGGAGCTGCAGACCAAGAAGCTCGGAATCAAGCTGGCCGAGACGGTCACGCACAAGCCGACCGACCAGGACTTCACGGCCCAGATCACCAAGCTGCGCGAAGCCAAGTGCGAGCTGGTCGCCATGGGCACCATCGTGCGCGACACGATCGTGCCCTACACCACGGCACGCAAGGCGGGCTGGAACGACGTCACCTTCCTGGGGTCGGCGGCAGCCTATGACAGCGTGGTCGGCGCGGCGCCGGGCATGGACGGCTTCTATGCCATGGGCCTCACCGAGATGCCCTATGCCGACAGCCACGTGGAGTCGGTCAAGAAGTTCGTCGCCGACTACAAGAAGCGCTTCAACGTCGATCCCAATATCGGCGCGGTCTACGGCTATGTCGCCGCGGACCTCACCGTGCAGGGCCTCAAGAATGCCGGCAAGGACCTCACGACCGACTCGTTCGTGAAGGGCATGGAGGCGATCAAGGACTATCACGACATCTTCAACGGCCCGCCGGTCACCTTCGGCCCGAACATCCGCCAGGGCGCGAACTCCTCGTTCCTGGCCGAGGTCAAGGGCGGCCGCTGGACCCGCGTGACCCAGCCGCTGTCTTTCTAACGAGGCCGCGCCGCCGACCGACGAGGCGTGCTCTTCGTCCGCGGGGACATTCCTCTCGTTCTCCTCGCTCCTCATGTTCCTCTCCCCCGATCGGGGGAGAGGAGAAAAAGCTGCTGGGCCTCCGACCGGCGAGATGTGTCGTCTATCCTCCACCTTTGTCATCCCGAGCGTAGCGAAGGATCTCGCCGAACGATCAGGCACGACGGGAAAGAGGCACCGGTCCCGAAGATCAATTCCGACGAGACAACCCGGGCGCGCAATCGCCCGGGTTTTTCTTTGGGCTCGACGCGCCGGGCCGCTATGCTGTCCTCCACATGAGCGAACTTTCCGGACAGGTTGCCGTCGTCACCGGCGGGTCGTCGGGCATCGGCGCCGCCACGGTGGCCCTGCTGGCCGAAGCGGGCGCCACCGTCATCTCGGCAGACATCCAGCAACCTGCGACCGACGCACCGGGCCGCTTCGTGCCACACGACGTGACGTCGGAGGACGCCTGGAAGGCGCTGCTGGCCGATGTGCTCGGCCGCGAGGGCCGGCTCGACATCCTGGTCAACAATGCCGGTGTCTCGGGCGGCTGGGCCACCATAGAAACGACGACCGTCGAGCAATGGCGCCAGGTCGAGGCGATCAATTCCGAGGGCGTGTTCCTGGGCTGCAAGCATGCGATCGAAGGCATGAAGGTGACGGGACCGGGCAAGCCAGAGTCCAAAGGGTCGATCGTCAACGTCTCGTCGATCGCCGCGCTGATCGGCTCGGCCGGTCCGGCCGCCTACAGCGCGAGCAAGGGCGCGGTGCGGCTGCTGAGCAAGAGCGTCGCCCTCTATTGCGCGGAGAAGAAGTACGGCATCCGCTGCAATTCGGTACATCCGGGCGGCATCGACACGCCGATCTTCGATCCGCTGTGGCAGGCGATGGGACACGAGGCGGGCAAGGCGATGATCGGCTCGCACCATCCGATCGGCCGGATGGGCGAGCCCGGGGAGATCGGCGAGATGATCCTGTGGCTCGCCTCGGACCGCTCGCGGTTCGTCACCGGCGCGGAGTTCACACCCGACGGCGGCGTGACCTCGGGCCTGATCAGGAGGACGGCCCTTGCGTCTTGAGAACAAGGTCGTCCTGATCAGCGGTGGCGCCTCGGGGATCGGCGCGGAGACCGCGCGCCGCGTCGTGCGCGAAGGCGGCAAGGCGGTCCTGGCCGACCGCGACGAGGACAAGGGCCGCGCGCTCGCGCAGGAGCTCGGCGAATCGGCTGCGTTCGTCACGCTCGACGTCGTCGACGAGGAGGCCTGGCAGAGGGCCGTCGCGGCGGCGGTGGAAACCTGCGGCGGCCTGCACGGCCTCCTGAACGCGGCCGGCGTCGGCGTGCGCAACGCGATCGAGGACTGCAGCCTCGAGGAATATCGCCGGGTCAACGACATCAACTCGATGGGCACGTTCCTGGGCTGCAAGGCCGCGATCCCCGCGATGGCCAGATCAGGCGGCGGATCGATCGTCAACGTCTCGTCGGTGCTCGGCCTGCGCGGCGCCTCCTACGCGATGGCCTACTGCGCCAGCAAGGGCGCGGTCCGGTCGCTGACCAAGAACGTGGCCATGCATTGCGCGCAGATGAAATACGGGATCCGCTGCAACTCCGTGCATCCGGGCTACATCGACACGCCGATGATCGCCCCCCGCCTGTCCGGAACGATCGCCAACATGACCGGCCGCCAGTGGCTCGAGACGCTCCATCCGCTCGGCCGCCTCGGCCGTGCGGAGGAGGTCGCCGACATGATCCTCTTCCTGCTGTCCGACGAGTCGACCTTCTCGACCGGCTCGGAGTTCGTCTGCGACGGCGGGCTGACGGCTTGAGACTTGTGGCGAAATAGCCGACGCATCTGGCACGTCGAATCCTCTCCGCGCTGCGCGTAGAGCGTGTGAATTTATCGACCGTCGCCGGACCAAAGTTCAGACCTCCTGACGTAGACCAGTGTGGGAATGTCCGGCTCGGTCGGCGCGGACGCGATCGAGTCCGCAGCTCATGGGCAAAGAGCTCAATGTTCCGGCGCGGCTACGCCTCGGACCGACAAGACCTGTTTCCATCCCCCGACGAGAGCATGCGCCAGGTCATCTTCATTGGACCGCGCGCATCCTGCGCGCTCATACGCGCCCATGAAGGCCGCCCGATCATGAGCGCGCAGGATGCGCGCGGTCCAATGAGGATGATCGGGCAAGGCTACGCCTCGGTCCGACCGGGCGGGTCCAGCCGGTGTCCCGGCGTTGGAAACTTGACGCGTTTGCATGCCGTTCGGCGACGCGAGCAGGCTGGCGAGACTACGCCTCGGACCGACAAGACATGTTTTCGTCCCATGACGGGAGCGTGCGCCGGGTCATCTTCATTGGACCGCGCGCATCCTGCGCGCTCATACGCGCCCATGAAGGCGCCCGATCATGAGCGCGCAGGATGCGCGCGGTCCAA
>Ga0182738_1001444_pt1 | contig 29792 bp, 17 predicted proteins | sample eDN5th30CBELigMG_FD_128876 | JGI IMG/M metagenome (GOLD analysis project Ga0182738, IMG submission 128876) | Enriched Miracle-Growth compost microbial communities from Emeryville, California, USA - eDNA 5th pass 30_C BE-Lig MG (version 2)... ...
GCATGTGACTGATCGTCTTGCGCGACCGGCACATGGAAGACGGCGGAGTTCAACTCCGCCGCTCGTCGGGACGCAACATGTGATGGATCATCATCTGTGGAATGAACATGTATTCTGAGCGGCCGGGTTGATCCCCGCCGGCGTTGCTATTTGAAAAGCACCGTCCATTGATGCTGCGTGACTGAGAGATTTGGCAGAGCACGCCGCGTCAGCCAGTGCATGTGGTGTCGCGCTGACACTTCGTGTCCGGCGGAAACGCCACTCGTCGCATGGCGAAACGCAGCCCATGCGACGAGCGAGGCGATCTCGGTGTTTCAGTCGTTCCTGCGCACCTGTCCATGGAAATAGACGTTGTCTCCCAGGACTTCAATTCGCGGCGTCATCAGGCTGGCCTGTTCCGGAATCGTTTCCAGTCCCAGCCCGGCAATCGGAGAACAGGCCTGCTGACCACCAGCCAGCTTCGGGGCGACAAAGCAGTGCACTTCATCGATCAGTCCCGCATCCCAGGCCGATCCCAGCACGCTGCCCCCCCCTTCGATCAGCACGTTTGTCCCCCCGCGCACAGCCAGTTCTTTCAACACGGCCAGCAGATCGACGCCGCCATGCAGCGTCCCGGGTGTCTGGTTCGGCAGGGCCAGCACCTCCACTCCGGCCGCCTGCAGTCGCTTGAGGCGCGCCGGATCGGCCTGCGCGCCGACAATCAGCAGCACAGGCACCTCGCACGCCGTCTGCACCAGCTGTGACGAGACCGGCAGGCGGGCCTGGGAATCGAGAACCACCCGGCAGGGGACACGCCCACCGGCCGGCCGCGCCGTCAGCAGCGGATCGTCCTGCAGCACGGTGCCGATCCCGACAAGAATGGCATCCATCCGCCCTCGCAGGGCATGCACCCGCTGCCGCGATTCAGCATTCGAAATCCATTGCGAATGCCCGGTTCTGGTGGCCAGCTTTCCGTCGAGCGTCATGGCCCATTTGGCATGCACATAGGCCCGCCCCTGTGTTCGGCACACTTGGAACGGGGCCAGCAGCGCGTGTCCCTGCTTGGCACACAGCCCGACATGCACTTCAACTCCGGCCTGCCGAAGCCGGGCGAATCCTTGTCCCTGATTGTGTGCGGCCGGGTCTTCCACTGCGGCAAAGACACGGCGAATGCCTGCCGCCAGAACCGCTTCACTGCAGGGGGGAGTTTTTCCCTGATGATTGCACGGCTCGAGCGTGACAAACAGCGTCCCTCCCCGGGCGGCTTCGCCTGCCTGACGCAGCGCCTGCACCTCGGCATGCGGGCCGCCAAAGCGCTCATGCCAGCCTTCACCCAGCAGCTCCAGACGGTCATTGGTAATCACCGCCCCGACACAGGGGTTCGGCTCGACCTGTCCCTGTCCCTGCAGAGCCAGTTCCAGTGCCCGCTGCATGGCTGCGGTTTCATCCGAAAATACTCGCCGGGAATCTGCCATCCGTCCGTCATCCTGCTGGGCACGCTTGGAATTTATCAGGTGGAATTTATCAGGAGCGTATCACTTCCCAATGGCAGATTCCGCCACGCAGCGAACAGATTTCATCCCTTGAAACACAGGCTGCGCGGGGACAGTCTGAAGCCTGCTGACTCTGGCGATGCCCTCCTGACACAATGACCAAACCTGCCGCCGATCCGCTCGCAGAAGGGAAATTCTCCTCACCTGAGCGGTTTTGTTCACGGCACTATGACTGTTCCGGCGGGGGCGGAGTCATGTCCGAAGTCATGTCCGGGGCAGGGGGGCGGGCAGCCGGCGGGGGAGCTTTCCCTTTTCCGGCCTGCAGGTAGGCCGCACGTCCGGCCGCATAGGTGTCAGCATCCTGCTCGGCCGATGCCGGGGAACCGGCCGCTTCGGTCTGCTGGCGAAAACAGGTCTCCAGATAACGCACACACCAGCCGCATCCGGTCCCTGCACCACCACATTCGCTCAACTGACTGGCGCGGCGCGGGCGGCGCACCCGCAAAAAGTTCAGAATCTTGCGTTTGCTGACATGAAAGCAGTAACAGACCAGATCATCAGGTTTCATGAGCGAACATTTTGTGTTGTCACCCAGGACATGCCTGTCCTGCGAAATGGCGACGGTCTTCTTTTCTGATGTCTGCCGGGCCCGGAGCAGGCGATTTCCGCGTCCCCAGGCTCTGATCGAAACCGGCTCCCTGCTGATGCGGCCATCGGCCGGCCATTCCTTACAGCCGGTCAAGGCTGTCGAGCCAGACGGCCAGTCGCGAAACCGTTTCTGCCGGAAAGGCTTCTTCCATCGACTGGGGATCTTCAATAACCCAGGCCGGAAAATTCATCTTCAACAGAATCTGCACCACGCGGGCAACCTGTCGATGCACCGGGCTGTCCGGGGCTGAAACAAAGACCATCTCCAGCGGAAAATCAGGGTCCACATCCGGCGGAACCACACGCAGCGGCGCTCCCAGAATCAGCAGCCCGCGAACCAAATCGCGATATTTGAAAGCCACCTGGCTCGCAAACGGCGCAGAGCTTTCTTTTCCCATCACCACCACTCTCGCCGGGTCGATCTGATAACGATCCTGCACCCAGTCCATCACCTGTTTGACCGGTTCCTGCTGTTCCGCCGACCAGCCGCTGACATCCGGCGTGCGCGGGCCGACCAGAATGAGTCCCCGGGACTGGCACACGCTGGACCACACCCGCAGGGCCTCGGATTCCAGCGGGTCTCCTGTCGGATGCAGCCAGACCAGCATTCCCCAGCGATAGTCCGGGCGATAGTTTTCCGGAACATAGACCCAGAAACTCAATCCGTCATCCGGCAGCTTCTCGTTAAAGCGTCCTGCCTTGGCCTCGACCGGGCGTTCAGGCCGGGGAATGGCGGCCAGTTCCAGCTTACCTGTCGGCTCTGCCGGCAAGGCCGCAAGCGTGGCCGAAATCGATTCCCGTTTTCCCTGCCGGTCAATTTCCAGCGGCAGCGATTCCTCCACATGCAGCCGCCACACCTGCCGGGCCAGTTCTTCGCGGGAATGCACTGCTTCATGCGCGGCCTGTTGAATCAGATCTCCGGCTTTCAGGCCGGCCTGTTCAGCAGGACTGCCAGGAATCACCCCGCGCACCGCCAGTCCCTGCGGATGCTCCGGAATCCGGCGATCCGGCAGGACTCCCAGATAGGGAAATTGAAAGGCCTTCAGCGAGTCGATCAGCGTCAGCTCTTTTTCCAGCGTCTGATCCCCGCGCCGGACTTTCAGATGAACCACGTCCTCGGCATACATTGAGCCCAGCAGGTGCTTCAGATCGTTCAGCCTGGCAATGGTCTGCCCGTTGCAGGCCGTGATCACATCATCGACCAGCAGCCCGGCCTGATCGGCAGGGGATTCCGGACGCACGCGAATCACCTGGGCCTCGCCGCTGACTGGTCCACGGTCTTCAAACCCCAGCCCCATCAGTCCCGGCTTCAATGTTTCTCCGGCAATCAGTCGGGGCAGCACGTTGAGAATGTCCGTCAGCGGCACTGCAAAGCCAATTCCGCTGTCATACCATTCCACGCCTGCGGTTTCGCCCTGGGCATCCGGCGACAGCGGCACAATCACACCCAGACATCGGCCAGTCAGATCAATCAGCGGACCGCCATAATTGACTGGCGAAGTTTTGGCATCGGTCTGCAGTGCCCGTCCCCAGACCCGGTTCACCGCACTGACGATTCCAGCGGAAACATTGGGAAACTTCGGATCGAATGTGCGTCCCAGCGCCAGGGCCCATTGACCGACCCGCACTTCTTTCGGCGGAACAGGCACCAGCGGCGTCAGATCCTGTGCCGGAATTTTGAGCAGCGTCACCATGCGGGACAGATCGCTCGAGACCACCTGCGCTGCAAACCGGCGGCCGTCGAACAGGGTGACAATCACCGAGGACGGATTCGACAGGAAGTTGAACCGGCTGGTCATGATGTAGCCATCCGCCCGGACCACGCAGCCGGTCGTAGGGGCCGAACTGGTCAACGTCTCGCCGATCAGGTCGACGCCGCCGACCGTTTCGATCCGGACAATGCTCTGATCGACCGCGGCCACGGCCTGCTGAAAAGCCGCCTGGCGCTGCAGCGACTCATCCGCCGCACGAACGGTCATCGCCATTCCGACGAAGAATCCCAGAGCGGCGACAAGACGAATCCCCGGGCCGGTGACAGCACACACCTTCATAGCACAGACGTTTCTATTTCTTGCGCGGAACACGGAACGTCACCGAGATCAGTTCATTCTCACGGCGAACCACCAGTTGCAGATCATCACCCGGTGCCAGTTTCTGCAGCACTGCATCGAGCGTGCGCAGGGAATGCACCAGTTCCCCATTAGCGAAGACGATCAGGTCGTCTGCCCGCAGGCCCTGCTTCTCGGCCTCGGAACCTTCGACCACGGTTTCCACATAGGCCGGCGTCCGGAAGACCACATCCGGCACCAGCACCAGGCCAAAGTCGATCGGGGCATATCCCCCGTCGCTGCCGGCCGGCAGATTCGCCAGGGGATCCTGACGGCGGGACTTTCCGGAGATCAGATCTTCGATCGCCCCTTTCAGTTCACCAATCGGCACGGCATAGTTCAGCCAGACATGGCTTTCATCACTGCGAACCTCACGGCCCAGCACTCCCAGCAGGGCTCCCTGACGGGTGGTCAGAACGCCGCCTGCGGCACCGGGGTTATTTGTCACGGCATCGATCACGTAGACCCAGCCCCGATAAGGGAGCTGATATCGCCCGCGCCGCGCAGACAGATCCGCCTTCGCGGAGACCACCCCATGCATCACGCTGACCGGTTCATCGCCGACGGCGACCTTGAACACATTGCTGAACGCCAGCACCGGCGCCGCCGGACCGACCACGGCCGTCTGCGACAGATCGAAACAGGGAAGATGATCGGCATCGATCTTCAGAACCGCCAGATCGAGCCGGGAATCGGTTCCGACCACCTGGCCAAAAAACCGGCGACCATCCGACAGCACGACCGACACAGTGTCGGCATCCAGCAGATGGCTCCAGACCGTGACAATGTGCCCTTGCGGCGACACCAGAAATCCGGTGCCATAGCTGGCCAGATTCTTCAGTCCGCCGGCGCCATACAGCTTCACAACTTTCGACTGCACCGTCTGAATGACATCCTGCACATCTTCGGCTGCCAGGGTCGGTTCCCCTGCGGCGCAGATCAGTCCCAGGCACAGCCAGAGTCCGCAGATCCATCTGGTCATTTCTGGGCCTCCGTCTTCGACTCTGTCAGAAACTGCAGTGCGTCCAGAGTGAGCCGTCCCCAGTCGGCATCACCATGGCGGATCTTCAAAATCTTCGGAAACACCGTTTTGCCGGCCGGAATCGTGGCTTCAAACCGGATTTCACAGGGGTCCGCATCTTCTTCCAGACTGGCGTCGAATCCGATCAATTCCGGTTTGTCACGGCGGAAGTACCACCGGCACGTCATCAGTTGCTTGGTGGTGATGATCACATCCACGCGCTGCTGCGAGCCCGGCAGCGGTTCGCTGCCCAGGTAATACAGCTCGCTGAAGTAGTTCTCACGGTCGTAGAGAAAATGTTTCAGCTGATCGAGCGCCCCCAGCAGACCGCCGGTGCCGGATGGGATATCCTGAAAATCTTCATTCAGCTTCTGCACACTGAACGAACCGCCGATCTTGGCCGCCACCGCATCCGGCAGCAGACGCAGATCGACCGGCTGTGTGTCATTCAGCGTGCCGGTCAGCATCCAGCGGTCTGTTGCCTGGGCCGAGGCCTTCCAGTCCGACAGACCAGACAGCACACGCTTCAGTGCCTGATCATTGAAGTAGGCATTCGCATATTCGCGCCGCTCCACGAACATGTGCGCATACTGGCTGGGAACTTCGACCTTTTTCAAATCCGGCTTCATCTCCGGCGAGTGATCATCGGGAGCAGGGTGATCCTTTTCTTCCGGACCTTCCGGTCCTTTGCGTCGCGGGTCTTCTTCCGGGGGAGCGTCTTCATCGGGAATCAATTCTGCCCGGCGATGCAGCCCCATCAGCCGCACCTGAATGTCATGCCGTTCCCCTTCACGGCGATACGACAGCGGCACCGTCCAGCCTTTGGGATAAATCCCCAGGATATTCTTGAACTGATTCACACTGCGGATCGGACGACCGGCGAATGACACCAGTTCATCCCCCCGACGCAGTCCGCGACGGTAGGCCGGGGAGTTTTCCAGAATGTGTGCCACCACCACGCCGCCATCCGGCAGACTGGTGACGGTGGCCCCTAATGTGGCGTGATCGACAATCCGTCCGCTTTTCAGATGATCCAGAAAATTCATGACCTGATTGATCGAGATGGCATAGCCGGCGCCGACATTCACCCGGCCCCGTTTTTCCACCGAAATCCGCCCGTTGATGCCGATCAACTCACCCGAAGCATTGAACAGCGGGCCGCCGGAATTCCCCGGATTGATGGAGGCATCCACCTGCAGGCAGTCGGTGTATTCCAGAAATGTCCCGGCCGGATACTGATAGCGCTGCACTCCGCTGACCATGCCATAGGTCACGGTCGGCTGCAAATCTGTCGCCAGCAGAAACGGATTGCCCATGGCGAATACCATGTCTCCGGCGCGCACCTGATCGCTGTTGCCAATTTTCGCATGCGGAAAATCTGTCCGTCCAAGCAGGCGAATGAGCGCCACATCCCCGGTCGGGTCGAGACCGACCAGAACGGCGTCATACAGCCGGCCATCATTCAGGCCGCATTTCATGAAGCCCCCCTGGCCCTGGACGACGTGAAAATTCGTCACGGCAAACCCTGACGCATCAATCAGCACGCCGGAGCCGCCTCCATTGCCTTCGGCTGCAAAAATCGCCACCACGGCCGGCGCGGCCTGCTGCATGACGGCAATCCGCCGGGACTCAGCCTGCAGCACGCTTTCGGGAACAGTGACCGGCCCGGCCAGACTGATTGCCTGCCACACAGACAGACACTGGTACAGGCACAGGCATGCGGCCAGCCCCCCTTGAAAGCCGGTCCGGAATCGGCACGACACCATGAACTGCACCTGCTTCACTGAATGCCCTGCCTCACTGAATGACCTGGGCATCACCCAGGGCAAAATGTTCCAGAACTCCCTGAGACACGCCGAGCGATTCCACTTTGATGGAGAGTTCGCGCACATCTTTCAGGTCCACATCGATCGGCCGGGCCGGGTCATTCCAAGAAAACTCCTGACGCAACAGGTCACGCCCGTCACCGGTGATCACCAGCCGCACCCGGGGTTCAAACCGGGGCATCCGTGAAGCATGAGTCAATTCAAACCCGACGGTCGCTTTCAGACGCGAATACTCCCGGTTCAGCCGATAGCGCAGCACCGCCCCGGAATGCAGCCATAATCCCCGGCGATATTCTTTCTCACCGATTCTCAGCAGGCCTTTCCCGGCGGTGCCGGCCGGAGAGTTCTTGCTGACAAACCAGACCACGGCATTGTTCTCGGAAGGGGCTTTGCTTCCGGCCTGATCGACCGGCAGATCGGCCAGCATGCGAATGCGGCCGCCACCAAAATCGATCGACGCCAGCCCATCGACCGGCAGCGTCCAGTCCCCCAGCGACGAGGTTGTGACCACCAGCGACCCATTATCCAGGGCCAGGGCCTGTGCCTGCAACGTGTCATCCCAGGCCGTTCGCACGGCCACGCGCCGCGCACCCGGCGGAACAGGCTGCGACGTAAAAATGATGCCAAAAATGCGTTCCCGCGGAGCCGACAGTTCTTTTCCCCGGGCCAGCACTGTCACCGATTCCGCAGTCACCCGACCGACCGAACCGGCCACATAATCCAGCACATCGCCTTTGCGGATCACCAGCAGATCTTCACGGGTGTTCCGTCTTCGCAGATCCTGCCAGCTGGCCGAAATTTTGTCATCGAGCGGAGCAAAACGGAGCGCACTGAACTGCCGCGCCGGGGCCGTCTTTTCTCCCCAGACAGCATGTACCAGCGTCGCCTGAGTTCCGTCGGAGGTAAAACGCTCAAGCTGCAGCTGCGACTGATCCACGGTGATGGCGGTCACCGGGGCTGCTTTCTCAGTCGAAACCGTGTCGTCAAAACTCAGCTGCATGATCGACCCGGCCTGAATCTTCTCAGCGCCGTCCGGCGTCTGCAGTTCCACAGTCTCCATGGTCAGCGAAGTCATTTCCCCGGAAACGGTCGAACCGTCCAGCAGGGTGACCGACACCATCGGGCCGGCCCAGACCCCGGTCGACCAGAGCAACACCACTCCCAGGGCGCGAAGCATGTTCAATCGATCTCTCCTGCGACTGATTCCCTCAGTCTGAATTCATGGCCCCTGATTCAGGCCGGCGCACAACAGCGGTTCCATTGTAACGCCCGGCGGACTCCCGGAAGACAGCGCACGCGGCAAACAGCGAGATTTTCTGCGGTCTGCCTGCCGGACCGGAATTCGACAGGTTCAGGAAATTTTTGATGGAGAACATGCCTGCGGCGAAATTCGCAGCGCCGCGAACACGAGCCGGTCGCTCTCGCCAGGGCCCGCCGGTTGCCTGCTCTGTGCGCGCGTTTCACTGAAGGAAACGCAACTTGCCGCGTGGCAGAACGCGGCCCATGCAGGAGTGAAACGCTCAAAGCCTGTCCCCCCTGCCTGAAGACTTCCCTGCTGCATGCGAATCGGGAACTGTCGCCAGGCGCAGACGGCACACAGGTTCGTCACCGGGAAGGGGCCGGGCGCTCGGCCAGCTTTTTGAGATATTCTTCCACCGCCTGCCGATAGTGTGCCGGAAATTCGGATTCCAGCATGTTCCGGGCGGCTTCCCGGGCCTTGGGAGGCAAATCGCCCCAGTTGTCTTTCCGGCCCGGTTCTGTCTGGCCTTCCGGCAGATCCGCTCCGGCCTTTCCACCTGATTTGGCTTCCGGCATCGGTGACGAAGGGGGTTGCCCTTTCCCCTGTCCTCCTCCAGAGGCCGCACTCTGCTGCTGTTGCTGCTGCTCTTCCAGTTTGTTGATCAGTTCATCGAGCGTGGCGACAATCTTTTCTTCCACCTGCTGCACGCCGGCATCGGTTTTCTGCAGCGACAGGCGCCGTTCGACATCTTTCATCTGCCGGGCGACTTCCCCCAGCGACTTGGCTTCCACCTGTTCCAGATCGGCCTGCATCAGTTCGGCCAGTTTCCGATAACGCAACGGCACGCTTTCGGTCTGCGACTGCAGCAGGCGCAAGGTCGCCAGTCCTTCGTCCTTCATCAGCAGGCTGTGTTCGCAGACGGCGCGATGAAACAGACAGCCGGCCGGGTCGACCACATAATGCAGATCAATGTCGTTGAAAATGCCCAGCGCATCGCTGTAAGCATTGAGCAGCGTCAGATGACGGGCCAGAAAATAGCGCACATTGTGCGTCAGCAGCGGTTCCGTCCGGCCCCGGGCGGCATCCGGCAAATGCAACTGCCGCAGCAGCGGGGAATAATTCCAGTGCCGGCAGATATCGACCACCTGCCGGACTTCACTGTCGGCCATATAGAATGTCCGCATCAGCGTTTCGAACAACTGCTCCGGCGTCGGTTTGCCTTCGAATTCCCAGCTGGGGGCAATGGCATCCAGCAACGGAGGGGCCTCCAGGTTCCGTTTTTCGATCCAGGCCAGCACTGCGGCTTTCAATTCGGCCGCAGACGGGGGGGCATACACCTCACTGATTTCCAGCCCCTTCTGCTGCGCAGGAATCGCCTGAGACGCCGGACTTTCCGCAGCCCCCGGGGCCGCCAGAACGATTTGCATTCCGGCCAGACCGGTCCACAGGGCGCAGCCCAGCATGGTCCGCTGCCACAGCGCCGATCTCAAAGCGGCCCCATAAGACAGCGCCGATCTCAAAGCGGCCCCATAAGACAGCGCCGATCTCAAAGCGGCCCCATAAGACAGCGCCGATCTCAAAGCGGCCCCATAAGACAGCGCCGATCTCAAAACGGCTCGTTGCCACAGTGCCCGTCTCAAAACGGTCCGGGATCCCGGCGCCAGGCACGGCACACTCGCAGGCTGCTTCGAAAGAACAGGGGGGTTTCCCATTACTGATTCCTGCCGACGGAAAGGTCGTAGGTCGCTTTCTGAATCCGCTCCTGACGCACACGCAAATCCCGGATCAGCTGCATCTGGCCAGGATCACTGGGCAATTCGCCATCAAGTTCTGTGCCAATCTGTTTCGTCAGCCGGTTGATCTGGGTCTGCAGGGAGCGAATCAGTTTCAATTCTGCAATCTGGTCCACCAGTGACGGATCCTGCGGAGGGCCTGCCTGTCCGCCGGCACCTCCCTGCTGCTGTTCCTGCTTTTTCTGCAGTTCCTGGCGCAGGGCCGCAATCATTTCTTCAAGTGTTTCAACAATCAGCTGTTCGACAAGCTGTGTTGTCTTGCCTGTTTCCTGTTTCGACAGCCGGGAGGCCACCACATTCATATTCTGCAGCATCTGGTCCACAGCTTCAGGAAATGCGACCGAGGAGCCTTCCTCTTTGAGCAGATGTGACGTTTTCTCGGCTTCTAACGCATTGTCTTCCTGATCTTTACGCAACACATCGGCCTGCGAGGCAAAATTCTGCTTCGCCCGGTCCGCCGCAGGAATGCCGTCGATCCGCCGGGTCTCCTGATTCACCTGCTGCTGCCGTTTGAGCATATTCTGAAAACGGGCTTCCAGCAGTGTCAGATAAGACTCCCGCTCATCCTCCCGCAATTGACGTAAGATCTCTTCCAGCTGGGCCTTCAGTTCTTCCAGACGGTTCAGAGCCTCGTCCTGTTCATCGAGGGCCTGATTTTTGGCCTTCTTTTCGAGTTCTTCAATCGCCTGCTGCATGGCGCGGCGGGCCTGCTCCAATTCTTCGCGACCGGCCGTCTTCTGAGAGTCGTCCTCTGGCGACTGCCCGCCAGGGGACTGAGGCGGCTGGCCCTGTTTTTTCTGATCTCCCGATTTCTTGTCCCCGGACTTCTGGTCTCCCGAAGAATCCTCCCCCGGAGACGACTGGTCGCCCCCCGATTTTCCGGATTCCGACGGCTGCCCCGGTTCAGGCTTCGACTTGTCTGACGGATTCCCTGGCGATTTCGAATCCTCAGGCCTGTCGGATTTTTCTTTCCCCGAGTCCGATGGCTGCTTCCCGTCGGAATCTGACGGGTTCTGCTGCTTTTTCGAGTCCGGCTGATCTTTGGGGGATGACTGCGATTTGCCGGACGACGAATCCGTTCCATTTTGTGGCTTGGAATTCCGTTCGGCGTCCTGCTGATCGATCTTGTCTTCAAGCTGCTGCGCTTCGTCGGCGACTTTCTTTTGAGCGTCAGCCGATTTCTTCAGATCGGAATTGCGCTGGGTATCGGCCCGCACATCTTTCTGACGGGCGATGATGCGATTGGTTTCTTTCAGCAGTTGCTGAATGCGTTCAATCTCTGCGGCCACCCGTTCGCGCTCATCGAGACTCTGCAGGACACGCAACACCGCTTCGAGCCGGACGACCAGTTCTTTCTGACGGTCGGCGGCCGGCCCCAGTTGCGGCACGGTGTCCGTCCCGGAACTGGTCTGCGAGCGCAGCAGTTCGGAAATCGTCCGCATTTCCGAAAGGATGTTCTGTTCCTGGCTCTGTGAGCGGGCGCGATACAGCAGTTCGGCACGCTCAGGATCTTTACGGCGCACCTGCTCGGCCACATCGAACAGCGCTTTCTCGAAGCGCTCATAATCGCGAAACATCTGCTGCTGCTGGTTCGACAAATCAGCCGCAGGGGCACCGGCCGGCTGAGCCCTGGACCGCGAGCCGCCACAGACCGACACCAGCAGCATCAGCAGCCACGCCATTCCGACGGTTCGCCTGCGGCTGACGGGGCTCGGGGAATTGAGTCGCATGCCTACTTCCGATCTTCGATTCAGGCGGGCAGCCGCACAGGCAGTGCCACATTATTTCAGCGGACTGAAGAAGCTGTCTTCGATCCGCTTCTCTTCCACCTGGTCGAGCAGTTTCTTTTCACGCTGAATGATATCCTGCAAACTCTGAATCAGGTCGTTAATCGTCCCACGGTCGCGCATTTCCGCCAAGATCAAATCCATCTGCGCCAGCAGTCGATCCATGGAGGCCAGCACCGCATCCGCGTCTGCTCCGGCGTCTCCCTGCCGGTCCAGAACCAGCCGCAATGCTCCCAGCCGGCGGTCTACATCCAGAAATTCTCCCTGATTCAGCAGCGACAGTGGTTCGATAATCCGGCGGTCGATGCGCTCCAGAAGCTCTGCCGTATCGACCCGATTGTTCACCATTTCTTCCCGCAGATCCTGGAAGGATGTCTCGATCGACCGGGATTCTGTGTGATTCTTCCGGACCTGATGCAGCGCCCGATCGACATAGGCCAAGGCCACCTGCACCGATTCGCCTGGCTTCCCGGCACCCGGGTTCCCGGCAGCTGCATCCGATTCGGAATTTTTCTGCCCTGGTGCGGGAAACTGCTGACGGGTTTTCTGAAACGTCTTTCTCAGATCCTCCATCTCCGCGCGGATCTGCTCGAACCGGGCACGCAGGGAAACTTCCCGGTCAAACAGCCGCGCCAGCAATTCATCCTGCGAGACAATCTGAAACGTGAACAGTTCACCATGGGCCACATGCGGGCCATTGAGATTGTCCGCATCGGTCGCATAGACCCCCAGAATCAGCGTCTGGCCGTCCATCAGCTCCAAAGGAATCAGATTGAACCGCTCGACAGCAGGCTCTCCCTGTCCCAGGCGGAATTCCTTCTGCCCGGAAGGTTCGGTGATCAAAGGCCGCTTCTGCTCCTCCGCCTGCAGATTCGTCTGATAGACGAACCAGGCGTCGGCCACGCCATAATCATCGGTAATCCGGCCTTCCACCGGAATATTGGCCATGCGGGTGATGGCGATTCCCACTCCGGTCCGCCGTGTCTCCACCACTGGCGGGCGGTCGGCAATTCCGTTGATCGCCAAAGTCGCCGGCTCCGGACTTTCAATCTCGTCCGTGTCATACAGAATCAGCTGCAGCGTTTCATCGGCTGCGATCGGCAGCGGAAAGACAGAGCCTTCGGTAATCGCTTTCAGACGCTCATCGGCCTTCGCCGTGACGACACAGGGAATCTGAAATCCCCGATGGCCGGCCTGCAGCAGTGCCTCAGGACTTTCCGGCAGTTCCAGCGTCCGCAGGGCTGCAGCCGCCGAGTCGATCAGCGTCAGACGTGTCGGCAAGGCCTGTTGCCCGTTGCCTGGTTTGTCGAAGCCAAAACTCAGTTCGAATCGGGGAGAACGGATGCGCGCCTGCAGCAACGGCTTGTTCGACGTCGCCCGCAGTTGAAAATTCGTCTCCATCGGCAGATCGACCTGCATGCCGGCCACCTGCACAACACGATCTTCCAGCGCGTCCATTCCCGTATAAGTCGGATAGTCGCACTTCAGCGTGATGGAATCGACCCGGGGAGGGTCGACCACGCGAATGCGCAGCGGCTCACGATTCACATAGTCCCCGCCTCGAATCCACAGCTGATGGTCATTCACCATCCGGTTGAATGTGTGATGAAATTCTCCGTCGCTCATGCGCGACATCGAGACCTGCCCTCGCCGCTGGCCATTGGGGCCATAGCCGACAAACTGCAGATTCACCCGTTCCGGGGCCTGGGCCGATTCCGGCACACTCGCCACCAGTTGCAGGTCTTCCCCGCGGGGGTGCTTGTAGATCCCGTTGTGATCGAACTCGCGCAGCCGGTCACCAGGCTGGGCCAGCACATGAATTTTCAAATCGTTGCGCCGGAACGGTTCCCAGTAGTTGTCCCGCCCGAGAATGTAGGCTTCGTACCAGCGTTCCATCGCCTGGGCATTGGTCATTCCCAGTCCCAGCAGGGAGACCAGCAGAATGCCGCAGGCCAGCAGCAGCCGTTTCAGCGGGGTCGGATTGAACGTCTCTTTCAATGGCAGCCCGGACAACCTGCGCGCCGCTTCTTCCGAGACCTGTTCCACCATGGCCGCCTGTACCTGTGAGCCCGGCCGCCGGGACATTTCGACCGCCGTGATCAGGCGATCATTCAGTTCCGGAAATCTGCGTTCCAGCGTCAGCGCCAGATCGGCCTGATCCATGCGGCGGAATAATCGCAGTCCCACCCAGACAAAGACCGTTCCGAACAGCAGCGCCAGCATGCCGATAGTGCAGAACGTTCGAAACCATTGCGGAAGTTCCAGCCGGCTGATTCGAAAATAGGCCAGATCCATTCCCAGCGTCAGCCAGAACAGCACACAGGCCAGAACAACCGTGAGCGCGATCCCTTCCAGCAGAATATAACGGCGAATCCAGCGCCGCAGCCGGCTCAGCACAGTCTGGATTTCCGGCCGTATTGCTTTCACAACTGCATCCTTGTTGACTGCCCCCCAGGGGCCAACGGGCCGTGCCCTCTGCCAGGCACCGAGCAGATCAAAGCCTGACAAGGCATTCTTACTGCATCAATTTGTCTGTTCAGGTCGAGTCATCGAAAAACGAGCGGCCAACAAGCCGCGGGCCATGCCGAGTCCCGTGCAGATCAAAGCCTGACAAGGCATCAGGCCAGTTTCAACAGTTTTCGGGTCAGCCATTCGAGGCAGGCCAGTCCGGCGAGCAGTCCCATCAGCCAGCCGCGGTCCCACAGTTCGGTGACCCGTTGATCAATAATCACTCGTTCCCCTTTGTTGGGCAACAGGCCGGGGAGTGCCGCCAGCACTTCATCCGGCGACAGGTACTGTCCGGATGTTCCATCCACGAGTCGCTTCAGCAGGGAAACGTCCTGCACCAGGGAGGCCGCTTCCTGACGCGGAAACTGCACGTCGATTTCGGTGACCACCCGTTCCGTCGAATCCGGCAGTGCAAATTCCAGTCGATAGCGTCCCTGGGTTGCCGGGCGGAATTCGCCGGTGAACTCGGCCGGACGGACAGGATCGCGATACAGCTGCAGGGCCGGAACCACCGGGGCGCCATCCGATCGGAAGGCGTCGATCGTCATGGTCTCGGCGCTGAGTGGCTGAAACTGTTGATTGAGAGCCCGAATCCGCAGGGGAATCGTCTGCCCGAGAATGAATTCCCGGCCATCGAGAATAAACATGCCGCGCTGCAGACCCCGTTTGGAACGCCCTTCTGCCGCCTTGCGGACGAGTTTCGTCCACAATCGGTCCAGGTAGGCCGGACGCACCGCCCGCAACCGCCACAATTCCGGGCTTCCGACATATAGTACTTGTCCCTGCCCGAACCGCTGTCCGGCGATCACGATCGGCTGTCCGCCGCGGCCGCGCGACAGGGGATCTGAAAATTCGGCATAAATCGTGGTGCCGGCTTTCGGACCGCGTGTGGGATAAGTCAGGAAAATACCGGGGAAGTCGTCCCAGCCGCTTTCGTGACTCGATTCCGCCAGCTTCAAAAATTCCGCCGCCTGTCCTTCCGGTGTGAAGAGCAGGGGAAACGCCGTTTGCGCCGCTTCCCGGCTGTTGAGTCGCAGGCTGACCTCTTCCAGCAGCACAGGGTAGAGCTTGCGGATCGATTCCAGTTCCGGGTTCACGGCCAGGGCCGGAGTGAACACATCTCCCGCCACGGCAATCAGGCCGCCCCCTTCGTTGGAGATCCAGCCTGTCAGCAGTTCGCGCTGTTCAGGAGTCAGTTTCGTCCAGTCCGGGTCGAAGCCCAGAATGACATCGTATTGATAGAGTCCTTCCGCCGTTTCAGGGAACTTCTGCAGCAGCTGATGCGATTCCTGGTTGCTTCCCGGCCCGCCGGACTGCAGCCAGACGTCGTTCTGCATGGACGGATGGCGGAAAAGAATCGTTCTGGCATAGCGGTAATCCCGCAGGGGACCGCCGGCGATCATCAGCACGCGCATCGGGCGGTCAAAAATATTGACCGTCCGGCTCTGCTGGTTGTCATCTTCCCGGGTTTCAACCCCTTCAGGAATTCTCGCTCGGACACTGTATTCATAGGTGCCGGCAGCGGCCGGGCGGAGTTCAAACTCCACTTCGCTGACGCTTCCGTTTTCCGCGAGTGTCTGATCGAGAGAATTGATAACCAGTGGTTCCCGGTCTTCAGGCCCCTGCTGCAGCAGATCGACATGCACAGTGCGACCGGCCAGTCCTGTCCCGCGCAGCTGGGCAGTCAGGCCGAAGGCATCCCCTTTCTGAACATCGGTCGGTGCCACAATTCGCACGATTTCCAGATTCAGCGGCGGCTCCACACTGCCGACCCCGACCGTCACCAGCCGAATTCCCTGCTGCCGAGCCCGATCGCGGGGAACCTGCACATCGCGTCCGGCATTCGACGCTCCATCCGAAAAGATCACCACCCCCGATAGCGTCGGCGACTTGGCCTCTACCAGCAGTGTATCCAGAGAATCTCCCAGACGAGTCGACATTCCGTTGGGAGCCAGCAGCGTGTCCCAGTCGACTTTCTGTTCCGTTTTCTCTCCGGGCGGGGACGCAGGCTCATCCTCAGGCACAAGCTCCGCCGATGTTTGAGCTTCCGCCTGGCGGAGGCTCGGCCAGCGCATCAGCGGCACGCTCACATCGGAATCAAAACGATACAGTTCCACGACATGCTCTTTGCGCAATGCGTCGAGCACTCCCGAATGGGCGAGCAGATCTTCCACGGCCGCGGCACGCGAACGGGAACCTGCGGCACTGGAACGGGGATCGCTCTCCGGCTGCTGCATCGACTGTGATGTGTCGACGAGCAGGAGCACCCGGGAATCCCGATAGGCATCGGTCTGGGTGCGTTCATGCGGATTCAGCGCAATGATCAACGCCAGAACCAGAAACAGCAGCCGCAGTGCCGGCAGCAGAATGGCCGCCGGGCGGGGAAGAATCAGCCGGTCTCGCCAGCCGAACCAGACGGTCGAGAGCATCGCCAGCAGCAATAGCACGACCGGAATCCAGTCGGACCAGGTCAGGGGGAGATCCCATTCCCAGCTGGATGTTGTGATCTCAGTGCTGGATTGAGCCAGCAGCGGTGACCAGACAAGTTGAAAAACACGCGCTGGCAATCCAGTTCCTTACGTCCGTGTTGATTTTGAAAAATTGTCGAAGATCCGACGGCGGCAATCAAGGGTAGAACAGGGGACTGTCGACGGTTCCCCGGCAACTGAACGGAATTCTGACGATCCTGCCAGCCGTCCCCGGCCGATTCCGCAGACGGCCGTGCCGATGAGGGTGCCAGTGGGAAGACCAACGCCCGTGCCGACGGAAAACGGCCCCCGGCCTGCAGGATTGACGGATCGGCCTGCTCTGCACATTGTGCATGACTGGCGGGCCCTGCAGCAGGCCATTTCCCCCTGAATCCTGATCCTGAATCCTGAATCACGGCGACCGAAGATGTTCGACTCCGACGATTCGTCGCCTGCCGTCAGGGATTCCCGGCCTTCCCACCTGGCCGGCGGAACCTGGCCTCCCGCTCTGGACTGGGGGCCCTGGCTCGGCTGGGGCGTCGTGGTGGCCCTGCTGGTCATCCTGCGTCTGCCGGTTCTGTATGCCCAGCCTGGCGGACTCGATGATGAATGCTATGCCGTCCCCGGCTGGACGATTCTGCAGACGGGAATTCCCCAGCTGCCGCATGTCGCCGCACGCCAGCCGGAAAGCGTCTATTTTCATGCCGATCAGGCTCTGTATTGCGAACCACCGCTGATGTTCTACCTGCAGGCCGGGGCTTATCTGGTGCTGCCGGTCGAATATGGCACCGGGCGGCTCCTCTCGCTGCTGGCCGGCATCGGGCTGCTCGGAGCCGTCTGGAAAATCACGAGACAGCTGACCGGTCACGTTTCCGCCGCGTTCTGGGCCACGCTGCTGTGCTCCAGTTCGCGCTGGTTTTATTTCACCATTCTGCGAGTGCGGCCTGACATGCTGTGCGCCATGTTCGGCCTGCTGGCGGCCCTGGTGCTGCTGCGGCAGCAGGCTCCACTCCGCAGACGATCCCTGATTCTGCTGGGAGTGCTGATCGGGCTGGGAGGCCTGTCGCACGCCTTTGCACTGGTCTATGCCCTGCAGATTGCCGTGATTCTGGCTGTGATCAATCGTGGCCGGCAGCGCCTGCTGCAACCGGCCTGGGTGGCACTCGTCTCGCTGATTGTCATGCTCGCCTGGCTGCCGCTGATCCGTCTGCATCCGGACCTGTTTCTGATTCAGTTCCAGAATCAGTATTTCACCGGGCACGACACCCCGCTCTGGCAGCGCCTGCTGCTGCCCGGCCCCTCCGTGATGTACCACGCTCAATATCTTTTCGAAAACTTCGGCGGAATTCAGTTCCCGCTGGTTCTGGGAAGCCTGTTCCTCACCTCATTCGCGGCCCTGTTTTCGGACAATGCCTTGTTGCGGAAAGTCTGCCTGCTGGGCTGGTCCGGGTTCTATCTGATGGCCTGCCTGATCGGCCCGCATCACATGACCCTGGGATACTGGATTTATCCGGCTGCCTGGGCGTTTGTCTGCCTGGGCTGGCTGCTGGCGAAACTGGCCGACGCTCTGACGCGGCGGATGCCGCAGTTCCGTCAGGCCCGCTGGACTGTCGGGCTGCCTGTCCTGCTCTGCCTGCTGCCGGGCGGCGGACTGCGGGCCACTGTCAGCGCGGTCCGGAACTGGGACGATCCCGATTTTCGCGCCCCGCTGTTTGCCCGGCGTCTGATGCAGGCCCTGCCGGTCGAGGCCCGCTATGCCGTGGATCCGGCCTTCACCCTGGATTTTCTGGTGGCCGGCCGAAAAACTCTGCCGGCGCAGGTGGAACATGGATACCTGCCGATGACTCCCCGGGATTACGACTTTCTGATCGTGTCGCGTCTGGGACTGGAAGACGGCATGGCCCAGCGCCAGTGTGCCGAAAAACTGTGGAGTTCCGGAATTCCCGAAAATCCTCTGGCCTGCTTCGCAGAAGTCTTTGCTGCGGGAAAAGAGCCGTGCCTTCCATTAGACAAACCGCATTTGACCGGGGAGGAATTGACGGAGCCACAGCCGGGATCGCTATAGTTGCAGTTCAGAGCGTCTCACTTCCATAAGGACCGCGTTCCGCCACGCGGTGAGTGACGTTCCCTCCGATGAAATGCCGGCGGCGCGAGCCCGGGCCAAAGCCACCCGCTTCCGCCTATCAGCACGACGTGGCCGCTTTTCCGATTTGTCGAGTTACATCCTTGTCTCAACCTGAGTTACGAATTTCCGGGCACCTGTTCGCAATTGCCAAAGCCGCACTCGCAATTGGCATCTGCATGGGGGCCATTTTTCTGATTCATCGAGAAGTTCGGGCTTTTCGCTGGAACGACGTGCGCGCCAGCCTGGAAGCCGTTCCCCGCCTGTCCGTGCTGTGCAGCGCCGGACTTGCGACACTCAATTACCTCATTCTGATCGGCTACGATCTGATTGCCGTGCGCGCCCTGCGACATCCACTGCCGATCCGGCGGATCGCACTGGCCTCGTTCACCGGCTTTGTTGCCGCCAACAATTTTGGCACCCTGTTCGGGGGAACACCGGTCCGGGCCCGCCTGTATTCGGCCTGGGGATTCTCTCCCGGAGAAATGGCCCATCTGATCATTCTGGTCGGCAGCACCTTCTGGCTGGGCCTGTTCGCGCTCAGTGGCATTGTTTTTATCACCACGCCGTTTCCCATTCCGCCGTCGCTGCATCTCCCTTTTCATTCGGTCCGTCCGCTGGGGACGGCACTGGCCCTGCTGGCGGTTCTCGCCGTGGGAATTTCTTATGCCCGCCGCGCTCCGGTGCGGGTGCTCGGTTATGAATTCACACTGCCGGCCCCTGGAATTCTGGCCTTGCAGTTTCTGGTGGCCATGGCCGATTTCATTGTCGCCGCAGGCTGCCTGTATGTGCTGCTTCCGGCCTCGATCACCATGTCTTATCCCCAGTTTCTGGGAGTCTTTCTGCTGGCCATGGTCGCAGTGGTCATTACCCATGTCCCCGGCGGGGTCGGCGTCTTCGAAGCCGTCATTCTGACCTTCTCCGGATCAGCCGCCCAGCACGACGTACTGGCCGCCCTGCTGATCTTTCGGGTGATCTACTTCCTGTGTCCGCTGGCTGTCGCGCTGGTCCTGCTGACCGCGCACGAGGTGCATCCCCACCTGGAACGACTGCAGCGTTTCTCTTCCACCGCCACGGGTGCCATCAGCGGACTGATTCCGCGTTTTCTCGCAATGGGAACCATGATCGCCGGAGCCATTCTGCTGTTCTCTGGAGTCACCCCGCCGATCGCCGGACGGGTGGAACTTCTCAAAATGATCATCCCGCTGCCGGCGGTCGAAGCCTCGCACTTTCTGGCCAGCCTGGCCGGCGGTGGCCTGCTGCTGCTGGGACGCGGACTGCTGCGGCGACTGGACGGCGCCTGGTGGGGAGCCGTGCTGCTGCTGGGAGGGGCCAGTCTGTTCTCGCTGACCAAAGGACTTGATTTCGAAGAAGCCCTGGGATCACTGCTGCTGCTCACCCTGCTGCTGATCTCGCGCAAGCAGTTCTATCGCAAAGGCTCCATCCTGCATCCCAGCTGGACATCCAGCTGGATCGCCGCCGTACTGGCAGTGGTCATCTGCTCTGTCGGCCTGAGCCTGTTCGCGCACCGGCATGTCGAATATTCACATGAACTGTGGTGGAAATTCGCCTTCGATGCCGATGCTCCCCGGGCACTGCGGGCCGAAGTGGCCGTCATGGTGCTGCTGCTGGCCTTTGCCGGATACAAGCTGTTCAGCGCCGCTTATGAACAGCACGAACACACCGCCACTCCCGAGGAGCTGGAACTTGCCGCGCGCATCATTGCCACGTCTTCACGCACATCGGCAAACCTGGCCCTGCTGGGAGACAAGGCCCTGCTGTTCAGCGAAGACCGACAGGCATTTCTGATGTATGGCGTGCAGGCCCGCTCCTGGATCGTCATGGGCGACCCGGTCGGCCCGACCAATCACTGGGCAGAACTTCTCTGGGAATTCCGTGAACACTGCGACAGGTATGACGCCTGGCCGGTCTTCTATCAGGTGACTCCCGAAAACATTCCCCTGTATGTCGATCAGGGATTTGTTCTGCTGAAACTGGGGGAAGAAGCCCGTGTGAATGTCTCCACCTTCTCCATGGAAGGCAAAACACGCCAGAACCTGCGGACCGCCTGCAATAAGCTCCACAAGGAAGGCTGCGAATTCTCGGTCGTCCCGGCCGAACAGGTGCCGGCCATTCTTCCCCGCCTGCGGGAGATTTCAGACGCCTGGCTCGCAGAAAAGCAGGGGACCGAAAAAGGTTTCTCCCTCGGATTCTTCGACGAAGACTATCTGTGCCGATTCCCCTGTGCCATTGTCAAATACCAGGGGGAAATCGTCGCCTTTGCCAACCTGTGGCTGACGGCCAGCCGGGAAGAATATGCCATCGATCTGATGCGGCATCTCGATGCCCCTAAACGCCTGATGGATTTTCTGTTTGTCGAGCTGATCCACTGGGGCAGAGCGGAACAGTACAAATGGTTCAGCATCGGCATGGCTCCCTTGTCGGGAATTGAAGCCCGGGAGCTGTCACCGGCCTGGAACAAAATGGCCACGCTGCTGTTTCGCCACGGAGACCGGTTCTACAACTTTGAAGGTCTGCGGGACTACAAGAATAAGTTCGACCCGGTCTGGTCCCCGCGCTATCTGGCCGCTCCCGGTGATCTGGCACTCCCGCGGATTCTGGTCGACGTGACGCAGTTGATCACGCATCCCCGCGACACCGATTCCCCGGCCGGGCCTGTGTCAAAAGCCCCCTCTCAGGCTCACCTCCTGCCCGCAGGGCCGCAAAGTTCAGAACCGCAGACCTTCGTCGACGCGTCTCAGTCCACCGAGGCAGACAGACCGGAAGATCCCTCTCCTCCGTCCCCGCCATCGAACTGAGTTTGCAGAACGGATTCCTGGCTGGGCTTTGCGTTTCATTCCCGTATGGGCTGCGTTCCGCCATGCGACGAGTGGCGTTTCCTCCGGACACGAAGTGTCAGCGCGACACCCAATGCACTGGCTGACGCGGCGTGCTCCATCAGACATCACTGCCATGCGTCTGCTGTCGAGATTGGTTTTTCCGAACCGCAACGCCGGCGGGGATCAACCCGGCCGCTCAGAATACATGTTCATTCCACACATGATGATCCATCACATGTTGCGTCCCGACGAGCGGCGGAGTTGAACTCCGCCGTCTTCCATGTGCCGGTCGTGCAAGACGATCAGTCACATGCCGGAATTCACCACGCATTCCAGTCGTTCACACGCCATGTTCCCGGCTCACAGAGTCGGGGCACAGGGCCGGGGCCCCCGACCAGTTGTGGGCCCTGTTTTCCAGAGAGAAATGCCGGCGGGACTGAATCCCGCCGCTCGGGAAAGAGCAAATGTGTCCATCCTTCCACTGCCCGACGCGGACACCGGAAAGAGCCACCGGCTCTATTCGGCCGATGGAGGCAGATCGGTGGCCAGCGTGAGCGCCACCCGGCACGCATTCAGAAAGTGATCGATCTGCAGGCTTTCTTTCACGGTATGAATCCCGGCCTGCCCACAGCCCAGCGTGACGGTCGGAAACCCGTGCGCCGTCATCCAGTTCGCATCGAGTCCGCCATTGGCAATACGATGCTCGGGAGTCAGCCCGACGGCGGTCACCGCTGCGGTCGCCGCCTGCACCACCGGTTCCTGCATGTCGAGCCGGAAGGATTCATATTTGTTCGTCGCCGTGAACTGCACCTGACCGGTTTCGCCGGCGGTGTTTTTGATCGACCGGGCCGCCTGCCGGAATGCTTTTTCATAAGCCTTGACGATCCGGGCACGAAACGCCGAATCATGGCTGCGGGCTTCGCCCTTCAGAATGAGATGGTCGGTCACCACATTCGTGGCATCGCCGCCCTGAATCACTCCAATGTTGCTGGTGCCGGTCTTGCGGCCTTTGACCACTTTCCCGAACCAGCCGTCATATTCCAGACTGGCAATCGCCCGGGCAGCAATGGCGATGGCGCTCACTCCCTCTTCCGGATGCGCCCCGGCATGACTGGCAATGCCGGTGATTTCGATCGCCAGATGATCATCCCCTGTGGCACCGATGGTGATCATTCCAGCCGGGCCGCCGTCCCAGTTGAAGCACAGCTTCGGGTTGCCCAGCTTGCTGGCGGAGACATAGCGGGCACCAATCAGCCCGATCTCTTCCTGCACAGCAAAGAACAGCGTCAGCGGCGGATGGGGAAGTTTGTGCTTCTGAATCAGCTGAATCGTGTTCAGCACCGTCGCAGCCCCTGCGCGATCGTCTCCTCCCAGCGCGGTCTTCGGGTCGGAGGATCGGATCAGATTCCCTTCCCGGACCGGAGTCGAACCGACGCACAGCGGGACCGTGTCCAGATGGGCCATCAGCAGTCGTCGGGGAGCACGCCGTGTCCCTGGCAGCTTCACAATCAAGTTGCCGACTTCGCCTCCGATCGGGCTGCGCTGATGCGCCGTATCGAACAGGATCTGAGAATCCGGAATCCCGCACAGCTTCAGTTCATTGACCACGAACTCGGCAATGCGGCCTTCGTGCCCACTCTTGCCGGGGATGGCCATCATCCGCTCGACGAGCCCGACGGGACTGTCATCGACCAGAGACTTCACATCAGCGACTTGCGACATCCTGGTCTTTCCGATTTACAGCTGCTTCCATTGGCATTCAAGCCCGACAGAGCCCTGCACCAAACAGGCCGATGCCTGCGCGGCACCTCTGCCGGCCGGGTTTCAGGGACTTCCGCCTGGGAATGACGCCCCTGCGCAAGGACTTTCGCAGGAGATCCGATCTCAGGACTCGGCGGTGCCCAGGGCTTCCGGGTCGGTGACCTCCTGAGCGATGATCACCGGTTTGTAACCTCCGGCAAGACGGAAGCCGATGATCAGCAGCAGATAGCAGACCGCCAGCGTGGCCGGCACCATGGCCGTCAGCTGCAGTGCCCGCTTGCCCCCAAAAATTCCGGCAGTGGTGACCAGCGGTTTGTCTGCAGCGGCATGTTCGGCTGCGCCCGCCCACCAGGCTGCCAGTTTTTCCTGATTCGGATCGGTCTTGTTTTGCGAAACGAGGAGTTCCCCGGCCCGGGCGAGTTCTTTGCCGTTGTCGTCGAGCACGCCGACTTTGGCCCCGTTCAGCCCGACGGCTTCAAATCCCAGAAACGAATTTTTCTCGTCGGCGCGATAACGCTCGAAGGTCTCGGCCGATTCCTGCTTCAGATATTGCGAGGCATAAAAATCCTGCTGAAATCCGATCGCGGGGCCTCCCAGCAGGCCGGCGGAAAGCATGCCGACGCCCCCCAGCATGCCGATCGAGACTGCTCCTCCTTTGGGAAACCGCTCGGAAGCGACCGCCAGCATGGTCGGCCACAGGAAGGTTTTTCCGCAGGCATACACGGTGGCTGCCACCACGCACATGACCACGGCATTGGCATTTCCCAGCAGGGTCAGTCCGATGCATCCCAGAACCGCACTGACAAACAGCAGTCCCAGCGGGGAAATCTTGTGCACAATCGGGCCGGCGACAAATCGCAGAATGAACATCAGCGTGCTGGTATAGACGAACAGCGCCAGTCCCCGGGCATTGCTCCCCATGATCGAACCGGTGATCTTGGCAATCCACGAATCCGTTCCCAGTTCGACATAGCCGACCATGGCATGGATCAGCAGCAGGAACAGCATCAGCGGGGCAAACAAGGTTCCGACCATTTCCCCCATCGACACTCCGGCCGAGGCGGCTTCGGATTTCGGAAAACGCTGTCCGAGAATCAGACCGCCATAGATGATCACCGGGATCAGAAACAGCGAAATCTGAATTCTCCAGTCGGTGGCCTGGGCCACAATCGCCCCGGTGGAATCGACCTGGGCGGCCATGAAGGCCGAAGCGAGTCCTCCCAGCACCAGACCGGCCGGCCAGCCGGCATGCAGAATGTTCAGATAATGGGTTTTATTGCGGGGAAACAGCGTTGCGGTGAGTGGATTGACCACCGCTTCACACAGCCCGTTTCCGATGGCAAAAATAAACATCCCCCAGAACAGACACTGAAAGGCCGCGGACTTCCCGCCGGATTCGAAGGCTGCCGGAGCCGCCAGCGTGATGACTGCCGACAGAAAATGCAGCAGCAGGGCCAGGGCCATCACCTTGCCATAGCCCACTTTGTCGGCCAGCAGGGAGGTCACGATGATCACGATCCCGAAGCCGGTCAGGCCTCCGCCGGTGATCTGCCCCAGTTCGGTCATGGTGAAGCCAAACTGCTCGGCCCATTGTCCCAGGATGCCTGCCCGGACGGAATAGCCGACGCCTGCAGCCAGAATGGCCATAAAGCCGGCATAGAGAAGTCGATGTGCGTTCGGGGCAACGGGCTGCGAGTCCGCGGTGGCCATATTCTGTGCTTTCCGTCGAAAGAAAAGAGACCGCGACGGCGGTCACGGCATGAAGACAGTCAGGCCAGCCGTAACGAATGCATGACGCTGGCCTGGGCGACCCCGGAATGGATCAGGGCACAGATGGCGGACACCTGAGTCAGCGTGGAGCATCAATCGGCAAGGCCCGATGCGACGCGGGGTATCCTATCGGGACACACACCGCTTTGCCACGCTGCCGGGTGCTCCCGACGCATAAAAACCGCACAGAACCGGGGATTCGCGTTAGAGCCTGCACCGCAGGCCAGGTACACGTCGACACCTGATCCGAAACAGACAGAACAGCCTGCGCAGAAGGCAAGCCATAAAAAAACAGGCCCTGCTGAAAAGGCAGGGCACAACACAGAATACCAGAAACGGGGCGCTGAGAATCAGACACAAGGAGACCAGACACCGGAAAGCAGGCTCGCAATTGCCTGACCAGGCGGCTGCTCCATGGAAAAGAGCCTCAACTGGAGGGAGAAGAACCGGCTCCGTTTTCTGTATCGGTCACCAGTTCGCCGGTAACTTCCGGAGGCAGCGTCACAGGGGAGTCCAGTGCTGCCCGACGCAGGGCCTCATAAATTTCCTGGCGGTGAATGGCCACATCGCGAGGGGCTTCGATGCCGAGGCGAACTTTATCACCGCGGATTTCCACCACGGTGATCACCACTCGATCATCGATGACAATGCTCTCGTTCTTTTTTCGCGAGAGAACCAACATGGATGCCACCTCTTCGGGGGAATGCATGCTGACTCATTCCAGTCAGCCTGCACCTTTCACATTGAATTTCCCGTCCTTCCGGCAAATTCACCGTCCTCGCTTGACATGATAGACGCAATATTTTACGCCGTCAACGAGCGAATCGGCAGGAATTGCCGAATTCTCTGAGGTGACTAGAACTTAGGGCGACTCCTCACGATTCTCCCCGAACCGGAGCCCCACCGTTATTTTTCCGTAACGCCAGAATTCGCCATGACTTCCGGACGCAGCAGCGGAAAAAAGATCACATCCCGGATGGTCCGGCTGTTAGTCAGCAGCATCACCAGCCGGTCAATGCCGATCCCCAGTCCTCCGGCCGGCGGCATGCCGACCTTCAGCGCCTGAATGAAATCCTGATCCATCTTGGCCATTGATTCCTCTTCCGACAGTCCGGCCAGCTGGGTCAGAAACAACTCCTCCTGCAGCTTGGGATCATTCAACTCGGTATAGGCGTTGGCCAGCTCCATTCCATGCACAAACAGCTCGAAACGCTCTGCAATCGCCGGGTCGCTCTGCTTGCGCTTTGTCAGCGGACACAGGGACGCCGGATAATCGATCACAAAGATCGGCCCGACCAGTGCATCTTCCACGCAGGCTTCGAACACTTCACTCACAATGACATCCGCATGCACCGCGGTCGCCTCCATGCGGGTGATGAATTCCGGCTTGATCTTTCCGGCCCGGGCCTGCTGGCGGGCCATCTCTTTCACCGCCTCCAGATCAGTCATGTCACAGCCGGCATGCTCGCGAAACAGTTCGGCATAGGTCTTTCGCGGCCAGGGCGGAGTCAGATCGACGGTCGATTCTCCCCAGGGAAGCACCAGCCGGTCCCCTGCGGATTGGGCCAGTTCCGGCTGGCAGGCCAGCACGGCCCGGGCGGCGTTGCAGACAATCGATTCGGTCAGATCCATCATCGACTCATAGTTTCCGTAAGCCTGATAGACCTCGATCATGGTGAATTCAGGATTGTGCGTGGCGTCGATGCCTTCATTGCGAAAGACCCGGCCGATCTCATACACCCGTTCGATGCCCCCGACCATCAGCCGCTTCAGGTGCAGCTCCAGCGCGATCCGCAGATACAGCTGAAGATCCAGCGCATTGTGATGAGTCATGAACGGCCGCGCCGCGGCCCCCCCGGCAATGGCATGCAGCACCGGAGTTTCGACTTCCACAAATTGTTCTGCGGACAAAGTCGCGCGGACCGAGTTCAGAATCCGGCTGCGAAGCAGCAGCTTGTCGCGCACTCCCGGGGTGTAAATCAGATCGAGTTCCCGATGCCGGAGCAGGGTTTCGGTATCGGTCACTCCATGATGCTTTTCCGGCGGTTGCGTCAGAGACTTGCACAGCACCGTCAGATTCTGCACCTGAATGGAAATCTCACCGGTCTCGGTCCGCTTCAGAGCGCCGTCGATTCCGACCAGGTCTCCCAGGTCGAGCTGGCCCATCAGTTCCCACTGTTCTTCCGACAGGTCGCCGCGTGAAAACAGCAGCTGAATTTTGCCGGTGGCATCGGCGATATCAAAGAATCGCAGCTTGCCTGCCTTGCGGCGCAGCAGAATGCGCCCGGCAACCCGCACCGATTCTCCCAGCTGACCGGATTCGCCCGGACAGCGTTCGCGCGCCGCGGCCAGAGAAAGATGGCCGTCAAAACGCTGGCCGAACGGGTCGTGTCCCAGTTCGACAATCTTGCGCAGTTTTTCGAGACGGGTGAGTTCGAATCGATCAGGCTTCATGTGACATTCCGCATGCAGGCGATTGCCTGCGTTCAGGCCCGGGAATGGAGAAAACACCTCCCGGGTCAGCTGTCTCTCTCGATGAATCGCTCCGGCCGCAGGGCAGGGCGAACGGCTTGTGTGCGGCGATCGTGACGCCACAGGCTTCCGGCGTCAATCTTGCGGAATTCGCAAAGACTCTTCGCCAATTGTCAGAACGGTCAGGGGACGGGCCGGAAAGGCCTCGACATAGGCCAGAATCTGTTCGATGGTCAGCCGTTCCAGTGCCGCGCGAATTTCGTGCAGCGTGTTGATCCGCCGCAGGTGAAACCAGTCGCGCGCCAAAGCTCCGGCACGCGCCCCGGTCGATTCCTGCTGCATGATCAAAGAACTTTTCGCCCGGGCCAGACACCGCGCCAGCTCCTGAGGTTCAATTCCCTGACTCAGACGGCGCATCTCGGCAACCATCACGTCCAGTGTTTCCTGGGCGCGGTCCGTGGTCGCCCCGGCATAGGCCAGCACGCGCCCTTCCGTCAGCAGGCTGTGCAGAGTGGCATAGACCGAATAACACAGCCCCCGTTTTTCGCGGACTTCGGTAAACAGCCGCGAACTGCTGCCGCCGCTCAGAATGCTCACGGCAGCCCAGGCTGCATAATAATCTTCATGCCCATACGGGACTGCCGGAAAGGCGATGCCGATCTGGGTTTGAGTGGACGCATGCGAAATATGCCGTCCGGATGTGGCGGTCGACTTGCGGCCTGGAACAGCCGGCGTGCCTGGCTTCCAGTCGGCAAAGCAGGCTTCAATCACCTGCCGCAGCCGTGCCAGATCGACATTTCCGGCCACTCCGATCAGCGCTCCCTGAGGCTGCACAGACTGCTGATAAAAGGCACAGACCGAGTCATGCGTCAACGAAGGCAACTCATCCAGTGTTCCATCGGACGGCCTGTTCCAGGGGCTGTCATAACAGGCGCGCCGCAATTCCGTGAACACCTTGCGCTGCGGCTCGTCTTCTTCCGCCAGCAGAGTCTGCTCGACACCGCTCATCACCGCGGGAAACTGCTCGGCCGGCAGATGCGGCCGGCGGAGCAGATCCGCATACAGCGGCAGAACTTCGTAAATTCTGTCGGCAATCGTCGCCCCGGAAAATGTCAGAAAGTTCCAGCCGACAGACTCGCTCCGCTGGACACCCGACTGATCCAGCGCGCCGGCAAACTGCCGACTGTCGAGCGTTCCGGCCCCCCGGGTGAGCAGATCACACAGCGCGGCAGAGGTTCCATTCTGCCCTTCCGGTTCATACAGAGTGCCGGCCGGCACCAGAATCGAAAACGCGGCCGACTGCACATGACGCATCGGCTCCACCAGCAGCGTCAGCCCGTTGGACCACTCAATAATCTCAATTTCTTCAGATGCCATCAGGACTGTCTACCTGCTGAATTCTCTGTGTGCGGGGCCGTTCTCCGGACATTTCCCCTGACTCTTCAACCTGCAATGACTTCCTGTACCGGCTGACCAGATCTCTGTCGACGGGGGCAGTCTGGGCAATTCTGACGGGAACTCTTCGCCCCGCATACCCCATCTGCCTGGTCCATTTCCGGTGCCCGGCAATGCGTTCCCCCGTCACGCCTCTTCCAGATAGAACCTAAAACCAAATCACCAAACTACTTAACAAACACACATCAACGCAGAACCCTGCCTGGATCTGTCAAAAGTTGGCAAAGCCGACCGGTTCCCGGTTGCATCGCCCGGCTGGCAGGTTTTTGGAGCCGCGAACAAAACCTCTCACATGATGAGAACTTCCTTTCCGCGAGCGGATCACGGAAGGTATTGTGAGGGGTTCTTAATCTGACTCACCCGGCCAGAAACCTCTGCCAGAATATCCTCTGCCAGAAAATTCCGTGATTCCGCCCCCCCCCCCCCCCCCCCCCCCCACACCCCCCACAAACAAAACCAAACACCCAATACCTACACCACACACCTCACATATAAAAAATA
>Ga0182738_1001445_pt1 | contig 29786 bp, 26 predicted proteins | sample eDN5th30CBELigMG_FD_128876 | JGI IMG/M metagenome (GOLD analysis project Ga0182738, IMG submission 128876) | Enriched Miracle-Growth compost microbial communities from Emeryville, California, USA - eDNA 5th pass 30_C BE-Lig MG (version 2)... ...
AGATTTTCTGAGGAGGAACTTTGAGTTAGGGAGACTGCTTTCTATATGGAGATTGGAAGAGATCATCTAAAATAGCAGAGTCAAATCTTTCAGACTTTCCAAAACCTTTTCCTAAAAATTTACCATTTGACAAAAGTTTGAGAATTGAAGAATAAAAACAAAAATATTTTGGAGATGCTTTGTTGGAAATTAGCAATAGCAGCAGCTTTATTCAAACACTTATGACGCCTAAAGAATTAATTTGATTATTTTATATAGTTATATCGTTCTATCGTTGATTAAGATTGCTTGATTTTGATGTCTTTCTATAATGCCAAAGAATCCTCTTTAGGAGGAGAAGCTCCTTATTATGACAGTGATGGGAATGAGTATTGGGAAGTTGAGAGAATTGTGAATAAAAAGGTTGATCCGGCTGATGGAATACTAAAATACGAAGTGAAGTGGCTCGGATATCCTGAAGAAGACAATACTTGGGAGCCACTAGAAAGCTTGGAGCATGTGCGAAAAATGGTTGATGACTTTGAGAAAGCTCGAATTGCTGCGAAGAATTTACCGAATAAAACTCTACAATCTGGAAAAGAGCCTGGTCAGTTGAAAGCAGCTCAATCAAAAAATATGGGAGAGAATACCCTTGAACAAAAGCAGAACAAGAAACAAACACTAGCCGAGAATGAGAGCTTGTCGACCCCAAAAGTGATTGAAAGTAAAAAGAAGTTGGAAGGGAATCAAGTAAGGAACCAAATAGACTTTAATCAGAACACGCCTAAATCTTCCAGAAATGATGAACACACAAAGATGTTCCGAGGAATTGATATGTCGCCCCAAATAACTACGAAGAATTTGGAATCGAAATCTATTCCTCAACCTCCATCAGGTGTCATTTCGAAGGATAAGGAGATAATACAGAATGGTCCCAATATCAATTTAAATCCTCAGCAAAGGCATTACGTTCAAGGATCGGCAGATAAAGTCGCGATAGTGAATTCTAACAAACAAACCAAAACGAGTTCTGGTTTAACAAAACCTCCAAATCAGAGCAGATATAACCACCCCAATTATTCGAATTTGAACAGTCACGATAAAATCATCCAAAAAGAAGGGCCAAGAGAATTAACGAATGGAGGATCTGAGTTTGATATTATTTCGAGAACAACTGGTATCTCGGGAAATAGCAATCACGAGGAGAAAAAAGCGTCATTGCAAAATTCATCTGTGTTGGGTGAGCTATTTCACACCAAAAAAGTCGCATCCCAAGAATCAGATCCAATGGTAATTGAAGACGATGATGATGACGAGGAGGTCAAAATAAATGCAAATGAGAATATAAAAAGGGAACCAATGGCGACGATTAAATCACCTTTGAATACAGAATCTCAGCCTGTCAGAAAGAAGAGTAGATTTCAAGATGCCAGTGAGGTACTTGGAAGAGAAAAGGAAAAATTACTAGATGTACCCAAAGTTATTACGAGAAGAGAATCTGATAAACCAACAGAGAAGGAGAGGGACATGAATATTGAGGAAAGCCATTTACGAAGGACAACATCATCAAATGCTGAAATACCATCCCAATTTCCTCAAGTGCTTTTAAGTGAAAAGGAAAAATTTCTAAGGAGGGAATCTGATAAACCTATCAAGAATATTGAGAAAGCAGGGAGCCATTTAAGAAGGATAGCATCGTCGAATGCTGAAATATTACTTGGAAAAGAAAAATCTCTGGATGTGTCCAAGAAATCAATAGAGAAGGAGAGAAGTATCAATATTGGAGAGGAGACAACATTTTTCAATACTACTGAGATTCGAAATAGGAGGAGTAGATTTCAAGAGGAGACTGAGGTTTCTCATAATGACCGAGAAAAAAGAAGGGAATCTGAGAAATCAAGAGAGAAAGAAGAGAATAGAGATAGAGAAAGAGACCAAAGTGAAGAAAAAAGATCAACTCGGAAACCAAACGATTCAAAAAAGAGAATGAAAAAGAAGTTTTACAGTGAATCACAACCACCACAAGTTGAAGAAGAATTCAACCAGAGCGCGTATTACGAAGCGATTAAAGAAGGCTATCTGAAACATGACATGAATAAGAATGACTTTCTTGAGTTTTTATGTCCGTATGGGAATTTCAAAGACGATAAAATGGAGAGAATATCAAAGGTTTCCTGGGAGGGAAAAGCATCTGCAAATCCAGATGATTACTATTTTGAAGTAATTTGGAAAACAAGAAGTAATGGAATACATAAGGCTCCAACAGTGGTATCATGGGAAGATTTATTAGATGGAAATCCAAGAGAAGCTGCAAAATTCAGTTTTGGAAGATTAACAAAAATATTTTCAAATTTTGGCACTTTGGAAGAATAAATTGTATCATTACATTATGTAGGTAACTCTTTATCTTTTTTGTTTTGAGGCGAGCATTTGAAAACTTATTTTTCTCCTGAATGAACACCTTTCTTAGTTCTGAAAAATATTTAATGTATTCAGATTTTAAAAATCTCGTTATGCTTTACAATTATATTGTACGAATCGAAAAATAGGAATTTCAGAGGAAATCACATTCCACTTGAATTGAAATATTAATCGAAATGAGAACAATTTTTTTTCTCTTTTTCTCTCATAGTTCAAAATTGTTTCGTCCAGGGTTCATTTCAATTCTCATCTTCTTCCAGAAGAAGTTCCAATTAAATAAGTTTGTAAAATACAAAGGTTTGGAGAAGTCAATTTTTAAACAAAAATGATTCTCCTTTTTCCTCTTCTCATAAAACAAGGCTCTCTCATGGTGGAGGAGAATGAATAAATGGGAAAAGCAGGCATTTGAGATACTTAAAATTTATCGTAAAGCCAGCAGTTAATCTTTTTAAGTGAAAAACTATTTTAAGGTTAAACTCTGCATTCAACCCAAGATTGACCAGATTTACCGCGAAAGAATTTCTTTGACTTCCAGGAAAAGAGAACATTGAAGGGGAAAATAGATGATATTTGATTCTTGAACTTTCAACCTTGAACTGAATCGAAAATTTTTTGAAGATATGACGTACCGCCATGATGATGAAATCGTTAGACAGTAAGATACAAGGATAAATTTTTATGACTTCAGTGAAAAATAATAATACGTAAGGGGTTAATTAAAAGAAATACAAGATTTCTGATTGTAATTAAGTAACCGACGACATTGTAAAAAGTCGTTTTATTTTCAATATGGACAAAGTTGGAAGAGACCTTTTCGAGGAATGAAGCTGAGGAGAGAGTCTTTATTTCTTGGTAATAGAGTCAAAGAATTACTACCACATATAGAAGAAAATTAAAGTTATCAACACGTAACGAAATAGATTACTCTAGTTTCTTTGAATCTCTAAATTAAACTTATTATTTTCGCTTTTAAAACAAGAAAATGGCGACTCCAAGAGATACTACGCTCAACACATCTCAGATGGGAGGTGACCCAGAAGGCAAATTAGTGCTTTCTGTACAAAAAGCCTTTGAAATGGCTGGTGGAAAAGGCCGATACCAAAAGAGGGTGATTGCGCTTCTCGCAATTCAAAGAATCTTTATCGGAGGTTACCTGTGCTTGTGCTTTCCCTATTTGTTTAGGGAGCCTCTATTTCGATGCAAAGACTCCATAGATGAGGAATGGGAGCATTGTCGTGCAACATTGGAGAATTGCGCGCGAATTATCGAACCCATGCCTGACTCAGAGGATACGTTGGTGACTGAATTTGGCTTGTATTGTGAAAATAAATATTTGATTGCTCTTTGTCAAACAATCCATCTTGCAACAACTGTGGTGGGTATTTTTGTCCTGGCTTCTTTACCTGATACTCGAGGAAGGAAAGTTGCGCTTTTATATTCCCTATATGGTGTTGTCGGACTTTCTGTGGCAAGCATCATCATTCCAAATGCTTGGTACATTGTCATGATGATTGGATTGATTGGATTGGCATTCGGACCGAATATATCGTATACTTTCATGTATTTGAATGAAGTGTCAGACGCAGATTACCGACAGACAGGAACTGTAATTATTAATGCAGTGAGAGCCATTGGCCAAATGTTTTTGGGGACCTTGGTTGCATTCATCAACAATAATTGGCGTTTGTATATTATGTTATACATTGCGATCCCATTAGCAATTTCAATATATTTTTGCAATTTGTGGATTGATGAGCCTCCCGGCTATCTTGTTTCTAAAGAAAGATTTGATGAAGCAAGAGAAGTGATTTTTAAGATGGCAAAGACGAATGGCCAGGTGATTAAGGATTTTATTTTCACCGAAGAGCTTGCAAGAAGAACTGGTTCAGTGAGTATGATTCGTAAAAAGAACACGATGACAAGGAAGTCTGTGTTTGACATCGGATCTATCAGAAAATCGATCAAGTATATTAAAAAGATGAAGTCTTATCATTATCAAGATTTAATAAAATACCACTCTTTGAAGGTTCAAGTGCTTTTGCTTTCTATAGTTTCTTTGGTGAACAACTTTATTGGTAACGCAATTACTTGGGCCATTCCTGCTATTGAAGCGCCAACTTCCTGGGCAACATTCGGAATCTCACTTGGTGACTTGGTTGCTTGTGTGTTCGCTGCTTATTTGTATGCAATGATGAAAAGACGGCCTTTGTATATTTTAAGTTTTGCAGTTCTGGTTCTTTCCTTCCTACCATTTGCATTGGTGGATGCTCCATTGGAATGTCAGACAAGTGCAGAGCCATGCTGGCAGAGTTATGTTCAAGTTGTCCTTTTGGTGAGTGCAAAGTGCATGGCTTCTGTGATATCAATGCTCTTCTTTATATACACCGCAGAAGTGTTCCCAACTCCAGTGCGTGCACTCGGAACTGCCTTGGTTAGTGTTTTATCCAGAGCTGGTGCGATTTTATCTCCAATGATAATTGGGATTTTGATTGAAGAGGAATACAATCCCATGGTCTTTATGGGTTTATTTTCAATACCTGCTGTGGTTACCAGCTTCTATTTAAAGGAAACCAAAGGGCAAGAACTTCCTGATGAAATCGAAGAAGAAAAACAACTGGAAATGAGACTAATGGATCATACACATTAATTAGGTTGACGGAAAATAGATATGTAAAATAAGATATGTTGGTGGTAAATATTGATTCGGGTGGAAAGAGTATGAAGATGAGTATGAGATATTTATTATCATAGATCGTATTGACTGTTTTAATCTTTGATTGAAAATTAAATTTAGACCAGAATTAATTCCATTTGATGGAAGTGAATGATCAGACAGATTTCTATACAATTCTGAGCATCTTATCATCATCGCTAACAAATGAAAGTATCAAAATGATTTATGTATTTTTTTCAATGAATTACCAGATAGCATCGTATCTGTTTCGTCCATAGAATTTAAGCATGTTGAGAGATGGTCAAAATTATTAGATTTCTTTCGAAATCTCGATTCAAACAACATCCTGATAAAGCTGCTTGTTGAACAACTTTCATCACTTGATGAATTCTTGGATCATGCTCAGATTGTGAAAATCCTTGCCGGTTTGATAACGATGACAAAAACATCAGATACTGACATCAGTGAGATTCGAAACTTGAATAGAGCTATAATCCCTTATTTGATAAGTCTTTTAAAAGAAGAAGAAGAAGATCATGAGATAAAATTCGGTGATTCTCGAATAACTCTTGGATTTCCATTAGATTTGGCAAAAAGAAAATGTATTGAAACAATTATAAAGACAAAAATTGCAAAATCGTGTCTACTCTATTACTATTCAGAGAAAGACCTGACGTGTATTGTAAATGGGATTGTGGAGATCTTTTTGTCATTTATTGAAAATTATGATTCATTCACAAAAGAATCAATGCTTTTTTCTTTAAACTTCAAGAGTGTCACAAAACTTGAAGAGAAGAGAAACAAAAATCATCTGATAAATTTTCATCAAGGCGTTCTGATAAAGCAAGATTTTAACAACAACAGCAGATCTTTATTATTGGAAAAAGAGATTTTCACTGCCTATGCATTTCGAAAGGTAATGATAGGATACATGTTTTTTCTCATTTCATTTTCTGCTTGAAGGGTGCAATCAATAAAAATCTTGAAGTTGGACAAAATCTTGAATTTTTTCAGAAACTCTGGTCGACAAGATTGAGAACAAGTCTTTTTTTATTTTTTCAAGATGCAGTTGAAGATAAATTTAAAGAAGGGCTTTTGAAGAGGTAAATGAGAGATGATAGATTGAATTAATTTGTGAAAAGGGGTTTTTGTGTCTTTGATGCACTTGGAGAAAAAAAGGTAAATGAAATAAAAGAAACACTTGGAATAAATGTTGTCAATGATATAATGAGCATAACAGATGAAAATCAGAAGATCTTCCAGTCACCAGATTTACAACTGAAAATAATGTAAGGAGATTGGATAATTGGATCTGCTTACCTAAAAATAAAAGAGAATTGAATAAAGGAAAACACCTTCTTTTTGTTCCAGTTGTGAGAGAAAAAATCTTGACAACTGTAGTATTGATAAAGGAACAAAGTCAAGTCATTTTTTCAGAAGTCACTTCAATTATTCGATCCTCTTTACATGTACTCATTTTCAATCGATTTGGATAAATATGAATAGGATTTATTTGAAATTTTAAATGGAGGCAGTGGATGCTTGGATAATGGAAATTTTGCTCTGAAGTTTTTGTTATTATTGACCAAGTTTGTGTATCAAGAAATCTCAAGGAAAGGTCAGTTGTCTTTCTGCAATGTTTTTGTGCCAGTCTTGCTTGATGAAATATTCCTTGGTCAAAAATATGAAGAAGCAAAAATACTATCAAAAGATGATTGTTACAAGAATATCACTGAAAAGCTCTGCATTCTAAAGCGTTTTACCAGTGCTGAGAAGGTGGAAAGTGTCTTGAATTATGTTGAAAAAGAGTTGTTGATGGAGAAATTGAATTTCATCACTTTTCATAATGGTCTTGTTGTCGATTTAAAAGAAGATATTGATCAAGAAGAATTTTCGGTTGTGATTGAGAATATCAATCAAAATGTTGAGGTTTCTTTATTATCAAAAAATTTAAGAGAATATATTTACGCTTTTAAACTCTATGACTTTTTTGTTGCGCTGTATATTTTAAAAGAAACTGCATAAATATGTTGATTTTTGTGAGTATCAGTTTTTAAAAAAAATGGTAAAAATGAATCAAAGACGAAAATTCTGCGATTTTGTGAGAACCTTCGAAAATAAATTTTTGTAAAAAAAGTTTTTCTAGAGAAAACTTTTTTTTAAATTAACACGTTTCATTGATGGAGCATATTGTGAAAAAAAATTTGTCAAAAAAATTCCTATTTCTCAAAAACAGTATTCTCTACTCCCAAACATCATCAATAAAAATGTGTTTAAAATTAGGGCTCATTGGGCTCCTTTTTCGGATTTTATTTTTTGGAACATTTTTGACATGTTTGAGCGAATTATATTTCTTGGATTTTACTTAGACTGATTGTTGCATTTTGAAAGGAACTTTTGTCTTGAGAGAAGCTCTCAAGCATATTCGTTAAAAATGGCTTTAGAGGATCAAAAAAAGAAATTTGGCTTTTTCAAGACTTTGAAGGAATCCGCTATAAGAAGGAATTCTATTAATCTACGATTTGCAAGGACAATTTTTTTCTGAATTTTGGGATAATCTTTGCTTTCTCTAATATTTTTATTGAAAATCTTGTTTTTAATAGATGAAGTCTCACAACAATTGTTTTCCAAAGGAAAAGTACAGTTGTTGTCTTTGTCTTCTGTTAATTTTCTACTTTTTCTCCTTCTGATCGGATTTTCGACTTTTTGCGGTTTTCAGAATCAACAGGTTGTGCTGATTTCTCTCAGGACGACCAATGGATAATTTTGGAAAAAATGACTTTTTGTATAGTTTTGGGCCAATTTTTCGGAATTTATGTTGTTCAAATAGCTCGTCCCAATGAATGAAGTGCGCCTAAATAATAAAAATAAGTATCAATAATTTTAATTGAAGAAGACAAAGAAATCAAGATATCAAGCCACGAAATGATGAATGGACAAACCAAGCCAACAGATTCCGAGAGTGAGGATGAGGAATTAGAATTTTCACAAGATCAGTCAGAAGGGTCTTTCGAATCAAATGAGGAATATAGATATAAGGATTATTCAAGTTCAGGCCTCAAAGGTGGAGAATTATTTTCAAAAATTCAGGATAGTAGTGATTTTTTGAATATTACCAAGCCAATGGAAGAGGAAATCTTTCCAGACAATGAGTCTGACAACATGATGGAGGTAGATATGCATGTTCTTATTGTTTTAATTTCTGGATTTAGATTGAGTCAGAGACTTCATCTGAAGATGACGATGAAGATGAGAAGGCTGAACAGAACATTGGAATCGAGGATTTCAAGATGAGAGAGTATCAAGAAGCAATCTCTAAGAAAATGATTGATCGAAACAAAAACACTATTATCTTTTTGGAGACAGGTTCTGGAAAGACAATTATCAGTATTTACATTATTGCTCACTATCTTGAGGCATACAAAGAGAAGAAGGTAAATGATGCAAGAGTGGAGTGAATTATCTTGTTAGGTGCTGTTTTTGGCAAACACGCAAAATTTGGTTGAACAACAAAAAGGACAGATTCAAAACACTTTACACAAATTAAAAAAATCCAAAATATTCAAAAATGATAAAGTTGTATTCAGTATTCATGGCGAAAAGATTCGACAAAACAAAAAACTAAGAATGAAGGTAAACTTCAAGAGATGATTTCTCGGTAATTGACTCTCCTTAGAGTAGTACTTATAAAGATATGAAAGTGTTGATCATCAGTCCTCAAACATTTCTGAATATGCTAAGAAAAACTCAAGCTTTTTTGAAAGATGTAACTTAGTTTGGAAAGGTGTGATAAAAGAATTCTTAGTTTTCGCTTTTGATCTTTGATGAATGCCATCATACTCAAGGATCGCATCCATATAACCAGATAATGCAAGAATTTTATTTTCATGGGTAAAAGGAGCAGTTGATCACAATATCTAAATTGAAAAGTTTAAATTCAACTGAGAAACCTGTGATCTTGGGTTTGACAGCATCACCAGTGCTTGCAATTAACAAAACAATAACATTTGAAAAAATCAAAGAGAGTTTTGAAAACTTGTAGTGAAAATATTTTTTCTCTGGTTTTAATTTGGAAAGAAAGAAGAATCTTGATTCTGAATTTCTGGATTTGGATCCGTCGATCCAAGAGCTAATTCCAAACAACCAAAGTGAAGCTCGGCCGATTGGATATGAAAATGATGAGTCAATAAGGAAAAACCTGCAAGACGATAAAGACCTTTTGGAGATTGCAAATACAAGAGGGTTCTATACATTTTTTAAAGATATTGATATTGAGGATTTTAACCACATAAAAAAGCTTGACGGGCTCCAAGCACTCGAGTAATCAATATAAAATAGCTTTCTTGTAAACATAATTTTTAGGAAGGAGGAAAGCAGGATAAAATCAAGTGTGATGGCAATGATATACAGAGCAGGAAAAAAGCTATTGCTCGAGAACAGCTTGATAATTCTATTGCAACTAGGAAAGTATGCGCTTTATGAGGAAATAGGTGCTTTTAAAGAAAACCTGAGTTTGATCAAAATGGATGAAGCATATCTCAAACTACATAACCAAGATAAGGAGTTGTTTAGTTTATTGGAGAGATTATATGAAGCTTATTTTAACTCTATCAAATCATGGAATGATAAGACTCTGGTTAGCAACAAAGTCAAGAGGCTTCTGGAGATTCTTGCGAGCAGTGCCAAGTCATCTGAAGATTCAATGAGTCAAAAGACAATGATATTTGCAGATACAAGATACATTGCAAGGCTGCTATCGAAGTACATTAACCAGTTGGGCCAAGGAATCGGTTTAAAGAGCAAGTATATAACAGGAAAAGTTGAGGAATCTCAAAATAGCAATGGTGGTCAAGATAATCAAGAGATTCTGACAATCGATGAAATTAAGCCTTATTTAAGTTCATTAAAAATGGAGATGTCAAAAGAGCAGATAGGTTACCAGCAAAAGGAAAGGACAAAGGAGATTGCTGGAAGTTTTAGGGAGCCAATGATGACCATCGATCAGCAGATGCAGGCTGTGCAAAGTTTCCGCGAGGGAAAGTTTAACGTCTTGGTCTCAACTTCGGTTACTGAAGAAGGTTTTGATACGCCAGCTTGCAATGTGGTCGTAGCTTTTGACGAACCTGACTCTCTAAAATCATATATCCAAATGAAAGGAAGAGCTAGACAAGAGAAATCAACATTCTATATCCTTATCCATCAATCAAAAGTATTCAAAGAATTTATGATGGAAATTTTTTTTAAACCCTCACTAATAGATGCAAGAATGGGAGAATCGAACAAATGAGTTTAAAGGAACAATTGAAGTGATGAAAGAATATGCCTACAATCCTCCAAAAAAATCAATTTCTGAAGTGAAAGAGAAAGGAAAAGCGACACTGGCAGAGAAGAAACTCTGGATGAGCAAGAAGCCTCAAAACATTAAGAAGGAAGGTGATTAAAAATTCTTGAAAACTTTATTAATCATCACAAAAAGATGAAAATTACAAATTTAAGCAAACAAAGACTGGATATCTGATGAACACAAATTGGAGTGTTGAGCTTTTATCACAATTTTGCTCAAAATACAGGACAGATGAGCTAACGAATACGAAACCAAGATATCACTTCATAAAGATGTAAGAAGGATATTTGATCAACTGAACTAACTTGTTTTTAGCCCAAGTCTTGGTTTTGTATGCTGTATTCTGCTACCTCCTTTATTTGGAGACAAATTAGATTTGGTTCAAGGCGGATTTACGCCCAACAAGTCTGATGCAAAGAAGTTGGCTGCCTTCAAATGCTGCGAGATTCTGTATGAGAAGAGATTGCTGACTGAAAATTTGAAATCACGATTAGATGAAGGGGTTTATGATAAACTTTCACTGGGTCACATTTTTGATTTTCGTGAAGAAAAAGATCCAGTGATCAAGAACAAGTTGCAGCGTATAGTTGTTTCTAAGCCAAAGACTGAGAAAGCGAAGCAAAGGCTACTTTATCCACTGACAACCTTGAATCCATTTAAATATCATTACCAAGAGGAGAGGAATGGAGTTTTTGTTGGCTACCTGTACAAATTGGAGTTCAACAGGACACATTCAGACCAAAAGATTGATGGCCTCCCAAAAACATGTTCTCTTGGATTTGTGTACTTCAACGACAAGCTTGATAAGGCCCAGGTTCAAGTGGACTTGCCAAAGGATGACCAGGGCAAAGTTACGTTCAAGTTGGTTCCAAAGCGTTATTGTTTTGGGCGCGCTGAGTATGAGAAATTTATTAGAGTGTCAAGATTTATGGATGCTACAGTGCGATCTTGGGATGTGAACTATTTTGAATGGCTCACGGGACAGAAAACTAATACCAAAAATCCTTTGTACAGAAAAAGGAAAACATTGATTGGAATGGATTTTGAAGATGTGTACGATGGTGAAAATGGAAACCCTATATTCTCCTTTTATGTGCAATTAGACAATGAAGGACAAGTATTGAAGGAAATGAGTGCCAAAGTGCTGAATTATATTGAAAAGATGACGAAAAGGTATGAGGAGTCGAACCTGGCAGTTGAGTTAAAGCAAAAAATGCAGATTGATAAATCATACTTGGATAAGTTTAAGCAAAATCCAGAAATGAGCAGCAAGCAATTGATTCAAAGCTCTCTGACCTTTAATAAATATATTGTAAATAACTACTGGTCAGTGAAAAAGAGAGATCTGAGCGACTGCAAGAATGAAGGTGATGAAACATCTTTAAATTTGAGGATTATCACATCTATCGAGCCAAATTATGAATACATTGTTAGAACTGATGATTATGTCCTCGAGATGAAAAGCTTGGGTAAATATTCTCAGAAACTACTGAAAGGAGAAGGTCACCAGAATGCGAGAGAAATGAAGCTCTTTAAGAAGAGCGATTTTGGAGTGTTGGGAGAATTTGTAGAGTATCCTTTTGAAGTCGGGATATTGATGGAGTTACATCAGTTCAGGCTTGCTTTGGCCAATATTCGAGACCATCTCAGAGTGATACATTTCAGGGATGAGTTTCTAGTGAATCTTGAAAAAGATAAATCAGGGTCTGGTGGTTTAACTTGGGAATATTTGGACTTGGAGAATTTTGAAAATAATATGCGGGATGTTGGCCAGTTAATTTTGGAAACTATCCCTTTCAAGGAGGTTTCAGAGTGTTCTGTGTTAGATGTCAAAGAAGTGATGGATGATGATCTAAAATCGAATTTTGATATGGAAGAAGCAAGACGAGCTGGAGATATCGAAACTATGAGTCAATTCTTTATGGAGAATGAGAAGGAAACAGATAAAATTTTTAGTGAAAGAATTTCCATCGAAGAATTAAAATTAGCACTTTCAACAAAAGAATACAACGTATTTCGAAGAAATTGTTTTGAAATGTTGATTTATTTTTTCTAGAATCAAGTGAATTACGATAGAGATGAAATGCTGGGAGATGCTGTGTTGAAGTTACTTTCAACGATTGAGGTTTTTGCTAAATTCCCTGCTTATGATGAGTTCGGTCTTCACAAAGAGAGAACGAGAATTATCAATAATTTAAATCTATTTCGACATGCTGTGAAATATGATTTGTACGAGTTTATTTTGAAGAAGAAAAAAGAAGAGCAGCCGATCTCATATATTCGAAAAGAGGAGCTCGTGCAAAGAGAAGAGCAAGAAGATTTAAGCTATGTGGCCGATCAACTCGATGGGAAGAAAGAGAAGACTCTTAAAGAGGAAGATAAAGAGGAATCAAATAATCTGAAGATTTCGTCCAATTATGAAGAGTTCCACTATAAAACGATAGCAGATGTAATTGAGAGTCTGATTGCAGTTTATTATAATACAGATGGGCTTGCAGCTGCTCAGAAATTTTTGTATGCAATTGAAGTTTTGTCTTCCGAGAGTTATTTTTACACTTTTAAAAAGAAACCAAGTGCAAAGGTTTCTGCTATAAAAGGCGTGAAGGAATTCAAGAGTCTGATTGAGTCTAAATTAAAGTTGAAGGATGGCAAAGATTATCAGTTTAAGGATATCAATTTGCTGATTCAAGCATTTTGTCATACTTCGATAAAAATGAAAATCCAGGCGCTTTATCAAGGCGACAATTCAAGGACAATCAACAACAGTGAGGTTGTTGAAACATTTGAGGAAGCTTCTGACATCAAAAGTGTTGAAGCAATCACTCAAAGGATTCGCAGTGCAATGGGCAAGATTAGTCAAGCCTTGACGTATGAAAGGTTAGAGTTTTTGGGAGATGCAATACTTGACTACTATGTTGTGAAGCACTTTTATGATGCGCATAGAGAAGCTACTTCTGGTGAGTTTATTGAAAGATTATAGTGATTGAGTGATTGAATATAGGCGATTTGACTGTTATGAAGAGCGCAGTGGTAAACAATCATGTTTTATCATTGATTTGTGTCAAGAATGAGTTTGACAAATTCCTGTTGATATCTGATAAACCAGGTTTCACAGAAAAGGGTGATAGAATCCGAGAAAGTCTTTCGACCTACTTGAATGATCTAGACTCTTATTTTGATGGCACAAATTATGAGTTTATCAAGATAACTGGTGATGTGATCGAGGCACTGATCGGAGCAGTGTATTTGGACTCATTGCAAAATATGAAGGTTACTTTTGAGATAATTGAGCATCTTTATGGAGAAATGATTCAAAAATGTGGTGATGAAAGACACTGGAAAAACTCTCCACAGTATAGGCTCCATGAGTATTGCAAAAAACAAGGACTTCCAGAGCCTGTAATTAAGTAAGAATCAATTTTTTGGGACCGTTTGTTTTATACAAAAAATAGAAAATTAGAAGAGACTGAAATTGAGCATTCAAGTGGTTTTGGTGAATATGTCCTTGAGAGTGATGGAAATCTTTATGCAAAATACGTTGCACACACTACCTCAAGGCATCTGATTGAAAAGAAACTTTATACTGAAGCTTGTAAAACTCTTAAACTCGGCAAAAAAGAACAATAAAGAGACCTGAAGAAGGAGAAAAGTTAAGTTAGAACTATTTTATTCATAATGATAATTTCTTTATAAAAAAATATTTCTTTTTAGAAAGTGGTAGAGTATTGGATCAATGAAAATTTATTTAAAATGAGAAAATTCATTTTCTGACGAATGAGAACATCTGGGAGAAAAACCTGTGAAAAAAATTTGTTTGGGTTTGGAATTTTCCAGATTGAGATAGAACCTCCGAATGTCCAAGATTTCGTCCGTATTTTGAATGGAACCAAAGAATCCCTGAAATTTTCCATCCAAAAAAAAAATTACCCAAAAAAAAAAACAACAAATTTTCTCGAACCAAAAATTTCCTAAAATATTCCCAACTCGCAAGACTGTATGAAAAAATTCTTTTGAATCAGTTCTGATCTCTTATCCTTGGTTAGGAATTTTATATATGTTAAATTATAATGTACAATGTCACTTTTTCTCTTAAGATCTGATTGAATTCTAATGTTTGCCAAAATAGACCAGAGAAGATCAGATATAAACAGCTGAAGTATTTTAATCTTTTACCAGAAAACGTGAAACTCACACCCTCAATCTATTATTTTCACTTTTATTCTGGGAAAATAGGGGAAGGAAAAGAAAGTAAGCAAAATATGGGCATTTTTGGCTGAAAACTCGTATTTTCCATTTTTTTGGTCCGGAGACGAGAGAACCCTTTTTCTGAACCCTGGAAAAAACTCAGTCATTGAGCACTGAGAGAAAATTGGGGAAAAAATTTTATTGAAAACTTTTTGTGTAAAATTATTTTCAAAATCCCAAGAAAAAAAATCTTGAAAAATTTTTAGAAATGATTCCCTCGAATGATTAAAGTCAGGGGTGGAAAAAATCTAGGAAAAAAAAAGTTCCTTAATCCAGGCCTCCTAGACTTTTGTGAATCTAGGAAGCCCTTTAAAAGTTAGAATTCTTTCAACTGTTTCAACATTGTTATGATTCGAGAGTCAAAAAAGCTTTCCACATTTTGGTCTTCTCTCAAGGAGTGCATTTTTGAAACAAAGCTCAACAGAGTTTGGGGATATTGAGATCGACCTCCTCATTAAAAAAATTCTTATCGAAGCTTCGATTCTGTAAAAGAAAGGAAGGAAAATAGAAATTTTTTTTGTCTCAATTTTTTTTTGGTTGAAAAATTTTCTTAAGGATTGCTTAAAGAAAAATTTTTGGAAAAGAAAAAATTCGAAAAAATTTGGAAAAAAAACTCCTCAGAATTTCTCTGGGAGATCATAAAACGCCCTAGGCGAGTGTTTCTGGGAATTTTCCGCTAAAATCTGGGATCCCAGACAAATTTGAAGTTTTTTCCACCCCTGATTAAAGTTTCGAAGAAAAAAATGTCAAAATTTTTTTTGGCTTGTTTCTTTCTCACTCAAATGTTAAGATTTTTCGAAGATTCTCTTTGATTTTGAATCATCTCATGATTGATCCCAGTCTGATGAAGGAGAGGGATTCAGAGAAGTTTAAAAATGAGGAAATCAAATGAGATGGATTTTTGAGGAGAAGTTTGATTTTAATTTGACTGAGACTTTTTTTTTCAGAAAAATTATTTTTTGGGTAAATTTGTCAAGAAAATTATCTTATGAGATTTTCATCTGAAATTTTGAGCCATCTTCATTTCTCCACAATAAATCTTTTCTCATCAAATCAAAATCAGATGAATCTAGCACACAAAATTTTCAATGTCTTTTTTCACTTAGGGAAAAATTTCGGATTAAAATGAGGTTTTGAAGCACTCATACATAATATAAAAGAGAAAGACATGAACTAGATAAACTGAAAATTATACAAGCGACATGATAACAGATTCTAGAGGTTAGCTTGCTCAGCGCGGGATGGACAATACAAATACAATGAAAAAAATTTTCAAGGGAAAAAAAACTTGAATTGATCTGGTCTGGTAAAAAAATCTCGAGAGAACTTTTGGCTCAATGACTCATTTGCTCAATAATTTAGTTTTTCTGAGTAAAGTTGAACATGACTTTTTTTTGGTGAGAGGGTTCTTCATTTTTAAAAAGAATTCTCTGGGTCAAAGAGTCACCCTTGTAGTCTCTAAGAGCAGTGAAAGAGACTTTGACAGTCTGTATTTGAGGCGAGGCAGTCAAACTTTTAAGAATTGAGACTGGGAATTTAAGTTTGGGAGAGACTTTGGATTTAGTATCTTTTTCGATCTTAAAGATCTTTTTCATTTTGATGAGTCTCTCAAAGTTGGTTTCTTGGAGTTCTTTGCTTGGTTGAATTTGATTGATGCTTTTTCCATTCAAGGTGATGTTTCCTGAAGACACAGTCATTGATAAATTTCCCTTCATTTCAAAGATTTTCTTTCCTTCAGCTGGCTTTGTTCCATTTTCATTGATCACATTTAAGGGTCTTTGTTTTTGGGCTGTTTCTTGATTGTTGAAGTAAAAGTCTTTTTCAAAGGCTTCACTATCATTTGAAAACAAGGGATAGCTCAAATGCAAAGCTAAATAAGAGCTGTCGACAGAATCAACCCCATTGAATCTATTGATATAGCGGACAAGAGGGGAAGCTTGTGTTTCTCTATCATCAGGTGAGAGGAGAGAATTGTCATCATCATTTTGAAGTTTGGATGAGGATGTGAAGCAATGGACTTGAAGAGGAGAGTCAACTTGCTTTTGATAAAAGTTCTTTAAAGAATCAGTATCAAAAGTGTCTTCAAAGCAAAGGATATCTTCAGAGAAGTGTCTTTGAGGTCTATAAGAAGCAAATCTGTGGGTGCTCATTTTGAGAAGTAAGAGGGTTGGTTTTGTAAACTTTGTTAATTAAACAACTACATTTTTGACTGAGAATTCCCGCTTAAATATCAGTAAGATACCCTTAAAATTAATTCTGCAAATAAAAATCCAAAAGTCTCAATTTGGCTAGTCGTAATTTGTATGATTGTAGCAAAAACTAAGGACAAGAGCCAAGATTTTTTCCTGTATTTTTAGAATTTCTCGAAAGTACTTTGGCAACTATCTGGGATGATTTGAGATCCTCTGGAGTTTAGGGAGTGACACCAAAAAAAGGCATGAAGTGGAAAATTCCAATAGAATATTATTTAGAAATTTCTGAAACTAATTTTTAGAGTCTGGAGATCAACCTTTTGGCGGCAAAAAAGTGGTTTTCAGATTTTAATTAAAACTTGGCCTCAAGTTTTTCTAGACGGTTTGTATCCAGAATCAAAAACCCAAGATGAGTTGTTTAGGTGGCCTTTGCTGAGCCTGCTGAGAAGAAAATTTTGATGAATTTCGAGTTTAGGAGCAAATCTCGAGCTTCTGGACAAGAAATTGGGCTCTGATATCAAAGTCAAAGATATTTCCAGCTTTGTTTCTAGAAAAAAGAAAAAATTCGACAACTGATTGTTGAATAAAACACTTGTTTATTGCGTGGAAACGAGATTAAATTTGCGGTTTATTTTTCTTATTTTAGAAAAGTTTAAAGGGTTAATTTTTTCCTTTGAAGTAATTCAACCTCCAATAGTTTTTCGAGGAATTTACTGGTCTTTCGATTCTCACAAGATAATCAGCAATAAACTGAAAAAACTCAAGAGACAGTCACTGAAATGAGTTTTTGGATTTTTCGTTTTTTGAGTTTGAAAATGAGAAGAAAAGAGATTTTATTTTGAGAGAAGAGAATTCTTTTGAATCATGAAGAGAAACGAATAAATTTTTGTACTAAAAAAATTTATCCCATAATTTACAAAACTCTGTCAAAGAAATAAAATAAATTAATAAACTGGCAAACATGCAGAAGTAATTGTTGCTTGAATAAATCAATTAATGTTTTGGCCTTTGGTTTGGTGAGACTTTGGGATTTTCTCAAAGTCTCGTGGAGGGAAAAATTGGATGCACAGCTAGAGATTGATGAGAGGGTGAAAAAAGATGATGAAACTTTACAATTTTTACTGCTTTGTTCGTGTGTCAGCCAAACAAGTTTTGAAAGAAAATGTCGGGCTTTCTCTCCGAGTCTGGAAAGCGACAATCCTATTTTTTAATGTATTTGGAGTTTCAGACACATTTTTAAAGAAGTAGTCATTGTTACCCGAAGTTAAAATAATGGGACTATTTTTTCCGATTTGGATCGGACTTTGTGGAGAATTAATATAGCCTAAACTTCCAAAGCGACCAATATGTTTGACTTGTGGACTTGCATCACTATGGGCCTTTGGTGAAGACTTTATGGAAGTTGAGGACTGAGTATTTCCTTCACTCATTGCTTGATGATTGGCTTCCAGGTGGTCAAAGACCAAGCTATTTTTTAAAGAAGGTGTCCCTCTCACTGAAGCTGGGCTGAATGTATTTACTTTATTTGGGATACTGGGGAGGCGTAAAGGAGCAATAAGACTTTCTCTTTTTTTCAAAGCAAAGTCTGAGACAAACAAGGGAATTTGCTTCATGCTCTCAACTTTTTGATTTTCATTCAAGTTTTCAGTCTCGTTTAAAGGCAAATCTCCAAATGGAGATTTAGCACCACTTTCTCTGGTGGTGTGACATTGAAAGCGTTTATTTACTGCTGCAAAGTTTTCAAAATTTGCAGTCGCAATAAGAGGATCCATTGCTCTGATGGTGAGATGAATGTTTGGATTTTTCGGAGTATGTTCGTGTTTATTGACAAGTGTGAGGATTGGTTTGATTTTGATTTGCGAGTGTGTTCTCTGAGGGAGCTTCAAGTTGAAATTTGCAGACCTTAAGGGGCTGATTTTCAAGGCAACATGTTTGGTTGACGGAGAAGATTCTTGTTCGGGTCCTTTCTGTGTACTTGGTTTTGAAAACGAATTTGGGCTCTTATTCCTTGGATGGCTTTCAATTTTGAATACCGAGTCTGGGATCACATTGTAAAATTTGACAACATTTGATTTGCTTTTCTCTCTCTGCTGAGACAGCGTTTTGGCAAATGTCATTTCACGAAAACTTTGTCTACTTGTGAGTGATGCTGTGGCAGGAATTTTTCGAGTCTCTTCTCCTTCCTCTATTTTGTCCATTTGCTTCAAAAGCTGTTCCATAGTTGAACCATATGGAGGTTTCGTATCTTTCATTTCATTTTGCGGAGGAATCTAAATCATTGAACTGAGAATGATTTTTGGAAAATTGATACCTGGAAGTCGAAAGATGAAAGATCCAAAGTTGTATCTAACATGAAGAAATGTCAAGGCTCAAATTGAAGGCTTTGGAGTTTAATTTAAAAGTCAATAAAAGCAATAATCAGCTTCAATCAATATAAAAATTTACTGTGTACAGCGATTGGATAACTTTTTAATAAATACGAAGATTTTCATTTTTATCTTTAGGAAAATATATGGAACAAAGTAAACAGATTTTTGTTCAGAGAATAATAAATAAATTTTTTTTTCAGCTGTTAAGGCATAATCAAAAAGCTGATCCCAATTCTAGAACCTAGGACTAATCCTTCCTTTCTTTCTTTTTCAAAAATTTTTCTTCGAAGCAAAAGCAGAAAAATATCGTGATAAAGTAGTATGTTGAATATGAAAAAACCATTTTTATCGCAAAATGTGTAGGAAAAGTACTATACTGATTAAGAACCCTGAAGAAATAGCGAGTTTAATATTGCTTTATTTCGACCTAAATGTCCGAAATAACCCTAAAAAATATAAGCGTATCACCGCCAAAGGCCAAAGTCAAGAGATCTTTGGCTTCTCGAGGACGTTTGAAGCTGGGAAATACCGTGAGTCAAGCGAGTGCTAGTCAGGTCTTTGATCAGTCTGCAAATAGACAGAGTAAAATTCTGAACATCGAGATTCCTCCAAAAGAGTTGACACTTGTCGTAAATGGGGTGCGAGAATCTATTTCAATTTCTCCAGACAGATCAGCTCGAAAAAGATCAACGATTATAAAGATTCCATTAGAGGGAAAAAGGTTTAGTTCAATCGGAAATCATTTAAATGGCGTTCACAAGCTCCAAGCCAACACTCCAGAGCTGAAAAAGACAGCAGAAGAGCCTCAGGACTTTAAAACTTTAACATTTATGAGAGGTTTAGTTAACAATTGGAGACGGAATCTGGATGATTTGACCAATGAAGAACTTACTGAGGTTAATACATTATTTTTGCTCTGATGAGATAAACTTTTCATCTATAGCTTGCAATTTTTAGTCTAAAGAAAGATCCTGAGACAAGAGCCATTCAAGACACTAATGTTTTGACCCAGTTCCTTTCAGAAATTGCATTTTTTCAAACATTTGAGAAATCACTAATTGAGCAATGTGTTCAGCATTTTCATCATTTACTCCTACCAAAAGGGACAACTGTCTTTCGGATGGGTAATTTTGATTTTGTAATTCAGGGGAATAAAGTTTTTAGATGATCCTGGGACAAACATGTTTGTTCTCCTAAAAGGATCAGTGGGAGTATGGAGTCACAAAGGCAATGAAGAAGTTTCAGATCAGAGCAAGAAAGAGTCATTCAGGAAAAGCATGCTCGAGACCAAAGTATTATCGTCTGGAGCCATCTTTGGAGAGCATACACTCACAAATAATTCTACAAGGCCTTATACAGTAATATGCAAAGAATCTTGTCACGTTGCTGTGTTTGAAAAACAAGACTACATTAACATTCTAGGTTTGAACATTCATTTTTTGTAAAGATAACTCAAACTCTCCTTAGCCCAAAATAAAGCAGAAAAGCTGGCAGAGGAAATAAAATTTCTGGGATCAATCCCATTATTCAAGTTTTTTACAGAAAGAACTCTCAAGATGTTTGCTTCAATTTTACCAACTGAAAAATACTTGAGAGGACACAAAGTCTACCAAGAAGCAGATGAGCCGCAAAGTATGTATATTGTGAAAAAAGGAGAGTTCAAGGTAAGTCAATGTGTCATTCTAAAAAATAATATGCGTCAAAGATGTTGAAGTCGGTAGTCGAAGACAAGGGGGAGAATAATTCTGGAAAAAGGGAGAGTTTAAGCAAATTAAAGCGAACACAGAAAAAGAGGAAAAATATTGAGGTTCAACAAAAATGGGATTTCGATTTTCATGTTGATAGATTTGTTTGATTGGAGAGCATGAAATGTTTGGTGAAGATGAGCTTGTGCAAGAGATTCCAAGGTCTTATACCATAGTTTGTAATAGCACTGAAGCTGAAGTCTATCGAATTGATAAGAAAATTCTTTTTGAGAAAGTTTTCAAGTCGAGCAGCACATCTAAATGGCTAAAAGGTTATTCGGAATGGAAAGCCAAGTATTATGAGGATAGAATAAAAACTTTGAGTAGTCCAGTTGGGATCAATCAGAATATGGGAGACAATTATGACTCTCGGGACTATTCAGGTAACAACGGCTATGAATCTCTTCCAAAACCGGCGCATATCAGAAATATGAGTGAGGCTTTGATTCAAGGTTTTGATCCGAGCGTGACTGCAAGTCCAAAGGCTGACAGAAGTCTGAAGCTTTCAATGGAAATATCAAAAAAAAGTCCTGGTCTTGATAGTCCAAAAGCTCGAATTGATGGAATCGAAATTGAGAACTCATTTATCGCGATGAATGTCAGGCGAAATCCGTCGACGCCATATGAAAGGAGGTTCAACAAGAACAATGATCCTTCAATTTATAATTCGCAAAATTCAGAAGTGAAAAAGAAAGAAGAGGAATCCCGCAAAATTCCGAATTTCAAGTCTTTTAGTGATCGATACAACATATCTGTAGGAGCTGTGAGAGCCAGGCCTGATGGTTTACTTTCTGAGAGAAAAAGTAGCATTTATTCCTTGACTCCATGACGAACTAATTTTCTTTAGGTCCTGAAGCCAATAATCCTCTTAAAGTGTTCAGGGGCTTTTTGACAAATGATGCACTTGAGAAAACTGAAAACTGCCCCAAGACTGAGAGAGGAGGAATGGGGAGAAACTTCACTTCGAAAAAGCTTGATAAACTCCCAAGTAGCGATGAGAAGACTGATAACTCTCCTCATTCCCAAGATATTTTGAGAGAATTGAGAGGTGATAGATCAAATAAATCAATTTTTACAGCTGCCAATTTTGGATTCAGCCAAACTGCGAACAAAGCAGCATCTGTTCCAGTCAGGCAAAATAGCGCAAATATCTTGAATAATCGAAATATCATCCCCCAGCAAGTGATCATAACTCCAATCCTATCTCCTAGACATCAACATAGCATCATTGCTTATAATAAAGCAGTGGTTGGGTCGAACAGGGAGTCACCAAATATCTCCTATGAAATTGCGAAACAAGGAACCCATGAGGTTCAGAACATCCACATGTCAAAGCTGAGGAGCTCAAAAAGTGCAAAATCTCTGAGACCCTTTGGAAAAACTTCTTTGGATTTGAAAAAGAAAAAAGTGGTGGATTTGATGAAAATTAGTCAGATAAATAACTTTTACGAGAAACCAAACCTTTTCAACACTCCCATAATCCCCGCTTTTGGTTTCCAAGGAAGCCAAACAACCAGGAGGCCAAATTCTAAAGGCTTCTTTAGTGAAAGGCAGCTTCGGATCCCAATAGACGAAGTAAATGAAGAGGATCGAAACTTTTCAATAACGAATCGACAATGGGAAAGAGGCTATAATTAGGAGCTCTTAAAAGTGATATAAAATTTTGAAACTTTTTTAAATATACCTATTGTTTAAATGGAAATTCCTGTATTTATTTTTCTTTCTGGGAAATTTTCTTCAGAATGTGTGTTTCATTAAAAAATTTTGTGAAAATTAAAATTAAACAAAAATTGACCTACACAATAAAGTGTGCTAAAGCATACAAAAATATCTTAGAAAAATGTTCATAAATTAACATCGTATCAAAAAAAAAACATGAAGTATAAATTAACTCTTTTTCCCCTTAGGTATTTTATTATTTCAAGACGAGATGTTTGGAAGGATAGAGATGTCCAGGGCCAGGAGAATCATTTCTAGAAAAGGCATCAATCCAAGTTGATTTTGGAGCTTTTCCAATGATAGGACTAGGAGATTTTCTATATTGGCGTGGAGTGCACATTTCCGTTTTGTAGGTTGCAGGGCCTGGTATGTCAGTTTGTCCAACAAAAACCTTTCTTTTACTATTCCCAAAAGACACAGCTCCTTTGATAAAGTTGAATTCGCTCTAAAACTTTAATACAAGGAGGATAAAATATGTACATTGATATGTTCAAAAATTATGTCTTTTTTTCCACTTTTAAGTCTGCTATTTTTTATGGATGGGAGCCTGAAAGATGTATCAAAAGAATTGTTTTGGTTTCGAGAACGCATTTTATGTTTAGATTGGAGTCTTTGGTAAAAGTCTTCGTCAATGTAAGGCACTTTTTTATAGTTTTTTATTTGAAGAAGGCCACCTCTGTAGTTGAAGGAATTATTTCGACTCTCTGATGGAACCGTATGAACCTTATTGTTCGAGTCATGAATTCTTCCATTAGATCTATGCCTGTGGATTGAAGAAGGGGCATTCAGCAATCTTTAGACTTAGGATGTCATGAAGATATTGAGACTTACTTGGATTTGGAACTTGAAGTCTCAAGAATTTCTGAAGCGCTCTTTTCAAGTTCCGGATTTAAAAATCTGGTTTTACTTGTCTTTTCAAGTTCTGGCATATTTTCTTTGAGTGCTTGGTCAACTTTTTAAAAAATTAGCTTGATCACAATAACTGCTTACGTATGAGATGTACCAACTCATTCAGTCCCTCCTTGAAGTATTCTATCATGCTATCCGTTGTTTGATCCTTCCTAGGTTCTTTGCGAAAAGGTAAATTTCTATGAGGAAGCCAGAAGAGATTACCATTTTGAATGAAAATATTTTCATCTTGGATAATTTTTGAGAGTAAGCCACAGAGAAACTTCATTGTTCCTTGTCTTTCTAGTCGACCCAAGGACCCTTGCGCTTTCTGGTTTTTCGCAGCCAAGACTGATATTTCTTCAAGGAACTTTTCTGTCATAAGGTTTTAGACTTTATCTGTAGGAATATATTGTATAAAAAACCTGTCCTCAATTACTCAAATAAAAATAATTCTGAGAAAATGTTTGAAAGAATTTTCGACCAAAGAAGCGAGCCCTCATATTTTGTAAAACTTTTTGGTTTTATTCATTCAAGAACTATCTGTGATAGGCTGGCTAATATTCCAAAAATGCACTGCGGCTCATCCGAGGGAGTTTTATGTGAAAAATTACTTTTGAACTCTAAGTCCTAAGTCCTTTTTTCAATAGTCACAAGTACAAATGAGGAAGTCCCTTTCGATTAGAAGGAGTCCACAAACCATTTTTGGAATTTTAGAAAATTAATATTTGTTGATTTCCATTTTTGTTGAGACTTGGACTAAAATTTTGATATGAAAATCAAATAAAGTAAATTCATAGTTTCAATATTTAAAAATAATCTTTCTACGTTCGCTCATTTCTTCATTCCCTCTTTTGTCAATCAAAAGCATTTGAAGAGAGGTTCTCCTGATGCGATGGAGATGTACTATTCCAAATTTGTATAAGGAAATAGTTTTCAAATTAACTGCATTCAGGCTTCCTCGTTTTTTCATTATCTTGGAACAAAAATCATCGGAAGATAATGATAAATTTGAAATAACCTTCATTCGATTTATTTTTTCAAAGTTTATGATTTTTGTACATTTGAAGTTAGACTTGATTTTTCTATGAGGAAATTATTTTGATTAGTAATTAATTAAAATTTTGAAATCTAATGAAAGACAATGAGGACAGCGGAACTCTCAAGATCACTTTAAAATCACCTCCTTTGCATCTTTCACTCTTTTGGATTCATTCAGTGGCTTAATAAAGAGCAAGGAAATCTTGAATCAAGAGAGAAAATCCACAAAATACGGGTTCATGGAGTTTTTTATAATTTCAAAAAATGAGGTATGTGTTGGTGCCCATTAAAACGAAACACACAGTTTGGAAGCGTGGTATCGAATTAAAAAAAAATTTCAATTATTCAAATAAATTCATTAATTAAAATATTAAAAAGTAATAATAATTTAATTTAATATAATTTATTTGCCTAAGATTTTCAAAATTTTTTGATCTAAGAACTTCTAAAACGGGAGAAAAAAATTCCCATTAAATTTAATGATTTATTATAATAAAAAAATTCCATAAATAAATTCAAAGTGTGTCAACTACTTCATTTCCAAATCGTTATCATTCATCAAAATACGAAAAGTGCCATTTGAGAGAGGTTGTTTGGAATTTGTAAAAGTTCTAGAAATAAAGACTCAGGGCTTCGGACATCCCGCCTTGAGTAAACCTCCGGCTTCAATTTCAAAAATCTACGAGATTTCAAAAAGTAAGACAATCTAAAGTCAGACCTTCAAAAAGAATTACATAGACTTTGAGAAAAAATTAAAAGTTGACAATGGATGCAAAAGAAAAATAAGAAAAAAATATAAAGATGAGATGATAACAAGGACTTTTTGTCATTTATCAAAATTCAGAATTGAAAAAAATACTATAAAACTTTTCATAATTCGGTCCAGGTTATTTTTCATCAAGTTTCAAAATTTTGCTGAAAAATAACATGCGCCGAAAAATAAGGAAAAAAGAACGGAAAATTCTACCGAAATTTAACGATCCAATATCTGATACCTCAAAGAGGAAGAAAAGAACACCAAATTTTAAAGAGAAGAAAAAATTTGTCCTTTTCTCTAGAGATTTTTTCTCACTTTTTAAAGAAATGGAGTTTCATAAAGATGCGTGAGTAATTCCAGGAGTCCTGATGAAAATTGATAATGCTTCTGAATTATGAAGCGTTTTAGAGTAGACAAGTTTCCCAGGATGCTTGAAGAGAGACTTTTCGAGAAAAGCATTTAGCATGCAAGAGTAAATAGTGGAAATAGTTATGACATAATCATTTTTCCTATTCAGTATACGTATGAAAGCATGAATATCATACAAGGAAACAATATGTCCATGATTTTGGATTTGACTTACAAAATAGAGATTTTTCTAAGAGCTTTGAGTTTTAAGCCAATTAACAAAGAAATTGTAAAATAGGCCTGCGGATAAAGAACAGAAAAGTCTGTTGCCAACGTTTACCAAATAAAGAGGTAATTTTTCGCCTTCCCAAAGGAGTCCATTGAGAGAGTTGGTTGCAATAAATCCAGACCAAATGAGAAGAACAAATTTAATAACATCATAGGTTTCGGAAATTCCGAGATAAGCAAGGAAGACAGCGACAACCCAAGATTTCCAGACTTCATTAAAGACAGTTGCTAAAAAGTACTTGGTCATTGATTGACATTGGGCTTTTTCAATATCTTTTTGGGTGATACCCATAGCTTTGAGCCAAATGCTACCAAAAAGAGGGCCATACCACAGCATTCCGATAATAAAGCTAAGAATGCCGGCACCCAAGAAGCCGATGATATTGCGATAATCAAAGTCTAAGCCGAGCATTGTTTTTCTGTTTGCTAGTTTTCAGGGATTCGGAAAAAAAATTTTAAATTTTGAATTATTTTGTACGCCCTTTGAATTTAAAATATTTCAAAAGGTTTTTCCTCTTTATTTAAATTCAAACAAAAATTCAATAATATTATTCCATTCTTGAAAAGGAAATAGTTGTGATGCATTGCTTGCTTTGCAAAGCAAGTGATCAAAAACATCATCAAAAATTTTTTTTATCCTGACGACTCAAGGATGAAGAGTAAAATTTTTATGGAAATCGAAAAGAAGATATTTTAGATGTTTTCATGGTTTAAATACAATTTTTTGTTCATACAAAGACTTATTCAATAGAATCAGAGGCGTTATTGGAATTATCATCCTGCAATGTTTGAAGTCTGAAATATTTATTGACTTGGTTATTTGCCTCTAGAGAAAGGCTCTTTGAATCCCAGGTTGCGATTCGTTTCGAACAGACTCGTAAAAGAAATATTATGAAGACAATCGAAGTGATAATAATCATCAATGAGATAAGTTCCGATTGACTGATGTGATGTCTCTTTGAGAAATAAGTTGAGCATTGAGTTTTTGATAGTTTGAGCTCTTTACAGATGAGATGATTTAAGTTGGACAGTTGAAGATTTTTTGTCGACTGTTGGTTAATATACAAAATAGGAAAAGAGATAATCTCAAGATCAGTTTGCAATTCCTTTTCTTGGTGCAAGAGAGTATTATCATCCATAGATGGATCAACTTGGGCCTCGTTTGATGACTTAATAAAGCTTTCGTCAAAACATTCCAATACTGCGTTCAGTTGGTCTGCTTGAGAAACATCCTTCAAAAGTTGAATCGAACACTCGTTAAGATTGGGACTTGACAAGCATCTATCTTCAAATTTCATGACATATTCCCACCAAACATTGTTATCGACGGTCCAGATACACATCCTTCTTAAATCCTCCAGAACAACATCTCGACCAAGGCGTGGACCTTTAAAATCAGGATCAGGGGCACAATACCTGCCTCCAGACAAGCATTCAGAATTTGCTGGTTTGTCAAAATTATGAACTCGACAGACCCCACAGGTCCATGTGATATAGTGAGGAGTAAAAATGATTGTATCCGAATTGTCTTGAATAAAATCTTTAATTTCCTTCAGGAATGCAAATGAAACTCTTTTTTTATCTGAAGAACTCATCCAGAAATCTAGTTCAATAGTTGCCTTTTTGCTATCTGTTGGAAAGCTCATACTAATAAAAATAGACTTTGATTGTTTCTGTAAAAACTCAATAATCCTTTCACCATCAGGTTTCGAAATAAGTATTGAAGGGATTATGACTTCTTCAGAGTTATTCTGCTCTCCAAAAAGATCTGGTAAAAAATCTTGATCATCCACAAAAATCACCATTTTAGCACCACTCTTCTCAACATTAAAAAGCTTAGTTTTATCACTACATCCTCCTCTTCGGACAATAGCAATGACGTTGCCCTGTTTTAGAAAATCTTGTTCACTTGGCACATTTGTGGACTGACAGGCATCAATAGGAGTTCCTAGCTTGAGATGTCCAAAAAGGTGTGCACCATAATGGATTTTTCCAAAATATCCAACTCGGTGATCAAGTTTGTCTGCTGATCTCAGACGTGAAGTGAGAGCTTCAGGAGCAATTAGTGAAAGTTTTGAAAAAGCGAGATGAAGACATAAAAATAAAAATACAGATGTGGAAATCATAATTTAATCGGACGTTTAAATTTTGAAAGCTTTGGACTTAGTTGATGCAAACTGCTCTCTAGGGGCGATTGAGCTCGAAAATTGAGGGAATCTTCAAATTTTTGGGAGAGGAAATGAAGAAAAAAAACAAACCAAATTTTTTTTTAATATTTGCCTTTTTTCAGATTCTCGAAGAGAAATGAAGAAAGTTAAGGAAAAGTTTTATGAACTCTAAAAATTAAAAAAAATGAAGGTTGTAAAAAATCTCCAAATATCTACAGGATACAGTATCAATAGAATATTTCTAAAGAAATGTCAACCAGAGAGCGAAGATCATTGAAGCATGAGTCAACCACAAAAGATTAAAAAAAAAACAAAAGAATTATTCTTTTGGTTAGCGTTTCATATTTGTTGTCATAAGATTTCATGTGTTTTTCAAATTTTAGTGTAAGAGATTGATTCCCAGAACCGCAATGTCGTTTGTAGGGAAAAGATAATTGGGTGTTTTCCGATGTTGGCAGGGAAGATGAGACGAGGACTTCAGACAACACGTTTGGGAGGAAAAAGTTGATGAAGAGTCTGTAGGGGGCTGGAACAAAAAGTAAGAATACAGAAAGACCTCAACTGGACCAAAAAAATTTTGAGACACAGCCTTGAGTGGAGGGAGAGAGAATGAATTTTTTTCTTTCTTCAAAAATTAAAAGAAAAGAGTTTCTCTTTTGAAAAAAATTTTTTTTTCATATGTTCCTTAGTTCGTCAAAGGATATGAGTTTGCAGAAAATTAGACATAGAAGAAAAAAAAGGTTGAATATTAACATGTGTAGAAGGATGTTGAAGAGAGGTGAATTGTGAAAAATGAACACTCGTTGCAAAAATAATCCTGAAGGATTTTTCTTGAGTCTGAAACTAACTAAATGATTTCTATTCATTGTATTTGACTTTGAGTAAATAAAGACTTTATGATTGTGCAAACGAGGTCAAGTCGTTGATCTCACCAAGACATTTTTCTTGTGCTTTTCTAAGAATTTGAGTCTCGAGAGTTAAGAAGAAAGAATCCAAGGTCTGAGAGACATTATCCCATGGGCGCAAGTCCTCAGCATTTATCTTCCATTCTTTTCTTGATGATCCAAATTTTGTTTTATTTGTCTTGAACATTTTTTCAAAGTAAAATTTTTATCAATATTCTCAGGAGGTCACTCGAGATTTTTTGCGGGTCCAAATCCAACAACCATCCGAAGAAATTGGTGGGAAAAAGAATTTTTGAAATTTTGGAGCATGATCAAATACTCTTCCAGCTCTAGATTTGGCAAATTTCCTCCTCCCTATTAAGAAAATTTACATATCATGGGAACGAAAGAGAGGATAGTCTCACAGGTTGGATAATTGATCTCGGGCCATATTCCTCTTTTGTATGACATAGAATTTTGAAAAGAGAAAAAGAAAAATTTTTTGAATTTTCTTTTGGAACAAGAATAGGAAAGGCAAAAGAAATTTCTCTCAAAAGAAAATTTTCTCAAGAATTAGGAGTGATATCATCATTTGGGACTTGACATTATTCTAGATGGATTGATTTCTCTCGAGTGATCTCAAATTTGTTAAACTCAGAAATTCAATAAATTTTGGTCGTGGTTGAGAAACCCAATCAAGAGAAAATCTCAGCGAAAATTTTGA
>Ga0182738_1001446_pt1 | contig 29766 bp, 24 predicted proteins | sample eDN5th30CBELigMG_FD_128876 | JGI IMG/M metagenome (GOLD analysis project Ga0182738, IMG submission 128876) | Enriched Miracle-Growth compost microbial communities from Emeryville, California, USA - eDNA 5th pass 30_C BE-Lig MG (version 2)... ...
AAGGGCAGGCGCACGCCGGCGTGGATGGTGAAGTAGTCCACGCCCTGTTCGGCCTGTTCGATGAGCGTGTCGCGGAAGATTTCCCAAGTGAGCTCCTCGGCTTTGCCGTCGACTTTTTCCAGCGCCTGGTAGATGGGCACGGTGCCGATGGGCACGGGCGAGTTGCGGATGATCCACTCGCGCGTCTCGTGGATGTGCTTGCCGGTGGACAGGTCCATGACCGTGTCGCCGCCCCAGCGGATCGCCCAGGTCATTTTCTCGACTTCCTCGCCGATGCCGGAGCTGACCGCGGAGTTGCCGATGTTGGCGTTGATCTTGACCAGGAAGTTGCGGCCGATGGCCATCGGCTCGATTTCCGGGTGGTTGATGTTGGCCGGGATGATGGCGCGGCCGCGGGCGATCTCGTCGCGCACGAACTCGGGGGTGATGGAGGCCGGCAGCGCGGCGCCGAAGGACTGGCCGGGGTGCTGGCGCAGCAGGCGCCTGGCCATTTTCTCGCCTTCCGGGCCGAGCGCGCGCAGCGACTCGATGTACTGCTCGCGGCGCAGGTTCTCGCGGATGGCGACGAATTCCATTTCGGGCGTGACGATGCCGCGGCGCGCGTAATGCATCTGCGTGACGTTGGCGCCGGCTTTTGCGCGGCGCGGCGGGCGGCGCAGGTCGAAGCGCATGGCGGTCAGCCTGGGGTCGGCCAGGCGCTCGCGGCCGTAGTCGCTGGTGGGGCCGGCCAGCAGCTCGGTGTCGCCGCGCTCCTCGATCCAGGCGCGGCGCAGCTCGGGCAGGCCGCGGCGGATGTCTATCTTCGCGTCCGGGTCGGTGTAGGGGCCGCTGGTGTCGTAGACGGTGAGCGGGGGGTTCTTCTCGCCGCCGAACATGGTGGGGGTGTCGGCCTGCTCGATCTCGCGAAAGGGCACGCGGATGTCGGGGCGCGAGCCGGCCTGATAGACCTTGCGCGACTTGGGCAGCGGCGCGACGGCGGCGGCGTCCACCTCGGCGGTGGCGGCCAGGAACTTGGGGTTGGCATTCATGGGGAAGCTCCAAAGGAAATGTCTGGAGCCGAATCGGGATGGATCCCGGGGCGTGCGCCTGCCCGGGGAAACGCTCCCAGCATCGGCATTATCCGTACTGGTGCGAGGGACTCTCTCAACCCGCCGGCGGCCTGGAGGCCGGGCGAGTACCCCTGCGTGAAGCCAGAGTATAGGGCGTGCATGCGGGCCGGTGGAAGCGTTGCGGCGGCGAGGGGGCCCGGCACGGCGCGCGGCCGGCGCGGGCTGTCGGCCAGTGCGGCCAGCGCAGTCAGCGCAGTCAGCGCAGTCAGCGCCGCAGGCCGTTAACAACTGGAAGCAATGCGCTGTCGCCTGCGCGGGGGTATGCCGGTGGCGCGCTTGTACACTTTTTCAGGTTTCCGTCCGACGAATCAAAGGTGGTGGCATATGCGCAAGCTCATTCGATTCCTGGCCCCGGCGGCCGTGGCCATGGCGCTGGGCCTGGCGGGGTGCAAGACCGCGCCGGGCGGCGCGCGCGGCGAGGACGGCGCCGCGGCGGCCGGCGCCCAGGGCGGGCAGCAGGCGGCCGCGGCCGGCGCGCCGGCCGGACAGCCCGGCGCGGCCCCGGCCCCGGACGCGGCGGCGGCGCGCGTCATGCCGGTGGAGTTCTTCATCGCCCAGCTCGAGCCCGGCGCGGGACTGCAGGAGCTGAAGCTGAGCGACGGCTCGATCTACGTGCAGCAGGCGCCGGTGCTGACCCGCAACGACCTGGCCGAGGCCGCCGCCATGGTGGACAAGGAGGGCCAGCACTTCGTGGGCCTGCGCTTCAACGAGGCGGGGGCGCGCCGGCTGGCCGACGTGAGCGGCCAGAACCTGGGCAAGCTGATGGTGCTGGCGGTCAACCGCGAGATGGTGGCCGCGCCGCGCATCGCCGAGCCGCTGGATCGCGGCGTGCTGGCCTTCCGCGTGGGCAGCCAGCAGGAAGCGGCCGAGATCGCCGCGGCGATCCGCGGCGAGCCGGCGGGCGCGGCCCAGGGCCAGCCTCCCACGGGGCAGTAGCCCCTCAGGCCTTGCCCCGCCCCGATCCCGGCCGCGCGCCCGGCGGCCGGCCGCTTTCGCGGTAGGCGTCGTGGCAGGCGCGCACGAAGGCGCGCACCGTGTTTTCCAGCAGGGTCTTGTCGCGCTGCGTCAGCAGCGTGTAGTCGCGGTAGGGCACGTCCGCGAAGGGCCAGGGCTCGCCCGCCGCTTCGTCCAGCGCATGGGCGGGCGGGGGGTAGGCGGTGGGCCCGCCGCCCTCCAGCCACTGCGGCGTCACTTGCAGGGCGTGGGCCAGGCGCAGCAGCGCCCGGCTGGAAAAGCGCTGCCCGCTTTCGTAATTGCCGATGGCGCTTTGCGACAGGCCGCTGGCCTGCGCGAGTTGTTTCTGCGTCCAGCCCAGGCGTGTGCGCGCCAGGCGCAGTCGGTCGGCAAAAGTATTCACGAGTGTGATTGAAATGGAACATGCAATCACGTTGGGGAATAAATAAAAACACAAATGTGTAATCGGGTCTTGCACGAATCGTGCGCGGCCCGCCGCCTTTTGCAAGAAGGGCGACACCCGGGAGCGTCCGGTATGCGCAGAAACTCTCCATAGGGAAACGGAACCTGCACAAATCCTGCAATCACCGGCAACTTGATGAATAACAATTGACGGAATGTTAAGTATTATTTAGGATCGATCACGCATTCGGCGATAGAAAAAGAACAGCCGTTGCGTTGCGCAGTTGCCGCGCAGTTGCCGTTTTTCCAGTTCCGAAAACCCGGGTCCGATATTGCGCCGGCCGCCCCATCCAGGCAGCCGGCGTCCGCGCCGCCGCGGCGTCCGGCCGCCTTGTCGCAGGCCCGGCGAGGCGGGGCAATACCGGTCCGCCTGCAAGGAGACGCCATGAAACCGTCCCATCGCCGCACCCCGCCGCCCCTGCGCCGCGCCGTCCTGACCGCCGCGCTGCTGTCGGCCTACGCCATGCTGCCCGCCCAGGCGCAGGTCACGGCCGGCCCGGGCGAGAACGTGGAGCTGGACGAAGGCCAGCCCTACGGCCGGCTCACCGCCAACGGCGAAGATGCGTCGATCGCCGGCGAGAACAACGCGATCTCGGGCAGCGTGGGCGGCAGCAACGAAGGCCTGGTCAAGGCCTCGGCCGGCGGCCTGGTCGACCTGTCCGGCGGCAGCGTCGAGAACACCGGCGTGAACTGGGGCCGCGCCGTCACGGCCACGGGCGCGGGCAGCGAGGTGCGGCTGTCCGGCACCGACGTGACCCTGTCGGCCACCGCGGCGAGCAACGCCAGCGCCGCCTCCACCCTGGCGGGGCTGGACGGCGGGCGCGTGCAGGCCGACGGGGGCGTCATCCGCGCCGTCGGCGCCTACGCGCGCGGCGTGCAGGTGTCCGGCACGGCGGCGGTGGGCAGCCAGGCCGCGCTCAGCAACCTGTCCGTCGTCACCACCGGCAGCACCTGGGGCCTGGGCGTGCAGGCCTACGGCAGCAACGATCCCGAGCGGGTCAACCGCGTCGGCCTGGACAACGTCGATATCTCCACCAGCGGCACCTTTTCGCACGGCATCCAGTCGGCCCGCCTGGGCGCGCTGGTGGCCGGCCGGGACGTGGACATCGTCACCACGGGCAACAACAGCCACGGCATCGACGCGCAGCGCGGCGGCCGGGTCGAGATCGAGGGCGGCTCGATCCGCACGTCCGGGCGCAATGCCTACGGCATCAACGCCACCAGCCTGCACGACGGCGAGCCGCCGCGCGAGGGCGAGGACCACCCCGGCACGGTCGAGGCCAGCGGCCTGGCCATAGAAACCACCGGCGCCGGCAGCTACGGCGTGCACGCCGACACCGGCGCCTCGGTCGTCCTGCGCGACAGCAGCGTCGCCACCACCTCGGCCTCGGCCCTGCACGCGGACACGCAGGGCCGCATCGCCGGCGAGAACCTCGCCATCAGCGGCGCGGCCGGCGGCTCCAACGGCGGGCTGGTCGTGGCCCTGGGCGGCAGCCGCATCGACCTGAGCGGCGGCAGCATCGATAACGGCAGCGTGAACTGGGGCCGCGCCGTCATGGCCCGCGGCGCGGGCAGCGTGGTGACGCTGTCGGGCACGGACGCCTCGCTGACGGCCAGCGCGGCCAGCAACGGCAACGCTTCGTCGGTGGTGGCCGCTTCGCTGGGCGGCCGGGTGGAGATCGATGGCGGCACCTTCACCGGCAGCGGCGACTACGTGCGCGGCGTGGCCGCGGTGGGCGACCTGGGCGGCGGCGGCGAGCAGCTCGTGGTGCGCAACGCCCGCATCGTCACCGACGGCTACGCGGGCATGGGCGTGCACGTCTTCGCCAACGACGGCGGCGACCCGGACGTCATTACCGGCGTGGACATTTCCGACAGCGCCATCGAGACCACCGGCGACCAGGCCTGGGGCCTGCAGGCCGCGCGCGCGGGCGGGCGCATCCGGGCCGAGCGCACCGACATCGACACCTCCGGGCAAAGCGCCCACGGCGCCTACGTGGACCGCCAGGCCTCGATCGGCCTGGCCGGCGGCAGCATACGCACCCGCGGCGACCAGGCCCACGGCGCGGTGGCCGACGACGCCGGCACCGTGCTGTCGGTGGACGGCACGCGCATCGAGACGTCCGGCGCGCGCACCTACGGCGTCAACGTCACCGACGGCGCGCAGGCCACCGTGGACAACGCCACCGTCGTCAACAGCGCGCCCGGCACCCACGGCGTCGGCCTGCGCGCCGACGGCGCCGGCTCGTCGCTGGCCGCGCGCAACACCAGCGTGACGGTGGCCGGCACGGGCACCGACGGCAGCAGCGCGGCCATCGGCGTGTCCGCCGGCCACGGCGCGACGGTGGCGCTGACCGGCGGCTCGGTGCGCGCCACCGGCGGCGACCGCACCATGGCGCTGCGCGCCACCGAGGGCGCGCGCATCGCCACCGACGGCACGGCGCTGTCCACCCAGGGCGACAACTCGCACGCGGTGCTGGCCTGGAACAGCCCCAGCACGGCCGAGCCCGGCTCGCGCATCGAGGTCGCGGGCGGCAGCGTGCGCACGTCCGGCACCAACAGCTACGGCCTGTTCGCCCAGTACGGCGGCGCCACGGTGGCGGCCAGCGGCGTGGACGTGCGCACCAGCGGCGACATCGGCCGCGGCTTCTACGCCTGGCAGGGCGGCGTGGTGGACGTGCAGGGCGGCAGCGTGGCCACCGGCGGCGCCGGCTCGGCCGGCATGCAGGCCACCGGCGCCGGGGCGCGCATCAATGCCGACGGCGTGGCGGTGCGCACCACCGGCGCCGATTCCTACGGCGCGTCGGCCGGCTGGGACGACGGGGCCGGCGGCACGGTGGACTTCCGCAACGGCGCCATCCAGACATCGGGCGCGCGCAGCCATGGCGTGGCGGCCATGCACGGCGGCGCCGTCGCCGTGCGCAACAGCACCGTGCAGGCGTCCGGCGCCGGCGCCGCGGCGGCCGCGGCCCGGGCCTACGCCGGCGCGGCCGGGTCGCTCGACATCCGCGATTCCCGGCTGGTGTCCACGCGCTCCTCCGGCCTGCTGCTGACCGACTCGGCCAGCGTCACGCTGCGCAACACCACGGTGGAGGCGGCCGGCGCGTCCATCGTCGCCGACCTGCAAAGCGCCGGCCAGACCCAGGACGTGACGGTGGGCAGCGGCTCGGCCCTGACCGTCAACGACGGCAAGCTGCTGGAGGTCTGGCGCAGCACGGCCGGCATGGACGGCGTGGTCAACCTGACGCTGCAGGCCGGCGCGACCGCCACCGGCAACGTGGTCGACCTGGACGGCCTGAGCCAGGCGCAGCCGCAGCGCCCGGGCGGCGGCCGCACCAACTTCGTGGTCCAGCAAGGCGCCAGCTGGATAGGCATGGTCGTGGGCATCAACGACACCTCGGTGGGCGACGGCGGCTCGTTCACCGACACCGGCGGCGGCGTCATCGACGGCAACGTGGTCGGCGGCCAGGACACCCGGATCAACTTCACCAACGGCGCCCAGGTGTCGGGCTCGGTGCAGGCCGGCAGCGGCTCCAGCGCGAATTTCTCGGGCACCGCCCGGATCGGCGAGAACGTCGTCGCCAACGGCGCCGCGTTCTCCTTCAACGGCCCGACCACCATCGGCCAGAGCGTGCTGGGCAACCCGGGCAGCAGCTTTTCCTTCGCCGGTCCCGCCAACATCGGCAGCGACGTGGTGGGCAGCGGCGCGCAGTTCTCCTTCAGCACCTCGTACCCGACGCAGATCGGCGGCAACGTGGACCTGTCCTCGGGCTCGTCCACCCATGGCGGCACGCCGCAGCAGCCCATCGTCATCCAGGGCAGCGCCAGCGTGGACGGCTCGTCCGTGCTGGGCGGCAACCTGGACGTGCAGGGCCCGCTGAGCGGCAGCGGCGTGATCGCCCCGGGCAATTCGGTCGGCCGGCAGAGCTTCGGCTCGGTGACCGAGTTCGGCGGGCGCTACGTGGCCGAGGTCAACGCGGCCGGCCAGTCCGACCTGGTGACCGTCAACGGCGACGCCGACCTGTCCGGCATAGACCTGGAGGTCACCCAGGAGAACGGCGACGGCGGCTACCGCGTGGACCAGCCCTACACCATCCTGCGCACCCAGGGCGGCGAGGTGCGGAACACCTTCGACAGCGCCGAATGGACCGGCGGCGGCCTGGTCGCGCTGGCGCCGGTGGACTACGGCAGCAACGCCGTGCGCGTCACCCTGGTGGCCGACGACGGCGCCATCGACGCCATCCGCGGCAGCCTGTCGCGCAACCAGAACGCCACGCTGGACGGCGCCCTGTCGGTGGCCGGGCGCAACGCCACGGTGGACGCGGCCCTGCAGAGCAGCGACCCGGCCGGCGCGCTCGACCAGCTGTCGGGCGAGGCGCACGCCAGCACGCGCGCCGCGCTGCTGTCGGGCAGCACGCTGCTGGGCGGGGCGCTGGCGCAGCGCATGCGCGCCAACCTGGGCGCGGGCCAGCTGCCCGGCGCGCCCACCGCCCAGGCGGGCGGCGCGGCGCCGGCGCAGGCCCTGCCCAGTTCGGCCGCCAGCCCCCTGTGGGCGCAGGCGGTGGGCTCGTGGCAGCGGCTGGACGGCGACGGCAACGCGGCCGAGGCCAAGCAGTCGCTGGGCGGCCTGTTCGTCGGCGGCGACGTGCCGGTGGGGCGCGGCTGGCGGGTGGGCGGCGCGGCCGGCTACACGCGCTCGGACATCGACGTGGACGACCGATCCTCCAGCAGCGACGCCGACAGCTACAGCCTGGCCGTCTACGGCGGCAACGCCTGGCAGGCCGGGCGCGGCCAGGTCAACCTGCTGGTGGGCGCGGCGCACACCTGGCACGACGTGGACAGCACGCGCAGCGTCACCGTGGGCGGCGCCCAGCGGCTCAAGGGCTCCTACGACGCCCGCACGATGCAGGTGTTCGGCGAGGTCGGCTACGCCCTGCCGGCCGGCCGGGCTTCCACGGTCGAGCCCTACGCGGGCCTGGCCTGGTACAAGCAGCATGCCGACGGCTTCAGCGAGTCGGGCGGCGACGCGGCGCTGCGCGTGGGCAGCGGCAGCGACGACCTGACCGCCCTGACCCTGGGCGTGCGCGGCGCCACCGTCTTCACCCTGGGCGGCTCGCGCGCGGCCACGCTGCGCGCCGGCCTGGGCTGGCGCCATGCCAGCGGCGACACCGACCCGCACAGCAGCATGTCCTTCGTGGAAGGCGGCGGCTCGTCCTTCCGCGTGGCCGGCGCGCCCATCGCCGAGGACGCGGCGGTGCTCGACCTGTCGGCCGAAATGGCGCTGGCCGACAATGCCGCGGCCGGGCTGAGCTACAGCGGCCAGTTCGGCGACGGCAACCGCCAGCACGCCGGCGGGCTGTATCTGCGGGTGCGCTTCTGACGGCGCTGCCGGCCTCGCGGGGCGGGCGCGCCGGCGCCGGCCGGGCAATCCGGCCGGCATTGCCGCGGCGAATCGCCAAAGCATGCACGGTTTGCACGGCTTGCAAAGTGAGTTAGCATCAATCACAATTGTGATGGATGGCTTCAAACGAGATGTTGCAACGTGCCGCCCCGCCTTCCCTGACGCCCCGGCCGGGCGTGCTCGTGCTGGAATCCCGCCAGTCGCCGCGGCATCACGCGACCCTGCTGCAGCGGCAGGGCTTCCAGGCGCAGGGCTGCGCCAGCCTGGCCGACCTGTACCGCCACTATGACCGGGCGCCCGCGCCGCTGCTGCTGCTGGCCGGCTCGCTGGACGACGCCTACATGGCCAGCACGCGCATGCGCGCGCTGGACGCCGGGCTGGGCATCGTGGTGGCCGGCGGCTTCGCGTCGTCGGACCAGCGTGTGCGGGCGATGCAGTGCGGGGCGGACGTCTGCCTGCCGGCCGGCGTCGACGGCGTCGAGCTGGTCGCGGCCCTGCAGGCGCTGATGCGCCGCGCGGGGGCGTCGGCGCTGTTGGCGGCCTACGGCTGGCCGGCGCGGCCGGCGGACGCCCGGCCCGGCACGGCGGCAGCGTGGGACGAGGGGCAGGGGGCGCTCGACGCGGCCCAGGCGTCCGGCGCAGGCGGCGCATCCCATGCGGCCGGAGCATTCCAGCCATCCGGCGCACTCGACGCATCCGGCGCATCCGGCGCATCCGGCACGGCCAATTCGTCCGGCTCGGCCGGCGCATCCGGCGGGGGGCATGCCCAAGAAGAAGACGTCGGCGCATGGCCGCCCGGCGGGCAGCCGCCCGCCGGGGCGCCGCGCTCGCCGCAGGATGCGGCGTCCGCGTCATGGCGCCTGGAGGACAGCGGCTGGACCCTGGCCGGCCCGCGCGGTGACCGCCTGCGCCTGACGACCTCCGAGCGCGCCTTCATGTCGCGCCTGCTGGCCGCGCCCGCGCGCCGGCTGAGCCGCGGCGAGCTGGTCGCCAGCCTGGGCAAGGCGCAGCGCCCGTCCGCCGGCGCGCAGGACGGCGAGCCCGGCCGGGTGTCGGCCTCTCTGCGCGGGGTGGACGTGATGGTGTGCCGGCTGCGGCGCAAGGCGCACAAGCAGGGCATCGACCTGCCCGTGCGCGCGGTCTACCGCTGGGGCTATATGTTCGTCGACGAGCCCTGAAACACCACCAGGTTGTCGCGGTGCATCAGCTCGGGCTCGGTCATGCCGCCCAGCACCTCGGCGATGCGCGACGACGGCAGGCGCATGATGCGCCGCGTCTCGCCGGCCGAATAATTGATCAGCCCGCGCGCGCATTCGCGCCCCTGGTCGTCCAGGCAGGCGACCACGTCGCCGCGTTCGAACTCGCCTTCCACGGCGCACACGCCGATGGGCAGCAGGCTCTTGCCCTCCTGGGTCAGCGCGCGCACGGCGCCCGCGTCCAGGGTCACGCGCCCGCGCAGGCGCAGGTGGTCGGCCAGCCACTGCTTGCGCGCCGACCACACCGGCAGCAGGGCGCGCAGCTCGCTGCCCACGCATTCGCCGGCGGCCAGGCGCACCAGCACGTCGGGCTCGCGGCCCGAGACGATCACCGTGTGCGCGCCGCTGCCCGCGGCGCGCTTGGCCGCCAGCACCTTGGTCAGCATGCCGCCGGTGCCCACGCTGCTGCCGGCGCCGCCGGCCATGGCTTCCAGGGCGGCGTCGCCGGCCTGCGCATGGCTGACGAAGCGGGCGTCCGGGTGCTTGCGCGGGTCGGCCTCGTACAGGCCGCGCTGGTCGGTCAGGATGACCAGCGCGTCGGCCTCGATCAGGTTGGTCACCAGCGCGCCCAGCGTGTCGTTGTCGCCGAAGCGGATCTCGTCGATGACCACCGTGTCGTTCTCGTTGACGATGGGCACCACGCCCAGGCGCAGCAGGGCGAACAGGGTGGAGCGCGCGTTCAGGTAGCGGCGCCGGTCGGCCAGGTCCTCGTGGGTGAGCAGGATCTGCGCGGTGCGCAGGCCGTGCTCGGCGAAGGCGGCCTCGTAGGCCTGGGCCAGGCCCATCTGGCCCACCGCGGCGGCGGCCTGCAGCTCGTGCATGACGGCCGGGCGCCGGGCCCAGCCCAGCCGGGCCATGCCTTCGGCGATGGCGCCGCTGGACACCAGCACCACCTGCCGGCCCTGCCGGCGCAGCGTGGCGATCTGCCCGGCCCAGTGCGCCACTGCCGCCTTGTCCAGGCCGCGGCCCTCGTTGGTCACCAGGGACGAGCCCACCTTGGCCACCAGGCGGGTGGCGGAAGCGACGACGGAGACGGCGGAAGCGGCGGAGGCAGCGGAGGTCATGGCCGGCGATTTTAGCTAGTCGCGCGTCTCGTCGAAGCGGGGGTCCTCGGCCACCCAGGTGCCGGCGGCCTTGTCGGCTTCCTCCTGCTCCTGCCGGCGCAGCGCGTCCAGCGCGTCCTGCAGCGCCCAGACCAGCTGCTGCGTGCCGTCGCCGGTCAGCGCGGAGATCCCGTAGACCGGCCCGGTCCAGCCGTATTCGCGGCAGAAGCGCTCGCGCAGCGCATCCGGGTCTGCCGCCATGTCCAGCTTGTTCAGCACCAGCCAGCGCGGCTTGGCGTGCAGGGCGGGATCGTAGCGGCGCAGCTCCTCGACGATGGCGCGCGCGCCCGCCACCGCGTCCGGCACCGGATCGGTATCGGGGTCGGGCGAGGACACGTCCACCAGGTGCAGCAGCACCCGCGTGCGCGCCAGGTGGCGCAGGAACTGGTGGCCCAGGCCGGCGCCCTCGGACGCGCCCTCGATCAGGCCGGGGATGTCGGCGATCACGAAGCTGCGCGATTCGGAGGTGCGCACCACGCCCAGGTTGGGGTGCAGGGTGGTGAAGGGGTAGTCGGCCACCTTGGGCCGGGCGTTGGACACCTTGCTGATCAGGGTGGACTTGCCCGCGTTGGGCAGGCCCAGCAGGCCCACGTCGGCCAGCACCTTCAGTTCCAGGCGCAGGCGGCGCTGCTCGCCCGGCTTGCCCGGCGTGCACTGGCGCGGCGCGCGGTTGGTGCTGGACTTGAAGTGGATGTTGCCCATCCCGCCCTGGCCGCCGGCGGCCAGCACGACTTCCTTGCCGTGGCGGTCCAGGTCGAACAGCAGCTCGCCGCTGTCGGCGTCGTGCACCATGGTGCCCACCGGCATGCGCAGCACGATGTCCGGCGCGGCCGCGCCGTACTGGTCGGACCCCCGGCCGTTCTCGCCGTTCCTGGCGGCGTGCTTGCGGGCGTAGCGGAAGTCGACCAGGGTGTTGATGTTGCGGTCGGCCACCGCGCGTATGCTGCCGCCGCGCCCGCCGTCGCCGCCGTCCGGGCCGCCCTTGGGGATGAATTTCTCGCGGCGAAAGCTCGCCACGCCGTTGCCGCCCTTGCCGGCGATGACTTCGATGGTGGCTTCGTCGACGAATTTCATGGTGATGTCTCCGGGCGCTGCGCCCTGGCGGCCGGCCCGCGCGATGCGCGGCTGCCTGGCCGATTCTGCCCCAAAACAAAAAGCCCTGCCGCTGCCGGCAGGGCTTTCTGCGTGCCGCTGGGGCTTACTCGGCCGGGACGACCGAGACGGTGTGCTTGTTCAGCTTGCCCTTGACGGCGAAGCTGACCTTGCCGTCGACCAGCGCGTACAGCGTGTGGTCCTTGCCCACGCCGACGTTCACGCCGGGGTGGAAGCGCGTGCCGCGCTGGCGCACGATGATCGAACCGGCGGGAATGGACTGGCCGCCGAAGGCCTTGACGCCCAGCCGCTTGGCTTCGGAGTCGCGGCCGTTGCGGGTCGAGCCGCCGCCCTTTTTCTGTGCCATGGATATGCTCCTTGCTTGACCGGCCGCGCCTTACGCCGTGATGGCGTCGATGCGGATCTCGGTGTAGTTCTGACGGTGGCCCTGATGCTTCTGGTAGTGCTTGCGACGGCGCATCTTGAAGATCTTGACCTTGTCGTGGCGACCCTGCGCAAGAACCGTGGCCTTGACCAGGGCGCCGGAAACGAGCGGGGCGCCAATCTTGAGCTGGTCGCCTTCACCCACCGACAGAACCTGGTCGAGCGTGATCTCTTGCCCAATGTCTGCCGGTATCTGTTCTATTTTCAGTTTTTCGCCAGCGGCAACGCGATACTGCTTGCCACCGGTTTTTATGACCGCGTACATGGGGAATCCTCTTGGGATTGGAAAAAGAAAGTTCGGCCATTACGCCGAACTCGCGATCTTATCCGGAAAAAGCCATGCCCGTCAAGGATTTCTTGACAAAAATGGCAAAGCGCGAGCGCCAGTCCGTATAATCGCGTGCTTGCCCGCGAGCCGGCCCGCTGTCCGCCGGCCGGTTGCGCCCCTGCCGGGCGCGGCCTGGCGCCTGGCCGGCAACAGTACCACCATCCGCCCCAGGGGCGGCGTTTTTTCATCCGGATCCGCATCTTGAAACTCCCCGAGCTGCTCGCCCCCATCGCCGACGACATGAAGGCGGTCGACGCCGTCATCCGCGCCCGGCTGGACTCGGACGTGGTGCTGATCCGCACCATCGGCGACTACATCATCGGCGCCGGCGGCAAGCGCATGCGCCCGGCGCTGCTGCTGATGGTCGCGCGCGCCCTGGGCTACCAGGGCAGCCACCACCAGCTGCTGGCCGCCGTGGTGGAGTTCATCCACACCGCCACCCTGCTGCACGACGACGTGGTCGACGAGTCCGAGCTGCGGCGCGGGCGCGGCACGGCCAACGCGGTCTTCGGCAACGCCGCCAGCGTGCTGGTGGGCGACTACCTGTATTCGCGCTCCTTCGAGATGATGGTCGAGGCCGATTCGATGCGCGTCATGGCCATCCTGTCGCAGGCCACCACCGTCATCGCCGAGGGCGAGGTGCTGCAGCTGCTCAACGTGCACGACCCGGACACGTCCCAGGAGCGCTACCTGCAGGTCGTGCGCTACAAGACGGCCAAGCTGTTCGAGGCCGCCGCCCAGGTGGGCGCGGTGCTGGCCGGCGCCACCCCCGAGCGGGAAGCCGCCGCCGCGGCCTACGGCCGGCACATCGGCACCGCCTTCCAGCTGGTCGACGACGTGCTGGACTACAGCGGCGAGGCCGAGGCCCTGGGCAAGAACGTGGGCGACGACCTGCGCGAGGGCAAGCCCACGCTGCCGCTGATCCGCGTCATGGAAACCGGCAGCCCGGCGCAGCGCGAGCTGGTGCGCGAGGCCATCCGCACCGGCCAGGCCGACTTCGCCGCCGTGGCCGCGGCCATCCGCGAGACCGGCGCCCTGGACCACGCCCGCCGCTGCGCGCGCGACGAGGCGCAGCTCGCCCGCGACGCCCTGGCCGGCTGGCCGGCTTCCGGGCATCTCGAATCTCTGCTAGAATTCTGCGCTTTCGCGGTCGATAGAGACCGCTGAAATCCGCGCCTTTCCTTTTCCCCGCATGGGATCCCGGATCGGATCGCGCGCTGCGGTCGTCATGGTCGCTGTGACCATTGCGGCCGCGCTGCAATCGGCATTGCCAATCGGGGCGTAGCTCAGCCTGGTAGAGTACTGCGTTCGGGACGCAGGAGTCGGAGGTTCGAATCCTCTCGCCCCGACCATTCATTTGGTCGAATTTTCTTGCGCAAGCAAGGGTTTAAGCGCACAGCGTCCGCTGTGCGCTTTTTCGTCCGCTCGCCCCGGTATCGGCGCAGTTCGGAGCCGCGCTCAAGCTCAACCTATCCGGAAGGCCATGCCGTTCTCCCCTTCGCTTCCCGAGCTTCCTCTCGTACTCTCGATCCAGTCGCACGTCGCCTACGGCCATGTGGGCAACAGCGCAGCCGTGCTGCCGCTGCAGCTGCTGGGTATCGAGCCCGTTGCGGTGCACACCGTGCAGTTCTCCAATCACACCGGATATGGCGAATTCACGGGCCAGGTGTTCACGCCCGCGCACATTGCCGAGGTGCTCGACGGCCTGCGCGCCCGGGGCGTCCTGGCGCGCTGCGCCGCGGTGCTGTCGGGCTACCTGGGCGATGCGGGCGTGGGCCAGGCGATCCTGCAGGCCGCGCGAGGGATGCGCGCCGCGCGGCCGGGCCTGCAATACCTGTGCGATCCGGTCATGGGCGACGTGGGGCGCGGTATTTTCGTGCGCCCCGGGGTGCCGGAATTCCTGCGCGACTGCGCGCTGACGCAAGCCAGCATCATCACGCCCAATCAATACGAGTTCGAACTGCTGCACGGCGTGCCGGTGGCCTCGGTGGACGAGGCCGTCGCGGCCGCGCGCTCGCTGCTCGGCGGCGCGCGCAGGCAGGGGCCCTGGCTGGTCGTCGTCACCAGCCTGCGCACCGGGGACCTGCCTCGCGACCGGCTCGCGACGCTTGCGGTCACCGCCGATGCGGCCTGGCTGTTCTCAACGCCTTTCGTTGCGCTGGATCCCCTGCCCAACGGCATGGGAGACGTGTTTTCCGCGGTGCTGCTGGCCCGCCTTCTCAATGGCCAGGCAGTGCCCGAGGCGGTGTCGGGCGCGGTCGGCAGCCTGTATGCCCTGGTGGCGCGCACCGTGCCCGGCCAGCGCGATCTGCCGCTGGTCGCCTGCCGCGCCCAGATCGTGGAGCCGGCCGAGCGCTTCGCGGCCCAGCCCTGGCCGCCCGAGGGGCCGGATGCGGCGAATGCCTACTCGTCGACGAACAGATAGCCGCTGCCGTACACCGTGCGCAGCGACAGCGTGCCACCGTTGCGGGCCACGCGCCGGCGCAGGCGGCTGACCAGGACGTCCACGCTGCGCGGGCCGACCGCGCGCACGCGGCCGTTGCCTTGCAGCAGCGCTTCGGCCAGTTCCTCGCGCGACACCGTGCGGCCCTTCACGCTGAGCAGCGTGCGCACAAGGATACGCTCGTTGGCCGACAGCGGGAACTCGCGGCCGTTGGGGGCGACCAGCGTCCAGTCCTGGTCCTGCAGCGTCCACTGGCCGGGCTCGCCGGCCGGCTCGGCCGGCGGCGCGCCGGCTTCGGCCGCCCAGGCCAGGCGGCGGCCCAGGGCCAGCAGCAATTGCGCCAGCTCGCGCTCGTCGGAAGCGTCGGCCAGGCAGGCGTCGGCGCCGCATTGCAGCATGCGTATGCGGCCTTCCGCGTCCATGTTGCGGGCGCCCACGACGATGCCCAGGCGGCTGGTGCGGCGCAGGGTGGACACCAGGGCTTCGGCGTGCGGGCCCAGCGGGTGCAGGTCGAGCGCGACCGCGTCGGGCGGCTCGGTGTCGAGCAGGGCCAGCAGCTCGGCCGGGGTGGAGCAGCCCCGCACGGCCATGCCGGCCTGGCGCAGCGCCAGCAAGGGACGGGCCAGGCGCTCGGCGGGATACATCAGGATGACGCTCGGAACCTTCATGGGATCGGGAGGGCGGCGCGCCGGAGCGCGCTTGCCTGCGGCTTGCAACGATGCGCCCAAGTGTGGCGCAGGATGCAAAAAACGCCCGAGTCAAGGTTTGCAAAATTTGCAAATATTGAAGGTCGATTACGCCAGCCAGGGTAACGGAGCGTTGCGTCAAGCTATGATGCCGAGCATCGATTCCACCAGGAGCCGCCGGCCCGCGCGCCCGCGCCGGGCCTCGCCCATTGTCGAAAAATGAAAATCGCCTCGCTGGAAGACGACCTGGACCAAGCCTGCTATATCCGCGACATTCTCACGGCCGGGGGGTATTCCTGCCTGAGCTACCAGGAAAGCACCCGCTTCCTGGAAGCCTTGCGGACCGAGTCCTTCGACCTTGCGCTGGTCGACTGGCAACTGCCCGACATGGACGGCGACGAAGTGGTGCGCCAGCTGCGCGCCCAGTACGGCTACAGCCTGCCGGTGATCTTCGTCACCAGCCGCAACCTGGAGACCGACCTGGTGCAGGGCCTGGCCGCCGGCGCCGACGACTACCTGATCAAGCCCCTGCGCCCGGCCGAGCTGCTGGCGCGCATCGGCGCGCACCTGCGGCGCCGGGCGGCGCAGCCGGCCGGCGCGCCGTTCGCGGTGGCCGCTTACCTGATCGATCCGGTGGCCGGCGCCATCAGCCTGAACGGCTCGCCGGTCGCGCTCACGCCCAAGGAATTCGAACTGGCGCTGCTGTTCTTCCGCAACATCGGCCGCCTGATGTCGCGCGACGTGCTGGCCGAGACGGTCTGGAACCGCGCCATCCCGTCCACCTCGCGCACGCTGGACACGCACCTGTCCAACATCCGCCAGAAGCTGCAATTGCAGCCGCGCAACGGCCTGCGCCTGACGTCTTCCTATGCGCTGGGCTATCGCCTGATGCGCACCGACACCGGTCTCGACTCCACCACGGAATTTTCAGCGTGAACCGTTTCTCCCTGCATGCGGCGGCGCGCCGCTGCGCCTTGCTGGCGTGGCTGTGCGCGGCCGCCACCGTCGCCCATGGCCAGCCGGCCGGCGCGCTCGGCGACGACTTCATCCACCGGATCCGCCAGGACGATACGCTCAGCGCCCTGGCCGGCGGCTACACGGGCGACGCGACGCAGTGGGCGCGCCTGCAGACGCTCAACGGCATTGCCGATCCGCGCCGGCTGCCCATAGGCAGCGAGCTGCGCATCCCCCTGGCCATGATCCCGGAGGGCCCGGCGCCGGCGCGCGCCAGCCACGTCAGCGGCGGCGCGCAGGTCGACGGCCGGCCGCTGGCCGCCGGCGCCGAGGTGCCCGAGGGCGGCGTGATCACCACCGCCGCCAACGGCTTCGCCACCCTGCTGTTCGCCGACGGCAGCCGCACCACGGTGCTGCCCGGCAGCAGCGTGGTGCTGGAGCGCGTGCGCCGCTTCCTGACCGTGCCGCTGGCCGACGCCATCCTGCGCGTGGAGCGCGGCGCGGTGGAGTCCGACGTGGCGCCCGGCGGCGGGGGCGTGGGCCGCTTCGAGATCCGCGCGCCGGTGGCGGTGACCGGCGTGCGCGGCACGCGCTTCCGCGTGCGCGCCGAAGAAGGCGTGCAGAGCGAAGTGGTGGAAGGCAGCGTGCGGCTGCAGCCGCACGCGCCGGGCGCCGCGCCGCCGGCGCAGCCGGTGGCGGTGGATCGCGGCTACGGCGCCAGCGTGGCGGCCGACGGCGCGCTGCTGGGCGTGAACGCGCTGCTGCCTGCGCCGGAGCTCGGCGAGCCGCGCCGCGAGGGCGGCGGCTGGACGGTGCCCTTCGCGCCCGTGCCCGGCGCGGCCGCCTACGTGGTGCGCGTCTCGCGCGACGAGCGGGCGATGGAGCTGGTGTCGTCGTCGCGCCAGGACGGCCCGGCGCTGCGCTTTTCGGCGCCGGCCGGCCCGCACTACGTGACGGTGCGCGCGGTCGACGCCGCCGGCCTGGCCGGCTACGATTCGGCGCCGCGGCCCTTCACCGGCGCGGTCGGCCTGCAGAGCGGCTACGGCCTGACCGTGCTGACCGGCTGGGGCGACCCGGTCTCCCTGACCCCCTTCTGAGCGGCGCGCCGTGCCGCCCGCCGCGCCGAACCCCGCCGCGCCGCGCTTCGCGGCGGCACGCTTCGGGACGCCGCTGGCCTTCTTCCTGGCGGCCGCGTGCGCGCTGCTGGGGGCCCTGGGCGGGCTGGGGCGCGTCGACCAGGTGCTCTACGACCAGGCGGTGAGCGCGGCGCGGCGCGCCGCTTCGCCCGACATCCTGCTGGTGGCCATCGACGACGACAGCCTGGCGCGCCTGGGCCGCTGGCCCTGGCCGCGCACCGTGCACGCCGCGCTGCTGGACCGGCTGGCCGGGGCGCGCGCCATCGGCCTGGACATCATCTTTTCCGAGCCGGACCGCTTCGACCCCGCGGCCGACCGCGTGCTGGCCGCGGCGGTGCGCCGGCGCGGCAACGTGGTGCTGCCGGTGGTCCTGCCCGAGCAGCGTTCCGACGCCGGCCCGCAGGCGCCGGTCGCGCCGCTGGCCGGGACGGCCGCCGGCCTGGGCTTCAACAACCTGCAGCCCGACGCCGACGCCGTGGTGCGCCGCATCGCCTGGACCGCGGAGGCGGGCGGCGCGCGCTGGCCGCATTTCGCGCTGGCGCTGCTGGAAGCCGGCGGCCAGGCGGAGCGGGCGCGCCGCATGGCCGGGGACGCGGCGGACGCGGACGGCCGCACGCTCATCCCCTACATCGGCCCGCCCGGCAGCCTGCGCGCGGTGTCCTACCGCAGCGTGCTGGCCGGCGAGGTCCCGGCCGCCGAGATCCGCGGCAAGTACGTGCTGGTGGGCTCCTGGGCCACGGGCCTGGCCGACGCCTTTCCCACGCCGGTCTCGCATCGCGCCAACGGCATGTCGGGGCTGGAGATCATGGGCAACCTGCTGCAGGCCGCGCAGCAGGGCGTGGCCTGGCGCGCCGCCAGCCCGCTGCAGAACGCGCTGGCCTGCGCGCTGCCGGTGCTGCTGCTGGGCCTGCTGCTGCCGCGGCTGTCGCCGCGCCAGGGCCTGCTGGCCAGCGCCGCCATGCTGCTGGCGACCCTGGCCTGCGCGCTGCTGGCGCTGCGCTTCGCGCAGATATGGTTCGCCCCGGGCGCGGCGCTGGTCGGCCTGGTGCTGTGCTATCCGCTGTGGAGCTGGCGCAGCCAGGAGGCGGCGCTGCGCTACATGGACGGCGAGCTGCGCCGGCTGCGCAGCGAGCACCCGCCGGTGCTGGAAGAGGCCGACCCGCCGGCGCCGCCCGGCCCGCGCCCGCGTTCGCTGCAGGGCCGGGTGGAGGAGCTGCAGCGCGCGCTGGCGCGGGTGCGCAGCCTGCGCGGCTTCCTGGCCGACGGGCTGGAAGGCATGTCCGACGCGACGCTGGTGTTCGACCGCGCCGGCCGGCTGCAATTCCGCAACCGCGCCGCCGCCGACTATTACCGCGGCATGGGCCAGCGCGCGCCGCAAAGCGGCACCAGCGTGGCCGAGCTGCTGGCGCGCACGCTGGCCGACCCCCAGGCGCGCGAACGGGTACGCCGCGCCCTGCTGCACGCGCCGGCGCGCGCCGACGCGCGGGCGACCTGGCACCTGGACCTGGAAGTGCGCGACTTGGCCGAGCGCTACCTGATACTGAAGTGCGCCGCCATCCACACCGACGGCGGCGAGTTCGCCGGCACCGTGGTCACGCTCAGCGACATCACCGCCATCCGCCTGGCCGAGCGCCGGCGCGAGCAGGCCCTGCGCTTCATTTCGCACGACATGCGCGCGCCGCAGAACTCCATCCTGGCGCTGGTCGCGCTCAACCGGCAGACCGACGACGCGGCGCGCCAGGCCCAGGCGCTCGACCGCATCGAGCACCTGGCGCACCGCACGCTCCAGCTGCTGGACGATTTCGCCTTCCTGGCGCGCGCCGAGTCGGCCGAGATGGCGCGCGTCGAGCTGGACCTGGCCGAGCTGCTGCAGGAGGCCGCCGACGATTTCTGGGCGCCGGCCAGCCAGCGCGGCATCGTCCTGGACATCCGCCGGCCGCTGCCCGCCGCGCCCACGGTCGGCGACCAGGCCATGCTGATGCGCGCGGTCAGCAACCTGATGGACAACGCGGTCAAGTACAGCCCGGACGGCGGCCGGGTGGAATGCGGCATTCGCGCGGCCGGCGGCTTCTGGGAGCTGTGGCTGTCCGACGAAGGGCCGGGCGTCGCGCCCGAGGACCGCAGCCGCATCTTCCAGCCCTTCGTGCGCCTGGGCGGGCGCGGCCGCCAGGACGTGGGCGGCGTGGGCCTGGGCCTGGCCTTCGTGCACACGGTGGCGCGCCGCCACGGCGGGCGCGTGTCGCTGGCGCCCGAGCGCACGCAGGGCGCGACCTTCGTGCTGCGGCTGCCGGCCGCGCCGGCGCAGGCGGGCGGGGGAAGCTGACCCGGGCCCGGCCCGGCCCGCCGGCGTGGCGGCGGGCCTTCGTGCGCGCGGCCGGCGCGCTCAGTTCGCCGAGGCCGAGGCCGAGACCGTGTGCGGCGCGTGCAGCGGCCGGGGCGTCACGCCGTCGGCGCGGTTCTGCGCCGCCACCACGTCGTTGAAGCGCGCGTCCAGGTAGGGGCGGATGTCCACCTGCTTCTTGAGCGCGCCGGTGGCCAGCAGGCCGTCGGCGATGTCCTGGAACACGCCGGCCAGTTCGTCGTCGATGGGGTAGTAGGTGCCCAGGCCCGATTCGTCGAGCAGGCGCTTGCCCTGCTCGAAGGTCAGGCCCTGCTGCGCCACGTAGCTGGCGCGCACCCATTCGTCGGGATGGGCGGCCTGCCAGTTGTAGACCGCCACCGCGCGGCGCAGGAAGTCGCCCACCACGGCGCGGCGGCCCGGGTCCTGCAGCAGCGCCTTGCGCACCAGCAGCGCGCCCAGCCCCCAGTTGTGGCCCTGGCCGTCGTCCAGGATGGGCGGCTCGCCCAGGCGGAAATACTGGTTGCCCAGCACGATGGCCGCGTCCACCGCGCCCGATGCGAAGGTGGGCGCGACTTCCGCGCCGGCCAGCTGCACGCCCTTGACGTCGCGGCCCAGCTGCAGGCCGTGCTCGTGCAGGATGCCGGCCAGGATCATGTGCCGGCCCGTGCCGGGCGGGTAGGCGACGGTGCGGCCCTTGAGGTCGGCCACCGAGGCGATGCCGCTGCCCGGCTGCACGACCAGGTAGGTGCTGGCCGGGCTGCCGGGGTTGGCGATGATGCCCACCGCCACCAGGTCGTCCACGCCCGCGGCCACGGCGATGGGCAGCGGCGCCTCGCCGATGTAGCCGATGTCGGCGCCGCCCGAGACCAGCGCCTCCAGCACCGCCGGGCCGCCGTTGAAGTTGGCGAAGGTGACCTTGTAGGGCGCGTCCGCGCCTGCGCCGGACAATTGCCAGGGCACCGAGGCCTGGCTGCTCTGCTCGGCCACCACCAGCGTGGCGCCGGCGGGGATGGCGGCGGCCGGCTCGGCGGCGGCCGCGCCCGCGCAGGCGGCGATGCCGGCGGCCGCGAGCAGCAGGCGCAGGAGCCGCGGCGCACGCCGGGACAGGCCTAGCAAGACATTCATACCGGCGCCTGGAGCGGGGCGCCGGGAATGGGCAGCGAGGGCGGGGCGCAGGCCGCGCGCCGCGAGCGTCGATGGCATGTTCATGTTCCGCGATGGGGCAAGCAAGGGCAGGGTCAGGATTCCCGCACGCCCAGCTCGGCGAGCAGGCGGGTGCGCAGGGCGTTGTAGCGGGCGTCGCCGCGCGGGCGCGGCCGGTCGTAGCCCACCGGGAGGTCGAGCGACAGCCGGCCCTCGGTCAGCACCACTACGCGGTCGGCCAGGGCGATGGCCTCGTCCACGTCGTGGGTGACCAGCAGCACGGCGGGCATGTGGCGCCGGTGCAGGTCCAGCAGCAGGGCGTGCATGCGCAGCCGGGTCAGCGCGTCCAGCGCGCCGAAGGGCTCGTCCAGCAGCAGCAGTTGCGGCTCGCGCACCAGCGCGCGCGCCAGCGCCACGCGCTGCGCCTCGCCGCCGGACAGCGTGCGCGGCCAGGCGGCCGCGCGGCCGGACAGGCCCACCTCGTCCAGCGCCGCGCGCCCGCTCGCCTCGGACCGCGCGCCGCGCGGCAGGCCGATGACGACGTTGCGCAGCACCCGCTGCCAGGGCTGCAGGCGCGGCTCCTGGAACACCACGGCGCGCCGGGCCGGCACGCGCACGTAGCCGTCGACTTCCGGGTCGAGCGCGGCCAGGATGCGCAGGAAGGTGCTCTTGCCCGAGCCGCTGCGCCCGAGCAGGGCGACGAACTCGCCCGGCGCGATCTCCAGCGAGAAATCGCGCAGCACCGCGTGGCCGGCGAAGGCCTTGCGCAGGCCGCGCGCGATCACCGCGGGCGCGCGCGTCGGCAGGTTGTCACGCGCCATCGAAGGCCCTCCGCCAGGTCAGCAGCCGCGCCTCCAGCAGGCGCACCACGGCCAGCGAGGCCAGGCCCAGCAGGGCGTAGACGGCCAGCAGCACGAAGATCACGTCGATGCGGAAGTACTCGCGCGCATCCGACATCAGCCGTCCCAGCCCGGTCGGCGCATTGATGGTCTCGGCGAAGATGAGCGCCAGCCACGCGCCGGTCAGCGCCAGCCGCAGCCCCACCAGGAAGCCCGGCAGCGCGCCGGGCAGGATCACCGCCGTGATCAGTTCGCGCCGGCCGGCGCCGAAGATCTGCGCGGCTTCCACCAGCCCCGCGTCGACGTTGCGGATCGCGCTGTAGGTGTTGATGTAGACGGCCACCAGCACGCTCATGGCGATCAGCGCCACCTTGGGCTCCTCGCCGATGCCGAACCACGCGATCAGCACCGGCAGCAGCGCGAAGTTGGGCACCGCGCGCAGGATTTCCATATTGGCGTCGATGGTGTTCTCCCCCACGCGCGACAGGCCCGCCGCGACGGCGGCGGCCGTGCCCGCGGCCAGGCCCAGCGCCAGCCCCTGGGCCACGCGCGCCAGCGAGGCGAGCAGGTGCGCCTGCAGCTCGCCCGATGCCAGCAGCCCCCAGGCGGCGGCCAGCACCTTGCCCGGCGAGGGCGTGGTGCGCGGGTCGAACACGTCCAGCAGCGCCAGCGCCTGCCACAGCGCCAGCAGCAGCAGCGGGCCGGCCAGGCGCTGCACCGCGCGCGGCACGCGCGACCCGGCGCGGCGCGCGGTGCGCGCGCGGGTGGGGTCGACCAGCGCCGCGCCCGCGGGCTCGACGGGCCGCGCCGGCTGGCGCGGTTCGGGCTGCGGCTCCAGCTGGGGTTCCAGCGCCAGGGGCCGGCGGAAGAGGGCGCTGATCATGGCGGCGTCCACCCCGCTCAGGCCGGCACGGCTTCGCGCGGGGGCTTCGCGGCCAGGAAGCGCTCGCCCGATATCGACTCCGACGGCTGGCCGTCCGGGCCGACCGGCACGTCGCCCACCAGGGTGATGCGGTGCAGGACGCGCTCGAAGCCCAGGTGGTCGACGTCGCGCGGCGCCAGGTGCAGCACCGCCCGGTTGTCCCAGAAGGCCACGCTGCCCGGCTCCCAGCGAAAGCGCGCGGTGTACTCGGGCCGCGCGGCCTGTTCGAACAGCAGGTCGAGCAGGTGGCGGCTTTCGCGCAGCGACACGCCGACGATGTGCTTGGTGAAATTGGGGTTGACGTAGATGACGCGCTCGCCGGTCTCGGGGTGCACGCGCACCACCGGGTGGATGGAGGCCAGCGGCTTGTTGCGCACCCAGTCGCCGATGCGCTCGCGGCTGTTCTCGGCGTGGGTGCTGCTGCCGAAGCGGTGCTCGGCGCGCAGGCTGTCGATCAGCTTGCGGATGGGCTCGGACAGGCCCTCGTAGGCCGCCGCCACATTGGCGAACAGCGTGTCGCCGCCGTAGGGCGGCACCACTTCGGCGCGCAGGATGGAATAGGCCGGTGGGTTGATCAGCGGCGTGATCTCGGCGTGCCAGGCCGGGCCGTTGGCGCCCAGCCCGACCTGCTTGTGGTACGAGGCGCCGTAGCGCTGCTCGTAGGCCTTGGGCGACACGGTGTGGATCTCGGGGTAGCCGGGCGGCGCGGCGTCGCCCTCGTAGGGATGGCCCGGCGTGACCTCGCCGAACTGGTTGCCGAAGGCGATCTGCGCGGCGTGGTCCAGCTCCTGGTCGCGGAAGACCACCACCTTCCAGCGCAGCAGGGCCTGCTTGATGGCGCCGACCTGGGCGGCCGACAATGGCCGGCCGATGTCGACGCCGCGGATCTCGGCGCCGGTCCAGCCGGATTGGGGAATGACTTCGATCTGCTCGAGTTCTTTGCTCACGGGGGACTCCTGGGTTGGGCGCGCGTGGGGGCGCCGGGGCCTGGCGCCGCGAGCCGTGCAAGCGGCCGGGCGCGGGGAGGCGGGGCTGCCGCTTCATTATTCGAGGCGTGGCGCGGCCGGCAAAATACGGCTTAGCCATTTGGTTAAGCGGCCATAACCTTATTTGCAGGAGACCCGACATGCCCGCGATCCGCCGCCGCCTTGCGTCCTGGACGGCCTTTCTCGCCTTGCTGGCCGCGCTGCCGGGTGCACGCGCCGATACGCTGTGGCTGGCCAACGGCGACCGGCTGAGCGGCACCGTGCTGTCCATGGACGAGGGCGCGCTGGCGATGCAGACCGACTACGCCGGCACCGTGCACGTGGCCTGGGACGCCGTGCGCACGCTGGAGACCGACGGCCGCGTGGCGGTGCGGCCCGCCCCGGCCGCCGACGAGATCCAGGCCCGCTTCGTGCGCGGCGGCGAAGGGCAGGCGCTGCTGGACACGGGGCAGGGCGAGCAGCCGGTGGAGCTGGCCGACGTCCAGCGGGTGGTGCGCCCGCGCCCCTTCCTGCGCGACCTGAGCTGGGACGGCACGCTGGACGCCGGCCTGCAGCACAAGTCCGCGTCCACCGACACGCGCGACTACAGCCTGGCGCTGCTGGCGCGCGCCCGCCACGGCATGTGGCGGCACGACCTGCAGGCGGGCTACGACAAGGAAAAGGAGGAAGGCTCGACGCTGACCGACAACTACCACGCGCGCTATTCGCTGGACCGCTTCGTGACCGAGCAGGCCTTCGTCAAGGGCAGGCTGTACTACCGCCACGACAACATCGAGGACCTGCGCGCCCAGTCGGCGGTGGGCGCGGGCCCGGGCTACCAGTTCTGGGACGACGAGCTGGGCGCGTTCTCGCTGGCCCTGTTGGCCAGCCGCGTGCACTACCGCTACCGAGGCGGCGATTCCGACGCGGGCTACGCCCTGGGCGCGATCTGGGACTACGGCCGCTACATCGGCGGCCAGCGCCTGCAGGTCTACACGCGCGGCGAGGCCTCGCGGCCGCTGGACGGCGTGGCCGACCTGTGGCTGAACGCCGAGGCCGGCCTGCGCTACCAGTTCACCGACCGGCTGTCGTTCTACCTGAAGTACTCGCGCAACCTGGTCGACGGCGCGCGCGAGGACGTGGACGAGGCGGTGTACGGGACGGGGCTGGGGATATCGTGGTAGCTGTGGCAGCAGCCCGCGCAGGGCGGGGCCGCCGCGCTGCGGCCTCAGCCGTGCGCGGTCGGCCGTGAGCGGTCGGCGGCCAGCCGTCGCCGGTCGGCCCTCGGCCCTCAGCCGCGGCCGCGCGTGGCCGGCTTGCGGCCTGCCGCCAGCTTCATGACCGCGCCCGCGTCGGCGGCGCGCTCCAGGCCCCAGACCGCGGCGATCAGCGGCTCGGCCTCGCAGCCGGAGCCGCCGTGGCGGCACAGCTCGCGCAGCTTGTCCTCGATGTCGGCGTCGGACAGCGGCCGCGCCCCGGCGCCGCGCGCCACGTCCACGCGGTGCGCGATCTCGCCGCCGCCGGCCAGCTCGATGCGCAGCGCCACGGCCTCCACCGCCATGTCCGGCACGTCCCTGAAGCGCACCTTGGCGCCCAGCGCACGCAGGGATTCGTCGGCCACCGCGGCGTCGGAGAATTCGTCCAGCCCCGCGCGGCCGCGCGCCAGCGACACCGCCACCGCGTGCTGGGCGCTGACCTGCGATTCGCGGCCGGTGCGTATGCCCGGCCGGTCGGTGCGCTGGCGCAGCAGCGGGTGGCCGATCAGCTCGATGCCGGCGATGGCCGCCGTGCCGCCGGCCTCGGCCAGCCGCGCGTCGCCGTGCAGCGCCAGGCAGGCCTCGATCACCGGGTTGAGCACCACGCCGCAGGGGTAGGGCTTGTAGGTGTTGGCCAGGATCTCCCAGCGCGCGCCCAGGTCCTGCGCGATGGGAGCCAGGTCGGGCTCGTCGGCGGTCACGCGCAGGAAGCCGCGCACCCCTTCCAGCGGCTGGGCCGGCCCGTCGAAGCCCTGCTCGGCCAGCAGCGCCGCCAGCAGCCCACCGCGCGCGGCGTCGCCCACGCCCACGCTCTTGGCCATGGTGCCCAGGGTCTCGACCAGCCCGCCCGCCTGGCTGGACGCCGAGCCCAGCGCCCAGGCCATGGCGCGGGCGTCCAGGCCCAGCATGCGGCCGGCGGCGACGGTCGCGCCGAACACCCCGCAGGTGGACGTGATGTGCCAGCCGCGCGCATAGTGGCCGGGCGAGACCGCGTTGCCCAGGCGGCATTCGACCTCCACGCCCAGGATGAAGGCCAGCAGCAGCTGCGCTCCGCTGGCCGGCGCCGCCTCGGCCAGCGCGAACACGGCCGGCGCGACCGGCGCGGTGGGGTGGATGATGGTGGGGATGTGGGTGTCGTCGAAGTCGTAGACGTTGGCGGCCATGGCGTTGAGCGCCGCGGCGTTGAGCAGGTCGGAGCGCTCGCCGCGGCCGATCACCGTGGCCTGGTCGCCGCTGCGGAAGCGCCCGTAGACGCGCGCGGCGATGTCCAGCGTCGGGTCGGTGCAGCCGGCCAGCGCCACCGCGAAATAATTGAGCAGCGAGCGGCAGGCCTCGTGGCGCACGGCCTGCGGCACGTCCTCCCAGCGCCAGGCGGCGGCGAAGTCCGACAGGGCGGCCGTGACCGGGCCGAAGGCGGCGGGGACGGGCGTTGCGGTCTTCGCGGCCGTGTCGGCCGTGGCCCCAGGCACCGAGCCTGCCCGCGCGGGCTGCGCTTGCGCCGCGCGCGCGGGCGAAGGCTCGTTTCGGGTTGCGGATGCGGCGTCGGGGTGGGGGGATGCGGGGGTCTCTTTGCTCATGTCGTCTCCGTGCTGCCGCGGGGCCCCGCCCGGCCGGCGTCGCCGGCCGCCGCCGAGGCTGCCGGCGCGCTGTTCCTGATCGCGCATTATAGTATTATTGTATGATTGACGGACCATGCCGGGCGGGTTCGCGCGGCGCTTCCTGCGCCCGCGCCGGCCGCGCCGGCAGGCAAGGCGCTAAAATCCCGCAGCGTAACGTTAACTTGCCGGCAATTTGCCCGATCAGCACCTTATGAAAGCAGCGGCGGCCTCCGAAGCGAATTTCACCGTTCCCCGGGTTGCCTCGGTGCTGCGCCACGGCGTGACCGAGAGCATCCGCAACGCCATCCTGGTGGGCAAGTTCCGCCCCGGCGAGCGCCTGCCCGAGCGCGAGCTCTGCGAGATGACCGGCGTGAGCCGCACGCTGGTGCGCGAGGCGCTGCGCCAGCTCGAATCCGAAGGCCTGATCCACGTCATCCCGCACCGCGGGCCGGTGGTGGACAAGCTCACGCCCGAGCAGGCAGAAGGCATCTACCAGGTCCGCGAAGAGCTCGAAGGCCTGGCCAGCCAGCTGTTCGCCGAGCGCGCCAGCGCCGAGCAGCTCAAGGCCCTGCAGGCGGCCTTCCGCGACCTCAAGCGCGCCCTGACGCAGGGCGACGCGCTGGCCCAGGTGTCGACCAAGAACTATTTCTACCAGTGCCTGCTGGCCGGCGCCGGCAACGAGGCGCTGACCACCACGCTGCGCCTGCTCAATTCGCGCGTGATGCTGCTGCGCTCGACCTCGATGCAGGCGCCGGGCCGAGCCAAGAAAAGCGTGGCCGAGCTGGCCGACCTGATGGCCGCGCTGACCGCGCGCGACGGCAAGGCCGCGCGCGCCGCGGGCAGCTGTCACGTGCGCAACGCCGCGGCGGTGGCCATCGGCATCCTGCGCCAGAAGACCCAGGCCGCCGAGGAAGTCGCCGCGCAGTAGGCAGCAAGGCTGCAATCCGCAAGGGCCGCGCCTCGCGCGGCCATCCCGGCCGGGCGTTGTCGATCCGCACAAGCGCCCCTGGCCCGCGGGCGGGCCGGGCTCCGTGCGCCTCAGACGGGGTGGCCTTCCTTGCGCATGTCGTCCAGGACTTCGCGCACCGCCTTCATCGAATCCAGCGCGGCCGGCACGCCGCAGTAGATGGCGGCCTGCAGGATGACTTCCACGAGCTCTTCCTTGGTGATGCCGTTGTTGACCGCGCCGCGCACGTGCAGGCGCAGCTCGTGCGGGCGGTTCAGCGCGATCAGCATGGCCAGGTTCAGGAAGCTGCGCGTCCTGCGCTCCAGCCCCGGGCGCGACCAGACTTCGCCCCAGCAGTATTCGGTGACCAGCTTCTGCAGCGGGATGGTCAGCTCGTCGGCGCTTTGCAGGGACTTCTCGACGTAGCTGTCGCCCACTACCGCCCGCCGGATGGCGAGGCCTGTCTTGAACATGTCGGTGTCGAATTCGGGGCGCAGGGCCATGGTGGAGATCTCCGTTATCGGTGCCGGCAGCGTGGGGGAAGGGCGGTGCTGCCGCGCTGGTATAACTATAATACAATCCTATTGTATTGACAGTCAGGGCGGGGCTGGCAGCCAGGCGACCGAATCCCATCTCCCTCCACCAAGGAAACAGCAATGACTTCAGGCAATGACAAACAACTCGGTTTCGTCGGCATCGGCCGCATGGGCAGCCCCATGGCCCGGCGCCTGATCGAGGCCGGCTACGCGCTGACCGTCTACGACCCCAACCCCGCGGCGGTGGACGAGCTGGTGGCCAAGGGCGCGGTGCGCGCTGAATCGCCCAAGGCGGTGGCCGACCGGGCGGCGGTGGTCCTGGCGTCGCTGCCCACGCCCGACGTGGTCACCGCCGTGGCCCTGGGCGAGCAGGGCCTGGCGCAGGGCTCGGCCGTGCGCATCGTGGTGGACCTGTCCACCACCGGCCCGGAGGCCTCCGAGCACGTGGCCGCCGGGCTGGCCGAGCGCGGCATCACCATGGTGGACTGCCCGGTCAGCGGCGGGGTGGCCGGCGCCGAGCGCGGCTCGCTGGCGCTCATGGTGGCCGGCGACCCGGCCGCCTGCGAGTCCCTGGCGCCGGTGCTGGCGGTGCTGGGCCGCGTCATCCGCGTGGGCCCGCGCCCCGGCATGGCGCAGACCATGAAGGTCATCAACAACCTGATCTCCGTCACCGCGCTGGCCGTCACGTCCGAGACCCTGGTGATGGGCGCCAAGGCCGGCCTGGACCCGGACGTGATGGTGGAGATCATCAATTCCGGCTCGGGCCGCAGCAACGCGTCCGAGGACAAGATCCCCAAGTACGTCCTGACGCGCAGCTTCGGCTTCGGCTTCGCCCTGGGCCTGTCGGCCAAGGACATCCGCCTGTGCCTGGAAGCCAGCGAGCGCCTGGGCGTGCCCCTGCGCGTGGGCGACGCGGTGCGCAGGCTGCTCAACGACGCGCGCGAGCGCTACGGCGACCAGGCGGACATGACCGAAATCATCCGCTACGTCGAGGACGAAGCCGGCGTCGAGGTGCGCGGCAAGGCGGCCAAGGCATGAGCGGGAATAGCGGCGGGCGCGTGGCCGTGGTCACCGGCGGGGCGCGCGGCATCGGCGCTGCCTGCGCCGAGCGCTTCGCCCGCGAGGGCTGGACGGCGGCGGTGCTGGACGTGGACGACGCGCTGGGCCGCTCGGTGGCCGAGGGCATCGCCGCGCGCGGCGGCAAGGCCGTCTACCGGCACTGCGACGTCGCCGACGCGGCCGCGGTCGAGGACGCCGCCGCCTGGGTCGAGCGCGACCTGGGCCCGGCCGGCGTGCTGGTCACCTCGGCCGCGCTGATCCCCAACAGCGAATCCATCCTGGACATGGACATGGAGGCGCACGACCGGCTCTGGCGCGTCAACTACCACGGCACCCTGCACGCCTGCCGCAGCTTCGGCCGCCCCATGGCCGCCCGGCGCGCCGGCGCCATCGTCACGGTGTGCTCCATCAATACGATGCTGCCCCTGCCGCTGCCCGCCTACAACCCGGGCAAGGCGGCGCTGGCGCGGCTGACCCAGCTGCTGGCCGTCGAGCTGGGCCGGGTGCGCGTGCGCGTGAACGCGGTGGCGCCCACCTACGTGATGACGCCGGCGCTGCAGGCGCGCATCGACGCCGGCCAGCGCGACCTGGGCCGCATGATGGCCACGCACGCGCTGGACGTGCTGCCGGTGCCCGAGGACGTGGCCAATGCGGTCGCCTTCCTGTGCTCGGACCAGGCGTCGGCGATCACCGGCGTGATGCTGCCGGTGGACTCGGGCTGGGGGGCGGCGGTCAGCTACAAGACCTATGCGGGCGGCGTGCCCTGGAAGGACGAGGCGGGCTGATCGCAGCC
>Ga0182738_1001447_pt1 | contig 29765 bp, 37 predicted proteins | sample eDN5th30CBELigMG_FD_128876 | JGI IMG/M metagenome (GOLD analysis project Ga0182738, IMG submission 128876) | Enriched Miracle-Growth compost microbial communities from Emeryville, California, USA - eDNA 5th pass 30_C BE-Lig MG (version 2)... ...
AACTTTTCAATACTATCAAACTCAAAGTTGTAAACACAATCAATTTTAATATTGAGAATATACAAAAGAAAAATTTGGGGGAATTTCTTAATTTGAAAAATTTTTTTTTTTGCCAAATCTTGTTTTGAAAAAAGTAGACAAAAAAATTGAATAACATTCCGAGCTTTCGTCAACATGAGATTTTGCGAATCATTTTTTCCCCCCGTAATTTTCACCAGCAGTCAGTCTGAAAATATTCAAAATAGAGTTAAAAATATTTTTTAAAAAATGAGCACCAGTCATCATCCCGTTTTTATTTTCCCCAATACAGTGAAAAGAAATTCCAACAAAATAAATCGACATGAGGATGAGGTTTAATATGGATAAAATAAAGTAAATTCCTGAATATAATCTTTAATCCAAAATACCTAATTAATGAGAAATCGCAGGACAGCAGGATTTTACTTTTTGAAAGTAATCATCGTTTCCCTTCTTCTATTGCAAGTTGCCTCTTTGGAAAATGATGATGGTGATGATGAAGCGTGCATCCAGAATGGACTTTATGAATGCTCTAAATCTTGCTCCTGTAGTTTTCCTGACGAGATTAAATCAACAGTCTTTGCTGTGGAACTTTGTTTGTCTATCCTGGGATTCCTGGCGAGTTGTATTATCATTATTGGGCACGTGTCGGCCAAAGAAATGCGAGAAACTCCTGGCGATATTTTCTTTGCTTTTGCTGTCGCTTCTGCTGTTGTTTGCGGCTCGTGGATTCTTGAAATCTCCCGAACACTTAATGCACAAGATCAACTTGACCCGCAAAGCGAGACTTGCAAAGTGACGGCATACCTTGATGTTGTGGCCTCTTGCTTGGTTTATCTTTACAATCTGTCCTTTTTTGGCTTCTTTTATATGCTTACCAGATCATCCTTAAAAATGAGCTCAATTCCACGTATTGTCTTTCACGCCTTTCCTATCCTCGGTACAATTGGATATGTAAGCTCTCTGTTCGCCTTTCCTTCACTCATTGCAGACGTTCCAAGCGCTAAAAAACTCTTTGGCATGTCTATTTACGGCCAATGCACCCTCAAATCTTCGAGTTCAATCGTTTATGCAATGATTGCCCTTTTCTTTTATCTCTTGATACCTGTCTTCTTGCATAGAGCCGCCATCAGAAGCTTGCCTCAATCCAAGGCTGTCAGCAAAGCCAGATATCATTTCCTGAGGGATTATACAAAGTATATGATTGCCACCTGCTTTATTAATCTATTCTTGGATATCATCTCCATATACATCGCCTACAATCTTTCTGACATTCCTGATGCAATTGCCAATATGGGAGACGATTCAAGTCCTACGCTCCACCAAACTATGCTGATGCTGTCCCGATTCTTTGTTACGGCGCTGAGAATTGCAAGACCTGGCTTATTGGCTATTGTTCGTCTGACAGATCCCAATTTGAGGCAGTATTGGAGCAGAACTATCTTGGGCAAAATTTTCTTCTGCTGCTGCAAGTATAGAAAAGGAAATAAGAGACGCGACTTGCAGGTCAGCTTAACTGGAGAAATTGAAAAAGAGGACCTTGATGGCAAGAAGGAGTTGCTGAGCATGACAGTTCAGGCCGTTCACAAGCACCTTAAAAATAGCCCCTATTTATACCAAATCCAGCATGCAGTCAGAGTTCAGGTCCTTTATTCTTTGCTTTCTTCCATTCATTGTTTCTGGAGTGTATCCAAGAAAAATAATCAAAAGAGTAATATCATTGAGGCAGAGGAGAACCCTGCAGCAAAGCAAGTTGAGTATGTGAAGATTGATGATTCCAAGTTAAAGGAAGAATTACCACAAATGATGAGAGAAATCCAGCAAAAGAATTATAAACTTATTGAAGGAAGACTGAGTGTCTATGCTCCTTCTGTGTTTGCGGAGCTGATTGAGATGGATGGAGATCCCGAGAACCTCCCAATTTCTCTTGATTTGTCGGCTAATTATAACAGAATCCTCAATGCTGGGCATAGCAAGGGTGGTAAAAGTGGGGAGTTCTTTTTCTTTTCGTATGACGAGAATATTGTCATTAAAACTATCAGCGACAAGGAGTTGAAAACTTTGTTGGAAATCCTTCCCAGCTACGTCCAGCATTTCAGAGACCATCCCAGCTCTCTGATTGCCAAGATCTATGGAGTTTATACTTTTGAGAGGCTTGAACCTTATGAGAAATATAACTTGATCCTGATGAGAAACGTCAGTGGGTACCCTTCCAAGGTTGTTGAAAGAAAATATGACTTGAAGGGCTCAACCTATACCAGAGCAACTGTCAAGTCTGGAAACCCTCATCTTCATGAGCTCAAGTATTTTGACCAGATTCTCAAAGATCTCGACTTCAACAGGTTCGAAAAGAAGATGGAAATTCAACACAACCTTCGAGAAAAAGTCATAAGAACTCTCCAAGCAGACACTGATTTCCTGATGAAGAATGAACTTATCGACTACTCCCTCGTTGTCTACTTGATTGATAAGGATGTGACAAACACCTCGGATAATTCTGGGAGTGTTCTTTACAGTCTCGGAAAGCCTGGACTCAGCTCTTACCAGAGCGATTTTGATCTTCCCAATAGTTATATGCCAACAACCAACAACATGCTCAGATTCGAAATCAGCGCTCCAGAAGGAGCCAGGAATGAGCGGTCAAAAACTATCGGTATGCTTGGAGACGTGGATCCAAAATTAAGAACTCAGACCACTCAACTTCGCTCTCTTCGTTCAATCCGAGAAGATGAGGAGCATCTTTATTATCACGTTGGAATTATTGACTACTTGATCAAATATACTTGGAGAAAAAGGCTGGAAAAATGGAGTCGGAGGATGTTAGCTTGTAATTTAAAACTTGACCTTTCGGTCCAAAATCCTCGTCACTATGCTTCTAGATTCATGAGATATATGAAAAAGATTATTTATGATGATTAGAAAAATAATTTATTGATGTGAATGTATGAATAAAATATATGGAAACTGGGTGGAAACTTTTTTTTTATTTCAAATAAAACTCCAATATTTTGATGAAGCGTAAAAAAAGTATTTATTTATTATTGATTTTAAGAAAAACCTCAAATTAGTATGCAATAAATTCTTTTATTCAGAGAAAACTTGGGCCATGTAATTACTAAATCTGACAGCATAGCGGACGCTGTTTTGGGCAGAAAGATTGAGATTTGGATTGAGAGTTTTGATCTTTTTGTACCAGATTTCGAGGGCTTTTTTCCAGGTATATTTATTGAGGTAATCAATGACTCCGCAGTGATAGTAGAGGTGTCTTTCATCTTCTTTTGTTGATCTCATCGAACGAAGGGCCTCAGCAGAACTCTTTTTGGGGGAACCAAGGTTCATTGTTTCCACTGACTTGGCTCTTTCGCCTCTGAGGTTCTCTGGAGCAGAAATTTCAAACTGCAGCATTGTGCTGGGAACAAAACTGTTGGAGGAATCCCCGAAATCATTTGCAGGTTTATTTCCAAGACTATTGTGCACCATATTATTGGCTTTATTAGAGTTATCACTTTCCTCATCGCTTTCTTTATCAATGATATAGACAATCAATGAGTAATCAATTAACCCCTTCTTTCTCATGAATTGGGCGTCAGCCTTGAGAGCTCGAAGGGCTTTCTCTCTCAAGTTTGGAGAGACGTGTATTTTTTGTTCGAATCTGTTGAAATCAATATCTTTGAGCTGTTGATGCTTCAAGTCATATATGCTTGGATTTTCATCAAGAGGAACGGTGAATCTTGTATATGTCGAGCCTTTTAGGTCATATTTTCTTTCAACGAATTTGGATTGGTATCCGCAGACATTTTTCATGAGAAGCAAGTGATATTGTTCATAAGGGTTGAATCTTTCAAAGGTAAAGACTCCAAAGATTTTGGCTATCAGTGAGTTGGGGTTTTCTTTAAAATGTTTCACATAATCCGGAAGGATTTCGAGCAGAGTGTTGAGTTCCTCCTTGCTAATAGTCTTGATGACAAGATTTTCATCTGATGAAAAGAAAAAGAACTCTCCACTTTTACCTCCTGTTCCTTCTTTTGCGGTGACTATTCTCTGGTAATTCTTTTCGAGATTGAGAGATTTGACAAGTTTTTCCTGCTCTTTCTCCATCTCAATGAGCTCACCAAAAAGCGCAGGAGCATGGACAGTAAGCCTTCCTTCAATAAGTTTATACCTTCTTCTCTGCACTTCCTTCATCATTTCAGGCAGTTCTCTTTTGAGAATATCATCATTGATATCGACTTTTTCGGTGAGTTTAGCAATCTTTTGATAGTCAACCTTGAAGCCTGTCGTGGAGGCAGCATAGTTGCTCAGGACTGTTTTTTTAGAGATACGCCAGTAACAGTGGATAGATGATAATATTGAATACAAGACTTGAACTTTTAAAGCTTGTTTGATTTCATTGACATAAGGGTTGTTTTTGAGGTCCTTGTGAATTGTTCTGAAGGTCATGGTCATAAAAGTCTTTTTGCCATCAAGATCCTCTCTTTCAACTTCTCCTGCCAAGTTGACTTCCAAACCGTTCTTTTTGTTTCGGCTAGGACAGCAGAGAAGCCTGGACCACCAAAAGTTTCGGATCCAATAGGGAGTTAAGGTCGAGTCAGAGAGACGAATTAAGCATAAAACCAATGGTCTCATAATACGGAAGAGGTTGCTGGCAAGCCTCACTCCAAAATTCAGGGTATTGTCGTTCTCTATTTCTTCTGCAAGGTTGGGCAGGTGTTTGGCGATATAGATTCCGCTTGAAATGATGAAAAGGTTGATGATACTGGTGAAAATGACGAATTTCATGTAGTTTCTGAGGAGATGATAGCGTGCTCGTGCGACTTTTTTACATTCTGGGAGACTCTTGATGGTAGCTTTGTACATAAAAATTGGTAAGACAGCGTAGAAAATCAAAGAGGCAACTTCAAGGTTGGTGTTGGTCGTGCTTTTGAAAGAGCATCTTCTGTAGACTGACATTCCGAAGAGACGGCTGGGGTCACTCACTCCAGCTGTGAGGAAGGAGGGGAAGAAATAGATTACAGTTGCCAATCCGAGAGATATCACGACTGGGATAAGATGGTACAAGGATTGCGGGATCTTGCCAACTTTGAGAGAAGCTCGGGTGAGGGTATAATAGAATACAAAGAACGCGAAATTGTAAAGGTAGATAAATGTAGAGGCTAAAACATCGATGTAGCTGGTGACTTGGCAGACTGCAATATTGGAATCTTCATTGGATTTATCACTCAAGAATAAAATTGTTTGGACAGTCCATGAGGCGCACAGAATAAAACAAGCCATAGCAATACCAATAAAGATGTCTCCAGGAGGATCTCTCATTTCTTTGATTGTGAAGCCTGTATGGATAACCATTAAGCAAGCAATACATCCAATAATTGTGATGACAAGATTGAAAATTAGAGCGGCTTGTTCATAGGTTCCGAAGCCACAAGGGCATGAATCACTACATTCATACATATAGTTATTGGTTAAGCATGATGAAGTTTCTCCTTGAATTGTCTCAGCTTGAGTGAATTTGAAAAGAGCACAGAAAAAGGAGATTTGGAAGAGAAAAGAAAGGTATTTGCTTCGAAATGTCACTTTCATCATCATAAAAGTCTGTATTAATTTGGTTAAGATTATATGGATATATGTTTTAAACTCGGCCTTAGAAAGAAAATATTAATAATTAAAAAACTTTTTGAGAGAATAATGCTTTGCTTGTTTGAGATATCTCTGAGAATGATGATTCCTTCCCAAAGGAGACGAAAAAATTCTTCTGAAAATTGATATTCTCAAATGATACAGTTTGATTTGATTTGAGAGAAATAGAAAATACAGAAGAATTTAGGTTTAGATTAATTGAATTTTTTGTTGGTAACTTCTAAAAGTTTTTGTTGGAAATTACAAATTTTACTTTCTTAAAGTGAAAAATACTTCCTGATCTACTTTACATTAAAGATTAATATGAGGTGAGAGTAAATAAATTCTGACAAGGAATTAAACTAACTCTGATGATTAGAGATGCATTGAGCCCTTTTGAAACTCACATCTTTTTATTGGTCTTTGTAAGAGATTATCAGGATTGTCACCAATCAAAATTTTGATCGTTTATTTGAAGAAATTTTCCCCGAGCAAGTTGAATTTCGAAACGATAACAACAATTATTAAATTGCTCAAAATTTATTTATCCAAAAAAATGGTGATGCAAAAACTGTGCTTGGTATTATTGAGTATTGCCATTTTTGCAGAGGCAGTATCCGCAGAATCCCCTGATCTGTTGATTGAAGTGTTTAGACATGGAGCTCGTGCCCCTGATATAGGAACCTATGATCGCCACAATTATTGGTCTAACCGTCTTGGTCAATTAACTCCCGTCGGAATGAGGATGCATTATGTCTTGGGAGCAGCTCTGAGAGAAAGATACCCCGAACTCTTGTCAAAATATGACCCTGAAAAGATTTATGTGAGATCAACAGCCAAAGATCGAACAATAACAAGCGCATATGCACATATGCAGGGGGTGTTCCAACAGAGTGGCCCTGTGATAGATGAAAGCGTTGACTTGACCAAAATGACTCCAACTTTTGGGGATGAGTCTCTAAAGCAATTATTTGCAGACATCGAAAAGGAGAGATATGCGTTACCTGGGCGTGTCCAGGCTGTGCCAATTCACACTCTACCGTTCAAGGAGGATCATAGTTTGAAAGGATGGCAAATATGTGTGAAACAAGCAGAATGGCATATTGCTAATTTGGCAGACGTTCAGACTTTGGAGATATTTTCCGAAGATATGGAGAGGGTGTTAAAGTACTTGAATAAAAAGGATATTGAAGTGAATGATTTTTCAGAGCTGGGAAGAGTAGCTGAAGCCGCAATAACCAGTAAAATGGAAAATCTCAGACTTCCAGGAGGAATTCATCCCGATTCTCAAATGTTTAAAGATCTCAAGTTTGTCTATGAGTTCTTCTACGCCAAGACAGTGGAGGCTCTTCCCATGCAAAGAGCATTATATGCAAAGCCTCTCCTCGAAGCCATCCTCTCTTATGTTGACGATTTCCTGCATGAGAGGACCCCTCGAAACGCTATTTTCTTGTCTGCTCATGATGTCACTCTCATGACGCTTCTCGCTGCATTTAATATCACAAATACAGATTGCTTGTTAGATAACTATAGACATGCCAAGAAAGGAAAGATGATAAAATATCCCGACTGCGTGTTTCCTGAATTTGCAAGCAATTTGATTTTTGAGGTCTACAGGACACCACAGCCGAGTATTGCCTTTTATTATGATGGAAAGCCAATGAATTTATGTGGCAAAGCAGACAACAGATGCACAGTGTCTGAATTTATAGACTATACCAAGCAAGTGACCAATTTTTTGACAATGGAGGATTATTACAGTCAGTGCGATCCCATGCATTCTCTGAATCAAACGCACCATAAAAAGGTGAGAAAGAACAAAATGATTTTACAGACTTCCAGTGGGTTTACCCAGTTGGAAATAATTCTGATGGTCTTGGCAGTTGTTTTGTCCTTGTCGATTGTTGGCCATTGGGTCAGTTCTCAAAAAAATGAGAATGAAAACTCTTCTCTGATGAAAAAAAAATCGATCGAATTTCAATCAATCTCTGATGACTCTCGCTCTGAGGTTCCAGAGGATACTCCTAATGATGTATCGCAAGCCGCTCAAGAATGCTAATAACATAGTCTATTTTTTTTGAGTCGTTGTTTGTAATTCATTCAACTTTTTATTTTTTATCCCTCTCTCTCTCTAAAAATTTTTTCAGAATGAGTATGATTATAAAAAACTTTTACTTTGAAAAAAAACTCACGGACTTAAGAATTCTATGATTTTTTCGAGAGAGAGAGATCTCGAAAATTATATTATTTTTGAAAAATTACTTGGATCGATTAACTCGCCAGTTATATAAATCTTAATAACTCGAAAATTTTCCACTTTTCAAACAAAACTAAATATTATGGAGCCTGCATACACTCCAAGTTATCAAGCTGGACAAGGAGGTTGGACCTTTTTTATTTTAGTTTCTAAACTTACCAATTTGGTTAGATGAAAGTCCCGAAAGAAGAGAAGGTTTTAATGAAAGAGATGAAGAAAGCGCATCATTCAGCAAATACTCCAACAAGTCTCCAACTAAAATCAATCAAGGGGAAGGTTTTGATTTAGCAGAAGGAGAAGAAGGGATGGAAGATGGATCCCCTATGCACAGACCAATGGAAGAAACTGGTGAGGAAAATGAAGCCATGAGAAGATATGAAGAACAAGAAGCCGAAATCCTTCAATACTGCGAAGAGAATAATTGTTTGTGGGAAGACAAAGACTTTCCCCCTATCAACAGCTCAATCTACACTGTAAACCTCTGAATTCGAAATAATAATATTCATAAAATATCCAGGATATTCTCAAAGTCCCTGAAGAGCTCAGAGAAATCCAAACCATCACTTGGGTTAGACCTAAGGATATCGCTAAAGATGCCAAAGTGTTGCCTGATAAAGAAACAGAAGGTGATATGAAACTTGGTGCTGTTGGTGTCAACTGGTTTATGAGTAGATTTGTTTGAGTGAAAATCTTTGTTAAACTGAAAAATTAGATGCCCTGTTGATGGTTTCTACCAAGCCTCAAATTCTTGAAAGAATTGTTTGGAATACTGATCATTTTGATAAGGGTTTTGTCGCTTTCCAATTCTTCAAGAATGGAAAATGGCAGCCTGTCATCGTCGATACTCTTTTACCATACGATCCTAGCTCAAAACAATTAGTGTAAGTGGAGGAAGTTTTGGAAGACTCTGAAATATCTTTAGATTTGCTCAATGTATGGAACAAAATGAGTTCTGGGTTCCTCTTATTGAAAAAGCCTATGCCAAATTACATGGTAGTTACGAAGTAATGGATGAATTTTCCCAATGAATTTTCAATTGATCCATTTAGAAAATTATGCAAGGACACATTGTGGATGCTTTGGTTGATTTGACTTCATATACTGCTGAGAAGTATGATCTTTCTGACCCTGAAGTCAAAGCAATGGTCAATGATGGCAGACTTTGGAATATCTTCTTAAAGTATTGGAAAATTTGAAATACCCTATTATTAACCTATTCCTCACTAGTTCATTTAATCAAGGATTTATTATGGGTTGCATCAATGCAGTCAAAAATAAGAGTATAAAGAATCCTGATATTGGTCCACATGGTATCTTGGAAAATCATGGTTACGGTATCATCGATGCAAGAGAAGTATAAAATAAAGTTACATAATGATTTACTCAATAACCATCTCCCAGTTCCCAAAAGATGATGAATTGAAGTTGGTAAAGATCAGAAACCCATGGGGTCCAGATGGATGCTGGAATGGTCAATTTGCTGATGATTCAGAAGAATGGGATAAGTATAGACATATTAGACAGAAGTTGCAAGTCGCATTTAAATCCAAGAAATCCGAAGGAACATGGTGGATGTCATTCCATCACTTGTGTGAATATTTGAACAAGATTTACATCTGCAGAGTTTTCCCTGAAAATTGGGATATGTACTCTCTTGAATCCAAGTGGAAAGGAAAAACTGCTGGTGGAAGTAAGCAAATTAAACTCAGTATTTCTTATTAACCTCCCCAATAAAGCATGGAATGTGATTCCTAAGCCAGAGGGAATTGATAATGCCAAGAATGTTCAAATGGATTCTGATGATAAATGGTTCAACAACCCCCAATTCAGACTCAAGATCACCAAGAACACCAAATTATTCATTACCCTTATGCAAGAAGATCAGAAACTCTCTGGAAAGAGTTACGTTCCTGTGAACTTGATGATTGCTCGAACCAAAGATCCTTACAACAGATTGTGGGAAAGGCCACAAGATGAGGATATCGTGTTAGAGACAATAAAGAGTATTCCAAGGAATAGCAAGAGAGAAATTGGCCAGATTGTCGTCTTAAAGAAACCTCCTGAGAAAAAGAGCGCTTATTTCATTATCGTTCCAAATAACGAAATGGAACCTAAAAAGGGAGAAAATAAAGTCTTTTGGCTTCGTTTATTCTCTTCTGAACCAGTAATCTTCGTGGTTGAGATTAATGAAATTAACAAAATTCGAAATAGATTGATGTAGTTCCAACAGCAGAAACTCAAGAAGTGACAATTGATGGAGCATGGAATGATTTGACTGCTGGTGGTCGTATCAGAAGAAAGGATGGAAAAGATAACCCTCATTGGTGCAAGAATCCTCAATATTTCCTCAATTTACCTTTCCCTACTCATTTCAAAGTCATTTTAAGAAGAATGACATATCAAAAGAAAACAAGAGGAGTTAAAATTGGGCTTTGTATTTGTAGATATGATCCCCACCAAGGACAAGATCCCAATCAAGATGCTAAGAAGAAGGAAAATGAAAAATTAGCCAAAACCAAAAGCAGAACTAGATCTCCTTCTCCCAATAAAAATACTTCTCCTCATATTGATAAGTTGATTGATCAAACCAAGACATTCTTGGAACCACCAGTGATGGAATATATCGAGAGAAGATTGAATATTGGAACAAACGAGGCTTATATCGAATCAAGTTTTGGAGCTGAAGAAGTGTCTGCTTTATACTTTAAGAAGAACCCCACTGAAGGTCCTTTTATTATTGTGCCTTGTCTCGAAGAAGAAGATAGAACTGCAACCTTTAAATTGACAAGTTTGGAAATTTTAATTATTTTTGGTTAATGAGATTTCCTAGTCTTTAGTAATAATCCTATTGATTTGAGACCTTTGGATCCTCAAAAGAACTGGGTCACAATTGGTGTTTGGGATGATTCCAGTTGCGGTGGCTCGCATTTGAATGAAGAACCCTTTGAAACAGAGCCTGCCAAGAAGACATGGACCACTAATCCTAAATTTTCTTTACAATTTAAAGAAGAAGGTCCCACTCCTGTCTGGTTCAAAGTGACTCTCCAAGTTGCTGATAAAAACTGGAAATCTAAAACTGCTAGAAAGATGAAGGTAAATGAACGATTTTTTTTGTTAATTCTCATCGTTGATAGAATACAATTGGAGGAATGATCGGAATATATGTGTTGGAAAGAAAGGAAGGTAAGATCCAAAGAAGTTACATGTTGACCGAACCTTCATTCTCACCAATGTTGGAGGTTTCTGAGGAATTCACCTTGGAAACTATTAATCCCAATGGCTACATCATTATGCCAACAACATATGAAGTAAAGACTTTTTGATTTGAATGTGTGTTAATTTCCAAAATTTTAGCCAAAATTACAAGGAACTTTCATTATTGCAGTAACTTCCAATAGAGATTGTACTTTTGCTGCCCTTTAATCTCGTGGTGGTGATGGTGATTGGTTGATATAAAATATTTTTTGTTATGAAAGGATTTTCTGAATCGTATAATTTATGCGCTCTCTCTTTTATTGGTTTACTACTTTAATATCCCTCTACAAGTAAGTTTTTACAATATAAAAAGATTCATCTCCATCATATATCTGGATAATTAAATTTTTCTTGATTTTCCCAAGTCAACAATTGCGAAGAATTTTTGTAATTTTTTTAAAGTTCTAAAAATATTTTCTGAAGGACTTGAAGTTCTCGAGAGATCAAATCGTTTTTCTGGCTTGCATTTTCTTCAGTTTAAGATTTTCTCTTCTACTTTTATTGGTATCAAAGAAATAAAAAAAAAGAAGTTTTTCTTTTTGGAAATTCTCCAAGAATTTTTTCGAGAATATGCAATAATTTGTGAAATCAGATTCAAAAGAGAATTTTGAAGGAAGTCGAAAAGAAGACTGAACAAATCTTGGGATTTTTTTGGAAAATCGAACCAATCCCAAAAACTTTTTTTTTTCTTAAACTTCCAAGAAGTGAGAATCATAATCATTCTTTGGCCTCAGCTCTCTGGTCTGTTGAGAACTATTTCAGAGAAATTTGGAGATTAATTCCTATTTTTGAGAATTTTTGTGAGAAAAAATTTAGCATTTCTTTCGAAATATTTTTGAAAAAAAATGTTCAAGGAGTTTTTCTAAACTCAGATCAAATCATCCGAGTATGCTCATCTTGAGTTTTTCTTCAAGTGAAAAAAAAAATCCTTCCTCTTTTCCGTTGAAAAAAGTCGATTTTTGTTTGAATTCTTGAAAATGAATTTTTTATTATTTTTTTCAGATGTCTTGAATCATCTGCTCACATGAATTTGAAAATACTCTTTTTTTCATGGAAAAAGTTTCAGTTTGATTTCTTTTCTCAAAAGCCTTTCAAAAGATTAACAAAGAATTTTTCTGAAATTCATCACCTCAATAAACGTTTTCTTGGAAAACTTTATCTTGGAAATAGAATGAAAAATAAGACTGAACTTTTCCCTTAATAATACAGACAGATATTGACATAGAGGAAATTAGTACTAATTTTTTTCAAATTAGAACAGATCACTTTGAAATATAGAATGATTTTATTGATTTGCAGAACTGACCGGGGTTGCATCTTCTCCATCTGATTTATGCAAGGCAAAATCTCTCGGACTTTGATTCATGAAGCGCGAGAATACGCCAGATTCATTTTTATTGCTGACTGGAGTTTGAGGTAAAATCGAATTACTACCATCACGAACTCGTAATCGTTCAGAATCCAAATTGATCCTATTTGGAGACAGAAACGTGCAGTTATTTGTCAAGTTTTTATTGGGAGAAGATGAAACATTACTCGCGCTGCGAGTGAGTTGTCTACTCAGTTGTTTCGTCAGAGTAACAACTTGATTTAACTGTTCTTCAAGTGATTCCATTTTATCTTTCAAATTATTCACCTTATTAAAATTAGACTTATTCAACAGATTGCGGGTACTTGTTTATCAGCCTCAAGTTTTTCTAAAGCTCTATGCTCATCTTCAAAAGGATCTCCTAAGACACTTGCTCTCCTAGCTTCAAGAACATCTCCCAAGTTATTTTCTAAAAATCTTTAACCTTTGCCTGAAATTCTCCAAATACTTTTCATTCCTAATAAAGCTTTGACGGCTTTAAATCTATTTTTGAAAGCGCTATTCCTTCGACGATGAGGATTATCTAGATCAATTGGACCAACTGGATCTTTAGGTTCTTCTTCGTGATGATCAAGATTGTCAGGATCAAATCCGAGAATATCATGGTGGTCAAGTTCATGCTCATCTTCTTCCTGAATTTTTGCAAGGAGATCAAATTTAGCGTGGTCGTCCTCAGAACTACTTGACTCGGTTTCACTGTCATTATTTGTTGTTCTTGGATTCATCAATAGTCGAATTTTATTTTTCTAAAAAGGGAGAGATTGATTGAGATGATAAAAAATCTTTTCTATTACTCCTTTGAGATTGAAATCATCTTTATTGGGGTTTTCATGTTGTTTGCAAGCTTGAACAGCTTCTTTATAGATTCTTCTGGTGCGGACTTTTCTTTCATGACCATTATCATACATTTCAGCACCAATATCTCTGAAATCAACCAAGAAAATCTTTTTAAAGTCCTTTTTATTCAAGACGTAGAATTCGCAATCTTTTATAGCTCGAGCGGTATATTGTCGAATTTCTCCATAAAATAATAGATCAACTTCTCCAAAGAAATATCCTTCATTAATTTTTATAAACTCAAAATTCTTGTATTCCTTGAGGACAAGCGCCACTTTGCCCTTTTTAATAAAAAACACTGAGGAGAATGAGATTAAATTCATAGATTAAGAAATTACATTCATCAGCTGGGTCACCTTGCATGAAAATATATTCATTTTTCATGATTTTCATGGGCTTCAACAATGGACCAATTGATGACATAAATGATTTCGTTCGCCCTTGGAAGAATGGAATATTTTCCATGATTTCCTTAAACATATAATAAGAAAGATCAACAGCAAGTTGAGTTGGAAGTCCATTCAAGAAATTTGAATAATCCATTTTTTGTCTGTTGATTGACTGGTGAGATAAATTTGACTCAAAAAGGTTACTTGTTTTGATATTTGATGGAAGTGATGAGTTGTTTGGTAAAGCTGAGAGAAAGTTTATATTCTTTTTTTATGCTTTCCAAGATTCCCAATTTTTCACTATATTTTTCATTGTGCTTGTCGACATCACTGATCATTGAAGCGAGAAAACCCGTAAAAATGGAATAGATCAAGACGCAAATGACCATGAAAAAGCATGCGATGAGCCTCTCTTCGGGTAATACTGGATTCATGTCTCCAAATCCTACAGTAACAGCTGTTTGCACCACAAAATAAAAACTTGCAACATATTGCTTTTTCATTTGAGTTAGATATTCAATAGATGGAATGTTACGTCAACTTTTGAGGCTTCATCAAGTTCATAAAGTTTTGGCCAAGATAATTCAGATTCATTGAGTGATACGAGAAGGTACCAAATGCAACCAGAAATATGACACAAAAGTAAAATTGTACAGCAGGCAAAAGCAAATCTGAAAATAATGGGAGTCAAGTAGTCTTCAGATTTATCCATATGCTGTTCAAATTGTGTTTCATCTTTCATAACTTTAAACATTTTGATCAGTCTGGTTTTGAAGATTTTAGAACTAAATTTCTATATTGAGAATATTACTTGACAACTCTGATAAGACGATATAAGCGAGGAATTCTTGCTAACTTCAGAAGTTGGTTATACTTCACATTGCTCCCAGCGTGTGGTGTAAAGTACTCTACCGGTAAAATACAAACAATATCAACAATCAGCCATCCTTTGATATAATGCCAAGCGATTTTCTAGGCAAGTCATATTGTTATTCTCAGTCGGTCGGTGAGTTACTTTGCGGTCAGTAATGAGATGATAAGAAGAGTCAAGATAAGCAGAGAAGAATGTTACAATGATATCACCAAGAAAAATGGCGTCAATAATCCAATCCAATACCTCCCAGGCCGTTGAATCATCAGCGAAAGCTAACCGAACTGGCATAATAATTGCTACATATAATAATGCACTAATGGAGTTATTAATTCCAACAGAAAGTTAAAGTACAAGGCAGAGATAATATCCCAACGTCTTTTCCAAGGATCATCAGGAAAAAGCAAATATTTGGTGTCATGGAAGTCAGAATCACGAGGCAACCTTTCACAAAGTTTTTGATGATGAAAAACTCGAAGCTATAAAGGAGATATTAATTCTCTAATAGAAAAATGATTACATTGAGGCTTTTCTTTTTGAGTCTGTTGTTTTCATGGTCAGATTCATCAAACTCATCATAAGGATTTTCTTCAATCAGACTGTCGACATAGGAAGAATCGCTATGCTCACTTTCGAGATTAAAGATTTCTTCCTCTTTTGTTTGTGGATTATCAAGGTCTACGGTATGTGTGTGTCTTAATGGGATTCTTTCGAGTTCTGAATTATTCCCTTCCTTTGTGAGAGCACTATCTGTTGTATTCGGACTCAATAATAGATTATGATTGATCATGCCTCGAATAGGATCTCCTTGAGCTTTTTTCTGTTCTGGATTATCCCTGACATCTTCATGAACTAAACCGAATAAACAGTTTTGTCGAGGTGGCTGCGCTGATCCTATTTTTTCGGGAGTTTTGTTGCGAATGTTCCCCAAATCAAAAGACATTTTTCTGGTTGGAGAGTCTTCGAGACTCATTTTTCGTCTCTGGAACTTATTAGCACTGAATAATGAAGGCGAAGGATGCTTGGCCTCCATTGATGTCTTTCGACGTCTCTTCACAGGATCACTGGCGCTTTCAGTCAAGTCTATACTCATTTTCTTTTTACTGGAGCTTCTTCCCTTTCTATGTGAACCTTGAACATTTTGGGACTTTTCTGAACCATCAAGGGCACTTAGACTGTTGATATCGAATCCTTCTTCTAATTTTGCTGCGTTTTGTTTCCAGAAATGCTGAGTTTTTCGAGTATTCGCACTTTCAGTGTCGGGTTTTGGATTATCTGAAGGACTGACGAGCACGTTCAGACGGCTTTTGGTTCGGGCAGCCGCAAAGGCAGCAACTGATAAAATTTTTTTCATCTTAAGACTCTTTGAGCTGGGAGTATTGTGAGTTGGACTTTGCAATGGGACAATTTCAGTATTTTGTTGGGTTTGAGAAGGTTCTTCTGTTATTGGAACGATCTTTTTAGAACTCAAGACCAAAGGAGAAAAGACCTTCATTTTGGTATCAATAGAGCCAATTAAAAAAAACTGAAGAAAATTTCCTGTGTTTTGGTTTGAGATTAATCAAAGATGCTTTGTTGTTTGTTTGCCCCTCCCTCGATTTGAAGATTATTTTCCCTCATGTAAATCAATCAATATAAAAATGAGGGCGCCTCATCTTGAGCTTTTTGCAACTGTATCAACATGCCTTTGGATTCTTGAAAAAATTTTATTGATTGATTGATTTAAAAGTGGATTGAGCAATTTATTCATTTGCAAAGAAAAATGACCTGACCTGATCTGTTTCTCAATCGTCTCTTTCATTGACTAAATAATTTGTCTAAAAGCAGGTGATTGATTTTGAATCAAAATTTGAATTTGAATGATAATGAAAGGGGCAAAAAATATACGTATAATAGAATCAAGATAAATATTTATAATAAATACCAAATAAAAAAAACTCCTATTTAATAGACACAAAATCAAAAAACTATTTATCTGCTTTATTCGATCTTTTATTTTCAACTATAAAGGAACTTGACTTGCATAATTACGGTAAGAAAACACGCTTTGTCCTCTTCCAGTAGTTTTCTATGGAAATTTAATAAAGAATATTTCTCTGATCAATGTATACCTCTTCTGCGGGCATGTCGAACCAATTTTGACGAACAGGAGATTTTGATTGCAATTTTTTGCCTTTAGACATAAGGTTCAAGGCTTGCATACTTTCAGCAACGGTGGGACTTCTTTCTTGACTCAGGTCTCCGACTCTCTTTTTTCCTCGGGATTTGGGGTTGAGGCCGTAATCCTTGAAAGAAAATTTAGCAACAAATTATCTCTGAAAAATTACATAATAAGTCTCGCTGCTCTCAGCATTATGATTTTTTCTTGGAGAAACATATGATACGAGTGGTTCATTCTATTTTATTTACGGGAAAGCGCAAAAGATTTCTAACCTGGCTGGTGGTTGCAAGGAATTTTTGAAGCTGGCTTCTTGGATTTGACGAATAGACAGAGTACATGGGTTCTTCACCATTGGTATATCTTGTAGTATTCCCTGAACGATTGGCGAGCTCATACTTGCTTGGACTTGATTTCATATTTCTATTGTCTTCAACTCGTCTCCTTTGGGAAGGGGTTCTTGTCGCAGGTTCTCTTGTTGTGGGGGAAGGGAGGCCAACAATGTTACTGCAATAATCATATTGCTTAAATTCATTTGCTCTATGATTTGATAAGAAGAGTTTTTCTTTGAAGTGTCTACTTTAATAATCTTCTTTCTGGAGTACGGATCAAGTTGCTTTCGGCAGTAGTTTTCTCTCGATACACCCTTGGTGGATATGTGAGGAAAAGGGTAAATAGATAAGGTTACTTTTTGCCAATTTTATTGAGTTCTTGAAGGGTAGCAGTTCTCTGATAGATGCTCATCCAGGTACCAGGACTCTCGGGCTCTTTATTGGTGGTCATTATTCTCTTGCTGCTTACTCGGATTTTTTCGTCCTAAATAAAAGCAAATCAGATCGTGAATGATAAAGCAGGTCATATACATTGAGCTGAGGGTTAATAATTCTATGCGCTTTGGCGGATTCTTCAACCCTACGAGTAGAGCAGGCTGTCTTGGGAGTAGTGGCCCTTGTTGACGGGATATGAGCACTTGAGTTAATGAGATTCTCCCAGGTGGCTCCTGTGGTTCTTTTGGGAGAGAGATTTCTGGACATGGTGCCTTTCAGGACGACTGCTTGGAAGATTTTGGAGTTGATATGTGAGAGATCACGATGTGCAGGAGAAAGTCTGCTACGCATTTGATGGTATAATGAGTATGATTTAAGAAAAAAAGTTTAAAATTTAGGCTAAAAGGATCACACCAGAGATTTATGATGTTTTTATACAATATATTTCTGTGTTTATTAAGTAAGCCTTTTAAAAGAACCCTCTGAGAATCCCATACCATAAATCATTTTAAATTATTATACTATTGTAATTGATAATCATGGATTTCTCTCTCTCTCTGTGTCTTTCTCAGTTTCATATCTTAGTAATTTTCTTGTTCATTCCTTTGGGATCTCAAAAAGAAGAGAAAGTTTCGCAAGTTTATTGAGAAACGCTCTTTCCTTATCATGAACCACTGATTTTCTTTGAAATAGGCAATAAATATGTTTGACTTTGTTCCTAGTTTTCGTTATTTCTTGGTAATCTATGAGGGAGAAGGACATGTTTATCTGAAAATGAATTAATTTTTCATCATCAATAATGAGAATATACGTTAACAGGATAACTCATGAGGGAGGCTTGATCTTTGAGTTCAAAAGTTTTTTGAACTCCCTCTTACATTCTATGAATTAAACCTTTTTATTAAAAAATCCCACCCTCTGGGGCTATTAATTCAGCTTTACGTGATTTATCAGTTCATCTGATAAAGTCTTTTACTCAACACGAGAACCATCTGGCAAGAAAACACCAAGCAAACTCCATGCTTTTTATCTAGTTTCTTGGAACCTTAAACTCAAGGTATAATTACTGAAAGCTAGCTAGTATTTGTTTTGATTGAAAAAAATTAGACTCCCTCTCTCCATTTGACGTTGACTTTATTTTTTCTTTGATAATGAATGAATGGCCTTGTTTGAATCATCATCATCATCGAGATATTTTGCGAGAAATTTCTAAAAATCCTCATCAAATCAGGGAGAATCCAAGTGGTTAGATTGATAATTTTTCTCCAAGATAACAACTGGAAATAATAAAGAGAAAAATCAAGTTTGAAATAAATAAATTGATCAAAATTCAAAGTGTTGATTGAGAAAGTGAATGAAATTTGTGAAACACATAAAAATCAGAATTGCTGAGCCATTAACTTGTGTGACAACAGGAGAAAGTAATGATAAAGATCCCTTGAAAATCCTTTAAAATCCCCATGTAGAGGGTATTGCTTTTGGTTCAATAAGTGGATATGTGGGATTTTATTCCAAATCAAAACAAGATGTCATTTATGTGAAAGAAGTTTTTGAAGAAATTATCCGTACAGTAAGTTCCTTCATCCACACCAAGCCCATCCTTCTTTTAGATTCAATTTATCAATCCGGATATGGCATATGCTTGTGTGGGAGATGAGTCAGGTTTAGTACTTAACTTCAGAGATGCAAATACTATACAACACGAGACGATTCAGTACACAAGGAATCACAATTTGTCGCAATGTCCAAATACGATCCCCTTTTTGCATAAAGAGACTTGTTTATTGGTTCCTTTCCCTTCAACAAGCAATAAGGAGACTCGTAAAGATTTGTTTTTGACTGTTGAAAACTGACCTTTTGAAAAGAAATTGAGTCATATTATAAGCAAAGCTCATGGTTGATAAACTATGATACCCGCAGCCAGATTGATCTTGGAAAAATTACAATCCCATCTTATTCTGTTCCTTTTTGCTTTAATGGAAAAAGATTATTGTAAAACTGGTTTATTATGTTCAAAGAATAATATCAAATTAGATGGTTAGAGTATCATGAGAATAAGGATAAGAGCTTTATGGTTTATGACATTGCGAAACAAGATGTAGAAAAGCTCTACACTTTTCCTAACAAAAGCAAATATGAGCAAATATCCCATGCAAGATGGTATAATGACAACATTATTTTTGTCAAAAATGGCAAAATAGTTGAAGTAATTGGGAGAATGGAAAAATCAAACTAATTCACTTAGATGATGGATTTACATAATAACAAGATAACAACACTTTATGAGCATAAGAGTCATATTGTTGCTTTTGAGATCTTGTACAATCAAACTACGCCATTGACTCCACACTCTGATAAAAATGTTTATCTAAATAATGACAACAAGCATGAAGAGGAAAAGCTTTCAGATATCGAATCGAGAGCAGTTTCTAGCAGTTTGCAAATTTTTTCAATTGACTATACGGAAAAATTGTGCATTTATGAAGGCCATAAAGTGTCACAAGTCGTTGAGCTTCGCAAGTAATTCGAGTTTTTTGAGAGATAGAAAATCTAATTTTGTCTTCAGGATTCCAAATTTCCCCAAATTACCGGGCAACACCTATCTGTTTGATATGGGTTACCCTTATTATATTTCAGTCGATTCGAAGAATCTCAGTTTTACTTCAGACCAAGGCCTCTTTATTTTAGATCGTACCACCGCATAAGAGGAGAGAACGATTTTCTGTATTTTCTGTTGCTATATATAGTAGTATTTCTGATCATATGATATTGTATTTTATTTATGTAATTCTTTACTAAACAAATTGGAAACAAAAAAGACAGTTTCACTGGGTGAGAGTTGATTTCTAATGTTCATCCGAAATTTAGGAGAATTTCAGGGGAATGAGATATTTTATTTTAAAATCAATTGATTTGATTTTTTTTCATTTGATTTAATAAGAATTTTATAGAAAGTAAAGATATTTTTTCAAGTGAGCTTTGTAAGGTTTGTTTAAAGTCTGAAATGAAAAATCAAAATTAAGAAAAAACGCATTATATAAAGAGAGTTGAAAAAGCGTTTTTTAAATCACCTAACAAAAGAAATGTTTGACTTTGAGTCTCTTCTTATTCCCTCTCAAAGAAAAGAGAGGAAATAGAGTAAAATGGAAAATTTCATAGAGTAATTTAAAGGAATGAAGCATGAGGAGATGAATTAAAGGAATACCAAAATAGGTCATTTAAAGTGACAAAAATCAGGGGAGAAATTTGACAGAAAAGGAGAAATTTCAGAAAAGCTGAATTAGCCTGATTTGAAAAGGCAGTTAAATAGTTGTAGAGTAGTTTAGTAATTGCTGATGTGAAGGCGATTGAACTGAGCATTAAATACGGTGTTTTGAATAAAATTCCCCAATACAGAAGTCTTAATAAATCTGAATTATAAATATTAATAAAATATTGTCAAACCAAATAAAACAAAAGTACTTTTAATCAAATGCAAGGTAGTAATACGAATCCCCAATACTACAGAGATAAAGGCCTTGAATTCCTACAAAAAGGCAAAGAATACTTTAACAGTCACACAGAATTCGAATATCGTGAAAAAGGTTACCAGCTCTACAAAAAGGGCCTCGATTACGTGATTAAATATGCCAAATGTACAATCGATTTCCTATATTTTTGACTGATTAACTCTCTTTCAGCTGAAACTAACCCAGATTTGGTTGCCAAAGTCAAATCAAACTTGAATGACTGGATTAAAGAAGCCAAGTCCATGGAGGCTACAGTTTATCAGCAGCAACAACAACAGCAACCTGTCCCTACAAATAACACAAACTATGCTCCCAATAATAACTACAACCCTGCTCCCATAAACCAACAAAATAACTACGCTCCTCCTTCTAATAACAACGGAAACTATCAGCCCAGCAACCCAACTCCTTCTAAAGATCCCAAAGATAATTCTGGCACGTATGAGAAAAATCTCCTTTTCGGGCTGGTGGTTCTTAAAATTTAAAATAGCAAGAAGAAAGTCACCGTCGACAAAGCCGATGAAGATGCTCAAAAACTCATGAGCAACTTAGAATCAGCTATAGTTACCGAAAAACCAAATATTAGATGGGAAGATATTGCTGGTCTTGAACAGGCTAAAAAGTCTCTGCAAGAGGCCGTCATCTACCCCATCAAATACCCCAACTTGTTCGTTGGTATGCGTACTCCCTGGAAAGGCATCTTGTTATATGGCGTAAGAAAATAAATTGAGTTGTTTGTGAAATAATAATGTTTTAGCCTCCTGGTACTGGTAAAACATATTTGGCCAAAGCTTGTGCCACCGAAGCTGATGCGACATTTTTCTCAGTCTCATCTGCTGATATCACTTCTAAATATGTCGGTGAATCTGAGAAGTAGAGATTTTTTTGTTGTGAAGAAACTAAAAGAAACCAGGTTGATTAAAACTTTGTTCAGTTTGGCCAGATCTAAAAAGCCTTCAATTATTTTTATCGATGAAATCGATGCTCTTTTATCTGCAAGGTCAGATAACGAAAACGAATCAAGCAGAAGAGTTAAAACTGAATTCTTGGTTCAAATGCAAGGTATTAACTGAGAGTTGGGAACTCTCTAATCTTTTGAAGGAGTGGGAAATGATGATACAGGCATATTGGTGCTGGGAGCAACAAATATTCCATGGGGGTTGGATTCTGCTGTTAGAAGAAGATTTGAAAAGAGAATTTATATTCCTCTCCCTGATTATCCTGCCAGAGAAGCTCTGATCAGAAAACAACTGACAAAAACCCCCAATACCCTCAATGAAGAAGATATGACTTATCTCGCGCAAAGATCCGATGGGTATTTTTGAAAGTCAAAAAATTTTATCTAATGTTTCCTATCACAGGTTGTCATGTGCAGATTTAAATATTTTGATTAGAGATGCATCATATGAACCTTTGAGAAAGGCTCAAAATGCGACTAAATTTAAAGAGATTGGAAGATTGCCAGATGGAAAACCTATATATCAACCATGTGCTCCTTCTGATCCTTCAGGGGTTTCAATGAGAATGTTGGATGTCGCCGGCGATCAATTAACCCTTCCTCATATATCTCTCGTAAATCTATGAAATTAGTGAACTTCTGCTAACAATTTCCCCTTAGGATGATTTTGAGACAGCACTGATGAAGACAAAGCCATCAGTGAGTAAAGACGATTTGAAGAAACAGGAAGAATTTACACAACAATTCGGTATTGAAGGTTAGTGCTGTGGCGGAAAGGGTTAGAAGAGTAGCTATTAAGTAAGAATTCAATGGGAAACGGACAAGTTTAATATATAAAAGAGCATTTCTTTTTATTAATAATATGATTATGATTATTTGTTTGCAAAGTCATAAAGGTTGATTTATTCATAATAATTTCATAAAACAAGCTTTATGTAACCAACTCTTGTTGTCAAGGAAGCTTTTACTTTCTTAAAGAAAATGCCCCCTTTCTAGTCGGCTAAGCTATTTTTTACTTTTTCTTTTCAGCAGCCTTTTCAGTCTCTTTATTATCTTTTTCCTTTTCTTTCTCTTTTTCCTTCTCCTTTTCCTTGTCCTTGTTATCAGTGAGACCCTTTTCGATTTCTCTATTGTGGATCTTGTTGTTGATCAAGTTATGAAGAGCAATAAGGGTTCTGATGATGGAGCACAAATAGAGCATGAAAGTATTGTCATTATTCTTTATGGTTAATGATCTGCTCATATCTTCAGTATTCATATTTGGCAAGCAATTAAAGATTTCCTATGATTTAGTGTTGAAAATATAAGCTTCTCAAGGAAGGGTACTTGTAAATTGTTGAGGATTTGGATATTGGGTTGCTTTTTGTTAGCAATGACGTCTTCGAGGTACTTAGCGATGATTTGCATCTTGTTGACGAGACCTTTGAGAGCATTGACTTTGCCTCCAATCTAAGAATATTAATATAATTTTATATATTTAATAAAAGAAAAGACCCCCACGTCTCGAAAAGGGATTTTTATACACAGGATGCATAGAAAATTCAGGTTACCTCAGTAGAAAGGGTAGAAATGGTGACATCCTTGATATCTCTAAGTAATTGTTCGACACCGATTTCTTCAGGTTCGAAGGCTTGGACAGTGGAGGGAATATGCACAAAGCTACGGATGATATTTCCCTCTCTGTCAACTTCTTCAACTGAGCTGTAAGCCTCAGTGGGGAGGCCCAATTCATCCTATTGGTAGATTAGTTTGGGGCCCGGAATGATAATTACAGAGTGTTCGACATCGATTCTGACAAGAATAGGGTTAGGAGTGTATTTTTTCAAGAGTTCGTTGATTTCGATATCGTGAAGCTTGAACTTGGTGCTTGTAATATACCAACCGACGACTTTTTCTCTGGCATTGATCTAGTTTCAAAAAATTGAATTTTTAGATTGATGGTGGGATTTTAGAGTACCTTTCTGTACATTTCAAACATATTCTCGTGATAGATGTGATCCAAGAACCAGACTCTAGGCTCCTTAGGGTCTTCTTCAAAAGGAACAGCATAACAATTGGTAATATCAAGGGTTCCTTTATTCCATTCGCCTGAAGAAATAAAATAAGAAGAGCGAAATTTTTCAAGAGCCAACCTAAGAGAATACCGGCAACTCTCTTGTTTTTGCTTTTGGCAACAACTCTCTTGTAGTGATCGACAACAGACAAGAGAACCAAAGGATGAACGACAGCAACTTCGGGATTTGACATGATTCAAAACAGTATTAATAACAAAGGGATTGTTTAATAATTTTGTTACTATATAAATGAAAATCGAATAAATAGAAATTTAATTAGGTAATTCCTTTCTCTAGAGTTAAGAAGAAGATAGTTTTTGGGGGAATGGTCAAAGAAAATTACAATGGACAGGGCGTTTTTTAGAGTTGAAGTCTCAATCAAGATGATAAGGGATTGAGATAGTGAGAGGGAAATAGTCGAAACCGGGAAAGGGGAACATATGATATAAGCGCGGTATTATTAGGAATTTGAATAATAATTAATTAAGTGTAATAATACAATCTATTGTATTTGATTGATGGAATTATTATTAATTGATAAGATGTGAAATACAATGAAGAGGTTAAAAAGCATAAGGGAATCCAATCATGGAGGTGGTATTATCAGCAATTTTACTAGTGAAGGATTTGGTTCCAATAACTTTGGGTTGAGATGGATTTTCATAAGAGATAACATAATATTGTCCTTTTGGAGAAATAGCAGCAATAAGTTTTCCATCTCCTTGATGATTCAAAAATGCGACTCTAGAGTTTTTATCAGGAAGTTTAAATTGGCAAAAACTCCATTCCGAATCAAAGTATTTGTTGACTACTTTCAAAAATGAAAGTCTTGGGGTTGAAAAGATTAATAAAAAGTTTATCTCGAGGTAAAGTTACTTGGATTTTTTATTATTTTTTTGTGCATCTTTTTTACCAACCATTGACTCATCTGGATTCACTTCTTCTTTATCTCTGCAGGGGTGGGCTGAGAAAATAAAATTCGAAGATGATTATTTACATGCTAAAGACATGGGTTGTTCCAGTATCACTTGTACACAAGAGCCAGCAAGAGTCAATACTAAATTGAATTGATAAAATAAGGTGTTTGTCCGTTCCTCTTCTCAATTCTTTAATAAAACTTCCATCTTTCACATTAAATAATTTCACAACTGTTCCCTGAGAAAAATCAGGATGCTAGGGATTCCCTTGAATAATACCTTTTCAGATGCAGTCGCTAATTTATCACCTTGATAACTCATTTCCATGATTGAAATTGCTGTTGAATGAGCTTTGACGGACCAAAAGGAATTGTTTTCTACAAAGTAATTTGCCATGATAGTAATTATACTCAAATACCGAGACTGAGAAATTCAACAGTTCCTTGATCAGCTTTACTTGGAAAACATAAAACACTTTCATTCAATGCAAAACAAAATAATCCTTTAGGATTATTTCCTGTATCGATGCGTTTCAATAATGCCAGATTTTGAAGATTGTGGATATATATTCTCTGATCCGTGCATATTAAGATTCTAGATCATTTTGATGAGGAGAAAATCAATAAATGAGAGACTTGTGTTGTCTGAGTTTAACAGCTAAAATTTTGGAATCAGGAGCCAGGGTGATTTCTCCAACAATTTGTCCTTGATAATCATCCCAAATGATGACTTTATTCGGAGGGAATTTGGGATTACGACCACCACCAACCAATGCCATCAGATTGCTCTTATACAATAATTCGACAATTTTGATACCACCTCCCAAATCTATCACTTTAAGCAAGAAATCCTGAGAAAAGAGAAAACCTCGAATCAGAGTTGGTTTGAAAGGATGAGTTTTGTAGATTTTGAATCCATAATTGGTACCGCAAGCAAAACATTCTAAAAAGAGGGAATGAGGATAAAAAGAGATCATTGAACCACCTTGATCTTGATTTAAAGTAAGAGAGAGAATTTCTTCCTGAGTTATTTCATATGTATTAGTAGTGTTCATAACTTAACTTGACTTGAAGAAATATTAATAATAAGGCGAAAATATGAGTAACATTTACATTTTTAATTAGAAGGAGTGAGGGAGGATGTAAAATGGAGAAGAGAGATGGAAAGTTTGTTGACGTAATAATTTTGTGGAAATAAAATTTTATATCAAGGAATTGAGTAAGTAAGTGTTATAAGATATAGCCTCGAATAGAATACAATACAGTCTTTTTTTTTTGGAAGAATAGGGATTTTTTCACACAGGTATGACAAGATCACATGATTGATAAAAGAAAGGAATATTCTATTTTTGGTCGAGAGTGGGAATTTTTTTATTAAGACAAGGAGTCAAAAATAAAGGTCCCTAATTAAAACTAGTATCTGTAAATGTTGCGAAAAAGAATAAATTTGTCTTTGAGAAAGAGAAAATGCTTGCTTTCTGGTGAAAGATTTCAACTAACGCTTTTGTTTATTTGATTTAAGGTATTATAAAATGACAGATTTCTGCAGATAGTGTGGAATCATGTTAATTGCATTTGTTATTTCCAATCGATTTTGAAATAGCTGAAAAGACGTTAATAAAAAAAGTAGGATTGGACCTTAAAATGCGGGGGAGATCAATCATAAAATATTAGTGGGGGATTAAAAAGAAAAAGCGCTTATATAGATAATTGACTTGATGATTTGCTTCTAAATCTTTTACAAATGCACTGAAACCCTCGATGTGGGAGTGAAATAAGGCTCTTTAATGGAAGTGAGAGGTCGTGAGGATGGTCAGAATCAGAAATGAAATTAATGACGTTTAGTTTTTTTGTATTAAAATTTTCACCTAATATTAGAAGACAGGGATTTATTTCAGTTTAATTATTACAAATCTTATCTTGAATAAATTTGATAATACTCTATGACAACAACAACAAGTCCCAATACAGTACCGTTTGGCCCACAAACTTTAGCTGTTGATAAACAAAAAAGTATTTTATTCCCTATTGTTGCATAACCTAATGACGAAAAACAGAAACTCCAATGATAAAAATTGAAGATTTCGGGGAAGTAGAGGAATCGAAAGCAATCAATTGCGTAGTTTATGGACTTCAAATAAAAGTGATAAGCAAGAAGTCAACAGCGACACCTTCTGTTTTTGCTTTATGCGAACATGATTTTAATCATCTTGAACGGATTCCAATTGAAAAAAGCAAGAAAAAGGCCGTAACGAGAATTGAACTGAATGAAATTTCAAGTGTTTCAAACGTGAAAATCGACCCTGTTAAGAACAAAAACTCCAAATTCGACTCAGAGCTCATCCTTAAAATCCTCCACGGAAAGAATAAACAACTCTTGCTACTCTTTGATGATAAGGAAACAAAAGGCCTTTTCTGGGGAGGTCTTTTGCATTTTATGGAACGATCCAATCAAGAAGAAGAAAAAATGTATATCTACTTGTTGATTAAGCATGTGTCTAACCTCTCGATAGAAAGGATACAAGAGCATTATTTGCAAGAGATATTTTCAGAAGACATGATAAGGATGGCAATCACTTTTTAACTCATAAAGAAGTGAAAGAGACCATCAAGAAGTTGGGTGTGAATATGAAGGAAGAGACTTTGAATACACTGATGCAAGAATATGATGTGAATAAAGATGGAAAATTCAGCTATGAGGAATTTGAAGAATTTTTGAATAGCATTCTTCGCAAAGAAGAAGTCCAGGAAATTTTCAACAAGTATTCCTCATCAATTTTTGAGCGAGAGAACCAAGTGTACAAAATGATGAGTCCTCGAGATCTGATCAGATTCTACCAACACGAACAAAAACAAACAATGACATTGGAATCAATCAGAGAACTGAGCGATTCCCTTGCAAACGCAGAAATGGATGATTATGTTGTCACATTTGACATATTCAACAGCATATTATTCTCCCCCAGCAATATGATCTTTAACAGCGCCTATCTTCATCCCTACCAAGTGAATCTCCTTCTAAAATTTCTCTAAAATACGAATAGGATTCAACAAGACCTTTAACAGATTATTATATCAGTAGTTCACATAATACATACTTGCTTTCAAATCAATTGACTGGTGAATCAAGTGTTCAAGCGTATATTAATGCTTTGAAGAAGGGTTGTAGATGCGTGGAATTAGATCTTTGGGTAAGAAGACACTTTAACAAAAGAGAATAATTCACATAGGATGGCCCAAATTCCGAGCCAATCATTTATCACGGGCATACAATGACTTCAAAGATTTTGTTTAAGGATGTGATTGTGGCATTGAAGCAGCACGCGTTTGCTAATAATCCTTTCCCATTGATCTTGTCATTTGAAATGCATTGTGGACTCAAGGCTCAAAAGAGGATTGCGGAAATATTGAAGGCAAATATTGCAGATATGTTGTTTGTGGTTCCTGAAGATCATGAAAACCACAAACATTATGTCTCTCTTGAATCTCTAAAGAATAAATTTGTGATTAAATGCAAAGGGAAATTGACTCTTAATGAGAATGTAGACTGTGAAGAAATCGGAGAATTTAAGACCAACCATCGGTTCAATCTCGCACAGATAAATCAGGGAGTTTATGTGGGCGAAGATAGAACATTAAAAGTACTGAGTCAGAGAGGTCCCAGGAAGCCCCTCGAGAATAAAAGAACCCTGGCACAAGACAAAGGAAAGGAGGATATCCCCATGAGTGCCACTGATGTTGATCTGAGAGCGAATGAAGTCAGAAAGTTTTTGAAGTATCAGACTGCTGGCGACCAAAATGGACTTGACATTGGTAACAGAAGAGAAAGCACATTGTCTTCTAGAAGTAGTGAGGATGATAATTCGATGGAGAAGGCCAAGAAGAAGAAAAAGAAGAGAAAGTTCTTGCCCGAATTAAATGTTTTGTATGGACTGATCGGAAGGAAGATTAGCTTTGGCAGTCTTTGCAGTGTGTATGAGATTGCTTCACTGAAAGAGAATAAGATTGAGGTCTTCTTCAAGAATAATCTTAAGGAAATTGTGGAATACCATAAAAGATTCTTTACAAGAATTTACCCTGGTAATTTCAGAGTGGACTCTTCAAATTACAGCCCAACTATCTCATGGGCTACAGGCTCACAAATCGTTGCATTAAATTTTCAAAATGATGATGAACCTATGCTGTTAAACTATGCTAAATTTAAGCCCAACGGTGGCAAGAAGTGTGGCTATGTTCTCAGGCCAAAATACATGTTGCATGATTATAAAGGACCTGAACAAAACACCCAGAATGATCCTCAGAAAAAGCCAGTCAAGAGAGTTACTATTGAAATCATCAGTGGACAAGCCCTTCGGGGAGCTTCCGAAGAGCCTGACAGCAAGAAAACAGTGAACCCTTATGTGGAAGTGAAGGTCAGAGGCTTACCAGTCGATGAGAAGAATAATAAGCCTCAAAAGACCCAAACAGTTCAAAATAACGCTTTCCATCCAGTTTGGGCCTCAAGAACTGGAGCAGGCGAATTTACATTTGATATAGCAAATCCTGATTTCACCTTTTTTGTGTTTACAGTAATGAATGACAGCTTAGGAGGAGGAAAGATGATTGGATGGTACGCCATCGAATTAAATAATATGGTCAGTGGATATAGGAACATTCCTTTACATAAGAAAAATCTCAAGCTCATAAAGCATAGTTATATCTTTTGTCGTGTAAGTATCACTGATCTTAATCCCATTTTGTAAATTCTTAATATCTACTACTTGAATTGAATTAAATTGAATTGAATTGAAT
>Ga0182738_1001448_pt1 | contig 29763 bp, 15 predicted proteins | sample eDN5th30CBELigMG_FD_128876 | JGI IMG/M metagenome (GOLD analysis project Ga0182738, IMG submission 128876) | Enriched Miracle-Growth compost microbial communities from Emeryville, California, USA - eDNA 5th pass 30_C BE-Lig MG (version 2)... ...
ACGCAAACGCTGGGCACGGTCGCCTGGCTGGAATGTGCGCAGCGGCCGATGCTGCCGTCCCTGGCGTTTCAGGCATTGCTGCGGGCGTTCTCGCCGCTGGCCGAGGTCGAAACTGTATCGGGCAAGGAAGCCACGCTGCGGCTCAAAGCGGCCGCCTTGCCGCTGCCTGATAAGAAGCTGCAATTTGTACAGCCGGGTGACATCTTTCGGGCTACCGTGCGGTTCAACTATCGCGACGGCAGCCTGCGCCGGCTGCATCCGATCGAATGGACTTTTCTGGTCGCTCAACAGGTAGAAGGGCCGGTGGCGACGTGCGAGGTTTTCACCGGCTTGCGCAGCCCCTTGAGTGCCCGACGGCGAGGGCTGGTCGAGCAATTGGCCGTGGTGGTTCGACCAACCTACGGCGAAACCCAATTGAAACTGGTGGCCTCCGGAACGAGCGAAGAGCCGCTGCCAGGCTATACCGTTCACGCCCAAGTGCCGGGCGAAGTGGCCACCACGCCGCTAGGCACCACCGATCGGCAAGGCCAACTGGTCATTCCACCGGTTGCCACGCCACTCCGCATCCTGCTTATCATGCACGGCGGCGAACTGCTCGCCCGCCTTCCGATCGTGCCGGGCTTGGAACCGCAACTGGTGGCCAAGGTCCCTGACGACCGCGTCCGATTCCAAGTCGAAGCGGCCATGGCCGGCATCCAGGAACAGGTGATTGACGTGTACGCCCGGCGTACCGTGCTGCTAAGCCAGTGCGAAGCCCAGCTTGAGGCAGGCAACATGGAGCTTGCCAAGCGGCTCCTGGAAGAGCTGCGCAAACTCAAGACGGCCGAGGCATTTCAAGCCGAGCTGAACCAACTGGAACGCCGCACGTTCGTCAACGATCCGCGGATGAAGCGGCGGATCGACAAGCTGATCGGCGACACTCGCCAAGTGGTGCAGAACCAACTGGGCGACGGCGAAGTCGACCGCCTGGCCACAGAGTTCGAGAAACGCACGCAGCAGTAGGGTCCGCGGTGCGACCGGATATATCGTTCCTTGGTACGCGCTGCGGCTTACCCGTAACCCGACGCGTCAGCGAGGGAGATTCAGGCCCGCAGCGCAGAGAAGGGAAAATGACGTGGAGCGCCGCGCCGACACTTGTTTTCCTTCGCTGGCGTTTCAGGCTTCTGAACCGCACGCTCACATGTGTATCAGGGGAGCGAGTGTAGCCTGGATGCAATTGGTGGGGTGGTTGCTTGCGGGCCGCCATCGATCGGGCAAGGCCAGTCGCACACATTGTAAAGTGCAAAAAAATCCTTTGCACTTTAACTGTTTTTTCTTATCCTAACCTGAGAAGGGGCCCTGGCACGCGTATCTAAGGGGGGCCTATTGTCCATGTCTCAGAAGGTTCCCAGCTCACGGGAGCCTGCCTCTTTTCGTCGCCCTTGTGCCCCGCGGCGCTGACCGCCGCAAGTTCGGGCAGGCAGACAAGTGCGACTGCGACCGCTCGCCACACCCGCAGGTGTCAAGCGTTTTTTCGTCGTGCCTTGCCAATCGCTAAGGACAGGCGAAAGCTGCGGCACGCCCACGGGAAGGTAAAGCGGTCCTAAGACCGTTCGCAACTTTCATGTCATCCAATGTCCCCACTTTTCACGTTCCGGGGACAACGAAGCGTTGTTGGATTGGTGCGACTTCAAGATCGCACCACCGACGCCAGGACAGCCGGAGTCATCCGGCCAATTCCGACCTGTAACCAACAGTGATGTCACTGCCGGGATCGGATCGCTGCGCGCCGCGGCGTTCCGCTTGATCGGTTGTTCGTTCGTATGCGCCGTACCGCCGCCTGTACGGCCTTTTCTCCGCTTGTCTGAAGGGAGTTTCTCCATGCGTGGTCGTGCTCAATCAGGCTTCACGCTGGTGGAGCTGCTGGTGGTGATCGCCATCATCGGCATCCTCATCGCCATGCTGCTGCCGGCGATCCAAGCCGCCCGCGAATCGGCTCGCCGGGCCAACTGTGCCAGCAACCTGCGACAGATTGCAACCGCCATCCAGACGTACGCCGACCGGAATAGTGAACAGATTCCGCCGTTTGGGGTTGTTGGCCACAGCAGCACCGGCGGCGACTGGGCCCATAGCTGGTTTGCTTTTTTGATGCCGCTGATGGAGGACCAGAATACCCTCTACCAGCTTGATATTCACACGGCTCCCCACGCAGGCACCAACGGGCAGGTGAATGCCAACTATCGCACGGATGTTACCCTGTGTCCTACTCGTGGTTACCGCACGAATGGCTGGGGTGGCTATGATTCCCAGACGATGGACTATGTTTCGGTGAGCATGATCGAGCTGCCCAGCGACTATTCGTCGGCCTCGAACCTGCGTCTTACCGCCTGGCACAGCTCGTACTGCTTCCCGAAGTCCGGTGAACTGGCCGGACCGATCGTCAGCCCGGCCGCGGCGCCAAACAACAACCATGTACGTTCCCGTAAGTCGCTGGGCACGGTCACCGACGGCCTCACGTACACGGCTTTCGTGGGTGAAAAGCACATCACGCCGGACAGGGCCGGACAACGGTACTACGACTATCCGGTTCCCGGTTCGACGAACTTCGACTACCGCGGGGGGATGCGGTGTCTGGGAGGCGCCGTGGAGGGCCTGGCCCAGCGCCCCGACACGCCGGCCATGCCGTTTGCGGAAACGGAGATCTATCTGACGCATAACCCCGAAGTACTCGGCGGCTACTACTTCGGCAGTTGGCATCCTGGCATTTGCCAGTTTGTGTTCGGCGACACCCGCGTGGTGGCCGTGAAGAACCACACGGACAAAGCCACGCTGGTCCGCATGGGGGCCACGGGCGACGGCGAGCCCTACAGCCTGCCGTAAGCCGCCCGATAGTTAGAACGCCGCAAACATAAAAGGCCCTGGTGGGCGAGGAGCTCACCAGGGCCTGTTGTGTTGAAGGGCAGAACTTGCGGCGCAACCGTCAGATGGTGGCCCGCAAGCAACCGCCCTACTGCGGCTTGCCGTAGCCGCCGCCGCCGGGCGTTTCCACCCATAAGACGTCGCCGGCGTCGGCCGTGAACTCGGCCCCGTAGGGCAGGTCGACCACGGTGCCATCCTTTTTCACCAGGCGATTGCAGCCGGGTGCGCCCGGCTCGCCGCCTTCCAGCCCATAGGGCTGATACGGCCCGCGGCGTCCGGTTAGCAGCGACACATCGAGCGTGCGCAAGAATTCCAGCCGGCGAACGATGCCGTCGCCGCCGCGGTACTTGCCGGCCCCGCCTGAGCCACGGCGGATCGAGAACTCGCGCACCCGCACCGGGTAGCGTTTCTCGATCACTTCCGGATCGGTGAGGCGGGTGTTGGTCATGTGCGTATGCACGGCGTCGGCACCCTCGGCATAGGGCGTGGCGCCGGCCCCGCCGCACACCGTTTCGTAATAGCCGAACGACTTGTCGCCAAAGAGCGTGTTGTTCATGGTGCCCTGGCTGGCCGCCGCCAGGCCCAAGGCGCCCAGCACCACATCGACCACGCGCTGGCTCGTTTCCACGTTGCCGCCGACCACGGCCGCGCATTCCTCGGGCTTGCCGTTGCGGGGCGGATTGAGCAGGCAATTGTCCGGCAGGATGATCTCGACCGGGGCCAATACGCCTTCGTTCAGCGGAATGTCCTCGTCGATCAGGCACCGCAGGCAGTACAGCACCGCCGCGGTGACAATCGCTCGGTTGGCGTTCAGGTTGCCGCCGCAAACCGGCCCGGTGCCGGTAAAGTCGATGGTGGCCGTTTCGCCGTGGACGGTGATGGCCACCTGGATCTTGGTGCCGTCGTCCATGTGATCGGTGAAGGTTCGCCGGCCAGGCTTGAGCCGCGCCAGGGCCCGCCGCATCTTCGTTTCGGCGGCCTGCTGGATGAAGCCCATGTAAGCCTCGACGGTGGCCAGTCCATACCGGCGAATCAGCGCCGCCAGGTCGGCAGCACCTTGTTGGTTAGCCGCCACTTGGGCTGCGATATCGGCCAGGTTGTCATCGACCGAGCGGCTGGGATACGTGCCGGAGAGCAGCAATTGCCGCAATTCCTCAGTCCGCGACTCGCCGGCTTCCACCAGCTTGAAGTTGCGGATCAGCACGCCTTCTTCAGCCAGGTTGTGCGAGAACGGCGGCATGGAGCCAGGTCGAATACCACCAATCTCGGCGTGGTGGGCGCGCGACGCCGTAAAGAACAGCAGCCGCGGATTCTCCTCGCCGACGAACACCGGGGTTACCGTGGTGACGTCGGGCAAGTGCGAACCGCCGCCGTACGGGTCGTTGGTGACGAACACATCGCCCGGCTGCATGTCCGGGTTGTCGGTCAGCACCTGCTTCACGGTCTGGCTCATCGCCCCCAGGTGCACGGGGATGTGCGGGGCGTTCACCACCAAGTCGCCCTGGGCAGTGAACAAAGCACAACTGAAGTCGAGCCGTTCCTTCACGTTCACGCTGCTGGACGTGTTCCGCAGCGTGATGCCCATCTGCTCGGCAATGCCGGCAAACTGGTTGTTGAAGATTTCGAGCATCACCGGGTCAGGCTCGGTGAGCGCGGCCGCTGCCGGCGCGGCGCCGGTGGCTTCGATGATGCCAGTCGTGGGCGCGGCGGTATCCTCAGCCGCGCTGCTGGCGGCCGTATCGGTCAGCAGCAGTTCGCCTGCTTTGTACACTTCCGCCTGCCAGTGCGGGTCGATCACGGTGGTAGACACCGTTTCGAAGACGATGGCCGGGCCTTGGATGATATCGCCGGGCTGCAACTTGCTGCGGTCGTAAACGGCCGTGCGATGCGGCTTGGCGTCAAACCAGGTTTCCGTCCACGATTCGGGCTCGGGCCGGCGACCGGTCTCGCCCGGCTTCAGCACCGATCCGCTGGCCGTCTGTTCGCTGGAAGTCTTGCCGATCACTTCAACGCGGGCGGCCACAATCTCCAGCGGTCGGCCTTGGTGTCGGTAGCCGTAAAGCTGCTGATGCTTGGCTTCGTAGGCGGCCAGGTAATCGCCGTCCTCGGGTTCCTCGATGGTGAGCCAGGCATCCAGCCCGCGATACCGCAGATCGAGCGAGCGGCGGACAAAGATGCGTTCGTTGGGCACGCCTTCGTTGCGCACTTCTTCGCGGGAAGCGGCGGCCAACTCCTCAAACACCGGTTCCAGTTCCTGCACCGCCTCGCGCGAGTAAGGCTGGTACACGCCCTGGGCCTGGTGACGCACCACGTCGGCCATGCCGATGCCGTAGGCACTCAAAATCCCGGCGTCGGGATGGACCAGCACCTTGGTCATGCCCAACTCGCGAGCCACCGCGCAGATGTGCTGAGCGGCCGCACCGCCGAACGAAACCAGCAGGTAATCGCGCGGGTCGTAGCCCTTGGCCAGGCTGATCGAGCGAATCGGCTTCACCATGTTGGCGTTGGCCACGCGGAGGAAGCCGTCACACAGTTCGACCGGCGTGTATTGCCGGCCCGTGGCGGCCTCGATCTCCTTGGCCAGCGTTTGCAGGCGGTTTTCAACAGCCGCCCGATCCAGCGGAAAGGGGAACCGCTCCGGCAGAATCTTGCCGAGGTAGAAGTTCAAATCGGTCACGGCCAGCGGGCCGCCGCGGCCATAGCAAGCCGGGCCGGGATCAGCGCCGGCACTGTCGGGACCGACGACCAGTTTGACGCCATCGAAGCTGCAAACCGAACCGCCGCCCGCCGCCACGGTTTCAATCGCCATCATCGGGGCGACAACGCGCACGCCGGCTTTTTCGGTTTCAAACTCCAGATCGTAGCGGCCGTCATAGCGCGAAACGTCGGTCGACGTGCCGCCCATGTCAAAGCCGATCGCTCGCTGGAACCCGGCAGCCTCGGCAGCCCGCGAAAAGCCCACCACGCCGCCCGCCGGCCCGGACAGAATGCTGTCCTTGCCGACAAAGCTTTCGGCCTCCAGCAAGCCGCCGGCCGAGGTCATGATCTTCAGCTTGCTGTCGCGCAAGGCCCGCCGCAGGCTCGCCACGTACGCCCGCAGAATCGGGTTCAAATAGGCGTCCATCACCGTGGTATCGCCGCGGGCGACGATCTTGATCAGCCGGGCCAGGCGGTGGCTCACGCTGATCTCGTCGAAACCGACTTCGCGAGCAATCGCCTCGACCTGCAATTCATGCTCGGGGTATTCAAACGCGTGCAGCAGGCAGATGGCCAGCGATTGAATGCCGCGGTCGCGCAGTTCCTGAAAGCCTTGCCGCACCTGCTCCACGTTGAGCGGCGTGAGCACCTGGCCGTCGACTCCGATCCGTTCCTCGACCTCGAAGGTTTCGGCAAACAGCGACTCGGGCTTGTTGATCGCCAGGTCGAACAGGCGAGGGCGATTTTGGTAGCCGATCCGCAGCACATCGCCAAATCCGGCGGTGGTCACAAACGCCGTCTTGGCACCGCGACGGGTGATCAGAGCGTTGGTGCCGCGGGTGGTACCCAGCTTGACAACCACGCCCCGGATGGGATCGGTGAGCTTCAGACCCAGCATGTAGCGGATGGCGACCAGCGGCGAGCCTTCTTCCGACCGCAGTTCATAACCTTGGCCCGGCTTGGGAGGCTGTGGCAGCGGCGGATCGAGCGCCAGTTCGCCAGTCGCCGCGTTAAAACCGCGGACCGTGGAGCTTGCCGCCACGTTGCCAGCCGCGTCGAGCAGTTGGAAGGTGTAGCCGGTCCAGAACTCCTGGGGGTCGCGGCGGCGGGCCGGGTCGATCACCGCCTGGGCGGTGGAACCTTCGGCCGCGGCTCCCTTGGTGGCTCCGCTGCTGAGCAGCTTGTGACGGATCAGGGTGCCATCAGGACGCCGGCCGAAGCAGTCGGTAAACGTGCCGCCGACGTCGATCCAAAACTCCCACGGAGTGTCTTGCGAAGAGGTCATTTGCGGTGGTGCCAGATTCGGTGGTGCGGTGCTCATGGCACGATTGTAACGGCTCACTTCGGGGAGCCAACTCCCCGCCAGCCAGTGGGGGAAAATGTCGCGGCCAGCCGCGACCAACGGGGGGGAAGAATGGAGGTCGGCGTGTCGCCCAAAGGCGGCTGCCGCATCAAATGGTAGGCAATTTGTTACCAGGGAGGGGGGCTAGTCAGGCTTGGGGGGCAATTCGTCGCCGACGGTCTTGTTGCCGTCTTGGCTAGGCAGCACGAACCGCAGCAATTGCATCAGCAGAAACAGCACCATCACGGCCAGCAGAATGTACGGCCAGTAATCGGCCACGCGCAGGCCCAGCCCTCCGGCCATGGCGGCCAGGAACATTAGCACCAGCCCGGCCAGCAACAGCCCGCAGCCCAGCGAAGTCATGGTGCCTTTGAAGGTGTTTTCTTCTGAGTAATCTTCAAAGTGCAGTTCGACGACGCGGCCCTTGTTCAGGCTGCGTTCGATGGTGTCGGCCAGTTCCACGCTGCGGCAACCGTCCAGCCAGGTTGGCGTGACTTCGTGCCCGGCGATGGCATATTCCAGCGTGCCCAGCGCCGCCTGGTAAACATCGGCCTGGAAGGTGAGCGTCTCGCTACCTGCGGCGGTGTGCCAGTGCAACGTGGCCGGGGCCGTGACATCGGCAGGCAGGATCAGTTCTGCCCGGCCGCCGGTCCCCCGCACCGTCAATTGGGCTCGCTGCTGCGATGGCTCGGCGGGAACCAGCAGCCACCGCACGGCAACGCCGGCAGGTCCGGACAGGTGCAACCCCAGGTTGGCGAAATCGGCATTCAAGTCGCTGGCGGCGCCTTCTACACGTTCGCTCACGCCCAGGGCTGCCAGCCGGGTTTGCTCGCCAAAAAGCTGCCGGAGCAGGTCGACATCGCAGGCGAAGCAGGCCTGGACGGCAGCCCGCGAGCGATCGGCCAGCGAGCGATCCATCACGGTCTGTTCGACCACGCCCAGTTCACCGGCCACCAGGCGGTCCGCCAGGTGCTCTACGGCTGGATGCCAGCGCGTGGGGATCAGCGGAACGGCCACGCAGTTGGTATCGCGGCGGATCATGTCCAGCTCGTAATACACGAGCATGGAACCGCAGGCCGGATGGCTGACCAAAACCGGCACGCCAGCCTGGAAAAGCTTGCGTAACTGCTCGGCCCGCAGGTCCTCGCCGGACAGCCACTGGTCATCGGCCGGAGTAGCAGCCGAGGCGTCGGCCACAATCAGGGCATCGACCTGGCTTGTCGATAGCACCGTCTCCCAATAAGGTGCCTGTATCAGGCCGGGGCACCGCCGGGCCACGTCGTCGGCCACGGGACCAAGCTCGCAAGCCCACGTCACGGCATGGCCGGCCGCTGTCGCTGCCGCCACCAGGCCGAGCGTGTGCCGGTCGTGTCCTAAGAGGCCGATCTTCATGGAGCCCCCGCCAAAAAATCGTATGATAGGTCGCCCCTGCCTGGCGAGCAACGAAGCCCGCCGGCCCGCCCGGTAAACTTGCCCCCAGCGGTGGCATGGTCGGCGGGCCAGCGCGATGCCTACATTGCACGTTGAGCGATAACTGCATCCCTGAGTACAGCATTGGAGATTGAGCGATGGGTGCCGACGGGCACGGTCCTTTTGACAATGACGATGCCATGGATTGGGTGGCCGAATTGGCCGAGGCCGACGACGAGTCGATCCTGGCCGAAGCCCTGGAGGCGGTCTCCCTGGACGAGGACGAATACGTCGAAGCGCCCGAGGCGTCTATCGCCGTGGCCGCGGCCGAGGTGGTCGCGGCGCTATTGGATCAAGCGGCCGATGATCTGCCCGACGAAGTTTGGGAATACGTCGAACGGCAGCGGGGCGCAAAACCGGGCCTGGTCAAGCTCGCGCGGAAGGCTGTCACCCGCGTGCTCAAGGATTCAGAACTGCGCGAACTGTGGGAAGAAAGCGACGGCTTCGAAGCCTGGAAAGACAGCCTGGAAGATCTGCTGTCCCGGCTGTAACGGCCGCGCTTCCCGCCACCATCCGCACCGAGGCAACCACTTCCGTGAACGATGCCGCACGGCTCATCGAGAACCTGCAGCGGGCGGAGGCATTCGACCATCCCGTCCAGCGGTTTGAACTGCTGGAAACCCATATTTCCTGGGTGCTGCTGACGGGGCCGGCGGCCTACAAGATCAAGAAGCCGGTCAACCTGGGCTTTGTCGACTTCAGCACGCTGGAATTGCGGCGGCATTACTGCCTGGAAGAACTTCGGCTCAACCGCCGCCTGGCCCCGGAACTGTACCTGGCGGTGAGGCCGATCTTAGGCCCGGCGTCAGCCCCGAGGCTGGGCGAGCCGGTAACGGAACCCCACCAGGGGCCGCCCGCTGCCGACGGCGAAATCCTCGAATACGCCGTGCAGATGAAACAGTTCGCGCACGAGCAACTGGCCCCGGTGGCGCTTGCCCAGGGCCAGTTGCTGCCGCGGCACTGGGACCGCCTGGCGGTCGACGTGGCCCGCTTCCATTCCGCGGTGGCCCGGGCCGAACCAGGCAGCCCGCTGGGCAGCCCCCAGGTGGTCGGCCGCTTCATGCGTGAGAACTTCGACCAGTTGAACACCGGCGCGGCGGACCTGACTGCTGATTTAGCGGCGGCCGCCACCGAACTGCGCCGCTGGACGGAAGCCCGCCTGGCAGAACTGGCTCCGCTGCTAGCTCGGCGGCAGGCTGCGGGATTCGTCCGCGAATGCCATGGCGACATGCACTTGGGCAACATGGTGCTGCTGGACGACGCGCTGGTGGTGTTCGACTGCATCGACTTCAACGAGCAGTTGCGGTGGATCGACGTCCTCAGCGAAGCCGCCTTCACCGTGATGGACCTGGAAGACCGCGGCCAGGCGGCGGCCGCGTACCGTTTCCTCAACGGCTACCTGGAGCAGACCGGCGATTACGCCGATTTGGCCGTGCTGCCGCTGTTCCTGGCGTACCGAGCTATGGTGCGGGCCAAGGTGGCGTTCATCCGCGGCCATCAAGACGACGTGGCGCCCGACGAACAGCGGCGGCTGAAGGCCGAATGTCGCGAGTACGTGCTTCGGGCCCAGCAGTACGCCGCTCCGCGCTCGCCGCAATTGGTACTGATGCACGGCCTGTCAGGCAGCGGCAAAACCACCTGGAGCAGTCGCCTGATGGAAGCCGCCGGAGCGATCCGCATCCGTTCCGATGTCGAACGCAAACGACTGTACGGCCTCTGGCCGGAAAACGGGGCAGGGGAGGGTGCAGCCGCCGCCGTTTCGCCCGGCGTCCTCTATAGCAGCGAGGCTGGCCAGCGAACCTACCAGCGGCTGCTGGAACTGGCCGAGTCGATCGTCACCGCCGGTTTTACGGCCATTGTGGATGCCACCTTTTTGCGGCAACAGCAGCGGCAGCCTTTCCTGTCACTGGCCGCAAGGCTGGGCGTGCCTGTTACGATTGCCCATTGCACCGCGCCGATGGACGAGCTCCAGCGGCGGGTCCAACAGCGGGCCGCGGACGGGCACGACGCCTCGGACGCCGGCGCCGACGTGGTCAGCGCGCAGCAGCGGCACTTGGAACCGCTGACGAGCGAAGAGCAGGCCGTCGCCGTCACGCTGGGCCAGGAGGACCTGGGCTGGGACGAGCTTTGCCGCCGCGTGGGCTGCGGTCAGTAGACAACGCCCAATGAGTACGGCTCACAGTGCCGTGGCACGCCGGGCCACTCTCTCAGCACGTCTGAAATTCTGTGCCGCCAGCCCATGTCACGCATGGCACACACCTTGCACGGTTTATCGAGCCGGAGCACGCGAGGGTGCCGTTTTCCGCCCCTTCCCCGTCTCACGCCTGTCGGGGTAGAATCGGCCACTTATCAACCGCCAACGCCTTTGTCAGCTTCTATTCCGGCGGTGCGGTCCTAAGCACCAGCAGGTCAACGGGATGCCTCGTTACAACCCCAGCACCATCGAACCTAAGTGGCAGAATTATTGGGAAAGCCATGCGACGTTTCAAACGCCGCGGCTGCCCGAGAATCGCAAGCTCTACGTGCTCGACATGTTCCCTTACCCCAGTGGTGATGGGCTGCACGTAGGCCACCCCGAAGGCTACACCGCCACCGATATCGTGTGCCGGTACTACCGCATGCGGGGCGTGAGCGTGCTGCACCCGATGGGCTTTGACGCCTTCGGCCTGCCCGCCGAAGAACACGCCATCAAGACCAACACGCCGCCGCGGGTGCAGACCGAAAAGAACATTGCCAACTTCCGTCGGCAGCTCAAGATGTTGGGCTTCAGCTACGACTGGAGCCGCGAACTGGCCACGACCGACGTAGACTATTTCCGCTGGACGCAGTGGATCTTCCTGAAGCTGTACGACACCTGGTACGACAAGGCAGAGGGTCGCGGACGCCCCATTGCCGAGTTGCCCATTCCCGCCGACGTGCAGGCCGCGGGCGAAGAGGCCATCGAAGCCTACCGCGATGAGCATCGCCTGGCCTACCAATCGCACGCGCCGGTGAACTGGTGCCCGGCCCTGGGCACGGTGCTGGCCAACGAAGAAGTGATCGACGGCAAGAGCGAGCGCGGCGGCCACCCGGTGGTGCGATTGCCAATGCGGCAATGGATGCTGCGGATCACCGCTTACGCCGAGCGGCTGGAAAAGGACCTCGAACAACTGGATTGGCCCGAGAGCGTCAAAGCGCTCCAGCGCAATTGGATCGGCCGCAGCACGGGCGCGGAAGTCGACTTCTACATCGGCGCCGGCGCGGCAGCCAAGCCCGATGAATTGCTGGCCGCCTACAACAGCTGGAAGGCAGGCCGGCAGCAGGGCGGTTTCCCGCGCAAGCCGGAAGAAAACGTGCTGCGCGTCTACACCACGCGGCCCGACACGCTGTTCGGGGCCACGTACATGGTGATCGCGCCGGAGCATCCGGCCGTCGAACGGCTGACCACGCCCGATCAGCAAGCAGACGTCAAACAGTACTGCGAGCAGGCTGCCCGCAAGAGTGACCTGGACCGTACCGAACTGGCCAAGGACAAGACCGGCGTTTTCACCGGCAGCTATGCGGTGAACCCGGTCAACGGCCAGCGGATTCCCATCTGGATCGCCGATTACGTGCTGATCAGCTACGGCACCGGTGCGATCATGGCGGTGCCAGCACACGACGAGCGCGACTTTGAGTTCGCCCAGAAATTTGGCATCCCGATTCTGGCCGTGGTCGATCCGGGTCCCGTGCCCAACGCCGGGGGCGCGGCCCTCCATCGTGAGGAAGTTCTGGCCGGCCAGGCGGTATTCAGCGGAGACGGCACGGCCATCAACTCCGGTTCATACGACGGGCTCTCCACGCCGCAGTTCAAACAAAAGATCACCGAGGACCTGGCCAAGGCCGGGCTGGGCCGCGGCGCCGTCAACTATAAGCTCCGCGACTGGCTGTTCAGCCGGCAACGGTTCTGGGGCGAACCGTTCCCGCTGCTGCACGAGTTGGACGCCGACGGCAAACCCACGGGCCGCGTGCGACCGGTGCCCGAGGATCAACTGCCGGTCGACCTGCCCCATCTGGACGACTTCAAACCGCACGGCCGCCCGGAACCGCCGCTGGATAAGGCTCCGGACAAGTGGTTGTACCCGGTCATCGACGGCAAGAAGTACAAACGCGAAACCAACACCATGCCGCAGTGGGCCGGTAGCTGTTGGTACTATCTGCGGTTTATCGACCCCAAGAACGACCAGGCACCGGTCGATCCGGAACTGGAAAAAGCCTGGATGCCGGTCGACCTGTACATCGGCGGGGCCGAGCACGCCGTACTGCACCTGCTGTACGCCCGGTTCTGGCACAAGGTGCTGTACGACCGCGGCGTAGTCAGCACGCCAGAACCGTTCAAGAAGCTGGTCAACCAGGGCATGATCCTGGGCGAGGTGGAGTTCACCGGCTATCGCTGCGGCGAGGTGTGGATCTCGGCCCAGGACGTGGAAGAGGACGGCGAAGGCAACCTGACCGTCCGTGACCACACCCGCTATCCCGAACTGTTCCACCACCGCGAGCAGCGGCAACCGGTGGAGCGGGTTTCGATCGACGAATCGCTGGTCGAGAAGCAGGGCGTGCATTTCGTGCTGCGCGACTATCCCAAGATTCGCGTCGAGCACCGCGCGTTCAAGATGAGCAAGAGCCGCGGCAACGTGATCAACCCCGACGACATCGTCCGCGAGTACGGGGCCGATTCGCTGCGGCTTTACGAAATGTTCATGGGACCGCTGGAAGCCACCAAGCCCTGGAGCATGGACGGCGTGAACGGCGTCCGCGGCTTCCTGGACCGTGTGTGGCGGATGATCGTCAACGATCGGGCCGAGGAAACTGCGCTGCACGAGAGCGTGCAGGATATTGAGCCTAACGCCGACCAGCTTCGCGTGCTGCACCGCACCATCAAGGCCGTGACCGAGGACATTGAAACCCTGGGCTTCAATACGGCCATCGCCCGCATGATGGAGTTCACCAACTTCTTCACCAAGGAGGCGGTGCGGCCGCGGGCGTGCATGGAACCGTTTGTGCTGCTGCTCAGCCCGTTCGCTCCGCACATGGCCGAAGAGCTATGGCAAATCCTGGGGCATGAGCAAACCTTGGCCTACGAGCCCTGGCCCACCTGGGAAGAAGCCGCGCTGAAGGAAGCGCTGGTGGAAATCCCGGTGCAGATCAACGGCAAGGTACGGGCCAAGGTGCAGGTGCCGCCCGATGCCGACAAGGATGCTATCGAGCAGGCCGCCCGGTCTGAAGAACGGATTGCGGAGCAACTGGCCAATCGCCAAGTGGTCAAAACGGTGGTGGTACCGGGCCGGCTGGTGAACTTTGTGGTGAAAGGATAGGGGCGAGCCGCGAGGCAATCCCTGATAAGATCAACCTGAGAAAATAAAAAACTCGCGTGAAGCAGCCAGTTCGGGCACTTCACGCGAGTTGATTTTCTTTATAGCCCAGTAGGCTGCCGCCCTTACGGCTTGAGCGTCCGCAGGTAGGCGACCAGGTGGGCCAGTTCTTCCGCCGTCATGGTCTTTTCCAGACCTTCAGGCATCACCGAGATGTTGCTGGGCAGCATCTCCTCGATATCAGCCCGGAGGATGCGGACCTCGGACCGGTCGGCCGTGCGGAGGTAGATCATCTCCGGCGTTTCGCGCTGGATCACGCCCACGTAACTGTGGCCGTCGGCGGTAAGAACGGCGTAGCTTTCGTAGCCGCGAGCGAACGAAACGCTGGGGAACAGCACCGCTTCCAGCAGGTCGCGGCCGGTGCGGACTTCGCCAATGCGGCTAAGATCGGGCCCGATGTTGCCGCCCTCGTTCTCCGCCCGGTGGCAGGCGGCACAGGCGGTCTTGTTGCTCTTGAAGATGGCCTTGCCCAGCGCTGGGTCGCCACCAGCCAAGCGCTGTTCGTAATGAGCCAGCTTAGCCAGTTGCTCCTCGCGGCCCACCTGCGACTTCGCAGCCAGTTTGCTGGCGGCCTCGCGAATTTCAGCGGGGAACTGCTGAAGTGCGCGATCCAGATCGTTCGGCCGCAGGCTGGACAAGCCCGGCGACTTTTCAAGCGCCGCCACCACCAACCGGCCTAGTTCTTGATCGCTGGACTTGGCAAAGGCGGGCAGCAATGTCGGCAGCTCCAGCGGGCTGGCCTGGGCCAATAGCTCGGCCAACTGGCGAAGCTGGGCCGGCGTCAAAGCGGCACTGGCGATGCCCTGGGCCGCGGCCATCCGATCCAGCGGCAACACGTCGTCGGCTAGCTGCGCGGCCAACAGCTTGAACTCGGCATCAGTCAACTTGCTTCCCTGCCGGGCGGCCGCAACCAGGGCCGCCGCGCGCAGTTCGCGGGGATGCTTGTCGGCGGCGATGTCCCGCAATCGACCTTCATAGCCCGGCCACGCCGTGGCGGCGACCGTGGAAACAGCCTGCCGCAGCAAGGCTTTATCGCCGCTTTGCAGCGCGGCATCGAGTGCTTCGCGCCACGGGGCGGGAACCTGCTGGCTATCGGCAAACTCGCTGCGGGCGAGCACCTCGAGCATCAACTGTTTGTGGTCGGCGCTGCCGTCCTTGAGTCCTTGGGCCACCAACTGCTGTACGGCCGGATCGTTCTTGAAAGCCAGCAGCACGCCGCGGGCGGTGGCGGCCCGCTGGCCCAGCGGCTTGCCGTCAGTAAGCCAGCCTTGCATCAGGCCGACGATCTGCTGGCCCCAGCCCTCGTGGCGCGAAATGACATCCAGGGCCGCGGTTTGCAGTTGCTCGTCCTCGGTATCGAGCAGCGCACCGACGATCTGCTGCGTAAGCTGGCCGGAATCCATCTGATCGAGGGCGATCAGTGCGCCGCGGCGAATCGCGGGGCTTTCATCTTCCAGTCCGGCCAGCGTGGCTTGGCGGTTGTCAATCTCGATCAGGGCGTAAATCAGCGCGTGCTCCACAAAGCGGTCGCTACTGTTACGCAGCCCGGCCAGCAGGTTTGGTACAGTCTGAACCGCGCGCAGCTGGCCCAGCGTAGCAGCCGCGGTCGCGCGCACTTGCGGCAGTTCTGCCTGTTGGCCTTCGCTGGCGGCGGCCCGAGACACCCAGTTACCTTGTGCCATCGCACCCAAGGTGGCAATCGCCTGGTCGGCCGTTGATCCGCGGAGGCCCATCACGCCCAGGCTGCGGGCGGCGGCTTGGCGCACGTCCTCGTGCGGGTCGGTGAGAGCGGCGACGATGGCCATTTCAACCGCATCGCGCAGCGCCGGCTTGCTGATCCGCGAGAGCGTCCACACCGCGCGGCGGCGCAGGTCGTGATTGGTCGAGGTTTCAAGTTGCTCGGTCAGGGCGGCCACGGTGGCCCCGTCGGCACCCTCGATCAGTTCCTCGCGTGCCCGGTCGCGCACGGCCGGCCACTGGCTACCCAGCAGCGCTATCAACTGCTGCGGCTTGAGCTGCTGCCACGGCAGTTTGAGGCCGCGGGGATCATCGGCAGAACCGTCCAAGACGCCGGCCGCATTCTTAGTTTGTGCGGCTTGCTGGCCGCGCTCGCCCACGTAGCGGATGCGGTAGATGGCCCCGGCAATTTCCGGCTTGGCCACCTGCGACGTGGGGCAGCCAATGCGGAACCAGCCGCCCGTATCAATCACCAGCAGGCTACCGTCGGCATCTTCCAGCACGTCGGTCGGATGGAAGTCAGGATCGTCGGAAACCACAAAATCATGATCCTCGCAGCGGAACGTGGCACCGTCGCGGCTCAGCACGTGCCGCAGCACCTTGTGGGTGTTGAACTGCACGGAGAACAGGTTATCGACATACTCCTTTCCGAACGCCTGGCCGCGATAACGCGTCAAGCCCGAGGGAGCCACCACGCCGAACTTGCTCAGCGGCGGCATCAACGGCCCGGTGCGTTTGAACTCATCGAGGCACGGATGAATCCGGGGGTACACGCCGCCGTAGGCGTAATGCACCAGGGCATCGTGGCGTTCTTTCTCCGGGTTGTAGAACGTCATCGTGCCGAACATTTCGCCGGTGGGGGCAAAGGTGACTTCCACCGGGTTGTCCATGCCGCCGCCGGCAAACACCTGCGGATCGCTGCCGTCGTCGTTCACCGAGAACACCCGGGCTGCCAGGCCCTTGCTGGTGACCTTGCCATCTTCGTCGGTGAACTCGTGACCGTGGCGGCCATCACACCAGTAGATGCGGCCGTTGGGGCCGAGGAAACAACCATGCACGTCGGCGGCGTTGCCGGTGTAGCCGAATTTTCCAACCAGGATGTCGCGCTGGTCGGCCACGCCGTCGTCGTCGGTATCTTTCAGTCGCCAGATGTACGGCGGGCTGGCCACGTACAGCGCACCGCGGTGCCACAGGGCGCCCATCGGGAATGTCATCTTGTCGGCAAAGACGGTGCTGCGGTCGAAACGGCCATCGCCATCGGTGTCTTCCAACATGCGGATGCTGTTGGGCAGCTGCTCTTCTAGATCAGCCGTGCGAAGGTTCATGCCGGCACTTTCCGCCACGAACAGTCGGCCGCGTTCGTCGAAGCCGGCCATCATCGGATGACGCACCAGGTCCGGCCCGGCGGCAATGGTGACTTCAAAGCCGGGCGGCACTTCAAACGGCGGCACCACATTGCTGGCGGCGGCCTGGGGCTGGTCGCCGTCGACACCAGCGGCCGGAGTGTTGATCAGCCAGGTTATCAGCAGCAAACAGCCAAGCAGGCAGCCTAGGCTGCGACCGCTACGGGCAAACAAGCCCAGACGCATTCCAGTACCTATCACCGCAGGCAACTCCCGTTGAAGCTTCAATGCGCCCTCTAGCTTGCCAGGCCCGCGGGCAGACGTGCCGTCCCAGCACGTGGTCGGCCCGCTACGAAGCAAGACCACTTGCCAAGTAGCCAAGGGCGCAGGTGGATCGCGGCAGGCGGCCCCCTCGGGTGGTCCGCTACGGTTGCCGCAACAGGTAATGTACAGCTTATCTTCCCGGACTTCGACCGCCAGCGATTAGGCCCTGCCGCGGCAAATATCCGATCATTTCTCCAGCCACGGCTGACGGTATTCAGCGGCGACTTTGGCTTCTTTCCCCGTGCCGGCGCCGCGCCGTTCTGCAAGGTAGCTTTGCACAGAGGGCTTACCCCCCGAGAAAGACGTGTCCTGCCGCTCCAATCGATCCAACCATGAACACCGCGCTCCCATCGACGGAATCACCCGCACAATTGCCAACATCCTCCGCAGTCGGCGGCGATGCGCCCCGGCTTTGGAGCGTGACCACCGCGGGTTCGCAGGTGCAAATGCTCAAACTCGAAAGCCCCTGGCGACAACTGGGGGAACGCTGCGGCGGACCGATCGAACAGTTCGATTGGGCGGTGGCCTCGGCCCAGTGCAAGCCCGAGCAACCGGTTGAAGCGGTCCTGGTCAGCCGCGACGGCGAACCAGCCGCGCTAGCGTCCTTGGCCGTGCGACGGTTCTACGGCGTGCGGCGTAAGGCCATGCTGGGCGTAGACGACCACCACGAGCCGATGGACCTGCTCTTTGCCGATGATGAAGCCGTGGACCAACTGGCGCTGGCCATCGCGGCCCAGCGCTGGCCGCTGCAGTTTGGACGGATGCCAGCGACCTCGGCCAGCATCGATGCACTGCGGCGGGCCTTCAAAGGCCGAGGGCTAGTGGTTGTGCGGCCCCAGGCCACCTTCCCCTACATTCCCTTGGACGATGGCTGGAAAGAGCCCGAGTCGCAGCTTAGCTCGCGGCGGCGTTCCGATTTCCGCCGGGCACGGCGGAAGGCCGAGAAGGCCGGCCAAATCACTGCCGAGGTGATTTGTCCCACCGTCGATCAGCTTGATGGGCTGCTGGACCAAGCGTTTGCCGTGGAAGCCAAATCGTGGAAGGGCCGGGCCGGCACCGCCTTGGCCTGCAATCCCGCGGAGGCTCAGTTCTGCCGGGCTTACGCCAAGGCCGCCTGCCAGCAAGGCATCCTGCGGATTGCGTTCCTGCGGATCGACGGCCAAGCCGTGGCCATGCAGATCGCCATGCAGCAAGGCGGCGGCTATTGGCTGCTCAAGATCGGTTACGACGCCGACTTTGCCCACTGTTCGCCCGGCTTGATCCTGCTGCGCGAAGCCATCGCCTACGCGGCTCAACAGGGCCTAAAGACCTTCGAGTTCCTCGGCCAGACGGAACCGTGGATCGAAGTCTGGACCAGCCACAAACGCGAGTGCGTGTCGCTGCGGGCGTACCCTTACAACTTTCGCGGAGCCACGGCCCTGGCGGCCGATGCCATCGTGCGTGTCGGTCAAAAGACCGGCGTCCTGGCACGCCGTGCGGCAAGCTGCCTGCGAGCCTGTTTGAAGGCGTGCGCGCAGCCGCTGATTCGCCGCGCGGCGCGATGCTATATCGCCGGCGATACGCTGGCCGATGCCGTCAGGGTTAAAGAACAACTGGCGTCCGCCGGCTTGGCCGCAACGATCGGTTTCTGGGACGGCGACAACGACACGCCTCGCGGCGTTGCCGATCAATACCTGGCAGGGCTCGATGCTCTGGCGGCCAGCGGCAGTCGCGATTACCTGTCGATCAAGCTGCCGGCCCTCAAGTATCAGACCGATCTGCTATTTGAAGTGGCCCAGCGTGCGGCCGAACTCGGCGTGCGCATCCACTGCGACGGCATGGAGCCAGAATCGGTCGAACGCACCAAGGCCTTGATCGAGGAACTGAAAACCAAGTTCCCCAACCTGGCCATCAGTTGCACGTTGCCGGGCCGCTGGCTGTGCAGCGTGGAGGACGCAGCCTGGGTGGCGAAGTGGCAACTGCCTGTGCGCGTGGTCAAAGGCGAATGGCCCGATCCCGAAGCCCCCGACCGCGACCTGCGCACCGGCTACCTGGAAGTGATCGATGCCCTGGCCGGCAAGGTGCCCTGGGTTGGCGTGGCCTCGCACGATCCGCCGCTGGCCCGCGAAGCCATCCTGCGGCTTCAGCAGGCCGGTACTCGGTGCGACCAGGAGTTGCTGTACGGCCTGCCGACGCGGACGCAGATTCGGCAAGCGCGGGAACTGGGCGTCGACGTCCGCATGTACATTCCTTACGGCGAGGCGTACATGCCGTATGCCCTCTCCAAGGTGCGTCGGAAACCGCAGATCCTGTGGTGGCTGGCCCGCGATCTGGTAGTGTCGCTGTTTCGCCGGGGCGATAGCAACCTGCCCGGCCCGGGCGACCAGCAGCCTGCTTCGTCGCAAGCCGCAGCCAGCGGTTCCAGCTGCCAAGTGAGCGACGGCGCGGCCGGCGAGGATTCGGCCGGCGGTACCTCGGACGCCGAGGTGGAAGCGGCCGCCATCAACTAGGCAAACTGCGGCGACTGTGACCGACACCCGACTTTTGCGGGGCTCGCCGTTGGCCCAGGGCCGATCTGCCCGTATGATGGGGGTTGAGTGCTGTTCCGCCCGGCAGCGGCCCGCCGCGCCGGTGGAAACGCTCGTTGCCGTTCCTGTTGGGCAAGCCACGCCGACGAATCAGCGAGACTTCCATGGCCAAGAAAGGTCCCCGCAAGAAAGTTCCCAAGGAACTCGCCGTTATCAACGCCGATAACTGCACCGGCTGCGAGTCCTGCCTGGAAGTCTGCCCGGTGGATTGCATCGAGCTGGTCAAGCTTGGTCCTGTGAAGGGCACCCAACAGTGGTGCGAGATCGACCTGGAGCGGTGCGTGGGCTGCGAGGTCTGCGTCCATATTCCCCAAAAGAAGACGAACCCCTACGAGCTGACCGTCTGCCCTTGGGACGCCATCGAGATGGTACCTACCGAGATGGTCGCCCAGGTAGTGGCCCAGATCGGCGGCCCACCCGAATACATCCAGGATAACTGGGACCGCCTGGTCGGCACGGCGCAGCATTTGGCCGAACTCCGGGCTAGCAGCGCATAGAGCCGACGCCGCATTGCTGCGGCAACCGCACCATGCTTACTTGATCGCGTTGCGGCGCTATCTTTACTTGCCGCGATCTTGTCAAAATTGTTGTCGGGCACCCACTCGGGTGGTACGATGGCCGGCGGTACCTGGGCGCGCGGCAGACTTCTCGCCTCGCGCCGAGGCAGCACATCGACTCTTCCACTCATTAACTTCGTTGGCACGTCGCGCTTTGGTCGAAGTGGGCAGAATCGCGCTGACTGAACGACGTTGATCACATGCCGTCCTGGCGGTCGGGCAAGCCGCTGAGGGGGTGCGTCGGGCAGGTGCGGCCCTCTGCCAGGCCAATTGTTTGGACCATGCCCGGCGGTCCGCTAACGACCGTGAGGATCGTAAACCATGTCGATCCCGGTGACCTGCCAGCACTGCCAGACGTCGTTCAAGGTCAAAGACGAACTGGCCGGCAAACGTGGACGCTGCCCCAGTTGCAAGGAAGTGTTCACCGTTCCTGCTGCCGACGATCGTGCTGCAGCCGAGCCCGCCAAAGCCTCCAAACAACCTGCGGCTGCTCCGCAAGGCTCGCCTGCCGCTGCTGCTCATTCCAAGCCGCAGCGACCGCCGCAACCGCCAATGCCGCCGGGCGGCAGTCCAGCAGGCGCGCCCGGTTATGGCCCCGGCAGCCCTGGAGCGATGCCCGGAGGGCGGCCGCCGGGACCATACCCTGGTCCGCATCCTGGCCCACATCCTCCCGGACCGCCAGGCCACAGGCCGCCCGGCCCTGGTCCTTATGCGCCGGGTCCACACGCACCAAATCCACACGCACCGGGACCGCAGGGCAGGGGGCAACCCGGTCCGATGCCGCCTGGTGCAAGACCGCCTGGGCCGGGATATCCGGGGCCAGGGTTTGGCGGGCAGCCACCGGCACAATCCTCTGGCTTTGGTCCGCCGTCGGCCTTCAACGGACCACCGTCGTTTGGTCCTCCACAACAGGGCCCCGGCGGCCCGGCCTTTCCGGGCACCATGAACCCGGCTGCCGCCATGTTGGGCGGCGGTAATCCGTTGGCCCGGCGCAACAATACGGCGGCCCAATACCGAGGACGGACCGATGGCAAAGCGCTGCCGATGTTGATGTGGGCGGCCGGAGGCGCGGCATTGCTGCTTGTGCTTGTGGTGATGGGATTAATGGTCAGTAGCGGCAGTTCGCCCGAGCCACAACAGGTGGCGGAAGTGGAACAGCCCGCGGTACCTCAACCGCAACCATCGCCGCGGCCCGAGTCGCAGCGGACGACAAGCCTTACCCAGTTGGAGCCTACGACCACGTCGGCGGCCCCCGAGGCTGCGGCCGATCCCACGCCGCCAGTCACGCCGCCCGCGACACCGCCCCGGCCATCGACCTCCAGCGCCAAGGCCGTCCCGCCGGTCATCGAAACGCCCGAGGACATCTACAAGCTGGCCCAGAAGTCGGTGGTCAAAATCGACATTTTTAGCGATTCGAATAACCCGCGGATCGGGCTGGGGTCGGGCTTCATCATCGATACCGAGCAGCGGCTGATCGTGACCAACTATCACGTGGTGTCCGATGCCGCCAAGGCCGACATCGTGTTCGATGATGGAACCCGCTTCGGCATCGAAGGCTACGTGCTGGTCGAGCCCGCGTCCGATCTGGCGGTGCTCAAGGCCAACGGGTTACCGCCCTACGCCCAGGCGCTGCAGCTAGCCGCCGAAGGAGATCCCAACCCTGGCAGCCAGGTGTTTTCCATTGGCCATCCCAACGATTACAAGCTGACGATGCGCTCGGGCCTGATCAGTTCGGTGGCCAATACCACGGAACTGCCCGAGGACGCCCAGATGTTCCTGCGGGGCGAAGGCACCAGCCGCAAGGACAATCGCTGGATTCAGCACGAAGCCGAGATTTTCGGCGGCAACAGCGGTGGACCGCTGTTGAACAAGCACGGCCTGGTGCTGGGCATCAATACCTGGAAAGACGAGTCCATCAATGGCCATTTCGCCCTGCATTGCAAGTCGCTGTGGCAAATGTTGAAGCGCCCGATGGATCGCGTTGAACCGCTGGTTAAATACCAGCAAACCGGCAAGGAGCCGATCGACAAGTTGGCGCGGATGTTCGATATGAACGCGCTGCGATCGCTGTTTACCCGGCTGGAACTGAACAACTGGACCCCGCAATCCGAGGAGGACTTCGAAGGTTACAGCATCCTGGCCCTGGCCGTCACGGTGATGGCTATGGCCGACTTCGATGCCGATGATCCCCGCACCCGGGCCTGGCTCACCCAGCTCAACGAGTTCTTTACCAAGCTGCGGAGGGTCAAATGGCTCGAAGATGCCGACCGCATGGAAAAGCTCAACGGCTTTGCCCAGGAGGTGCTAAAGGACGCCACAAACGGCCAAGGCGTGCTCATGATCATGAAGGTGCAAACCGGGGCGATCGGGCCCGGTTACCAACTTATGCATGGCCATGTTGGCGATCGCCGGGTCGTGGTACGGTTGATCGATCCAACGGTTCAAGTGCAGGGGATGGGCTACTTCCTGGTGCCGGGAGTGATTGTTGGCACAGACGTCGTACTCGGCGCGGACGCAACGGTTGTTATTGCGTCGCAGCCGATTCACATCGGCCAATACGCCCCGCAGCCGCGTAGTCTGCCGCGTCAACCACCGAAACCCAAAGCGCCGCCTCCCCGGCTAAGCCCTCCTGATGCACCGACGTCGCCGTAATTACCGCAACGCCACCATCACAAACATGCCGATGATGGCGATGCCGACCAGCACCGCCATCACGATCGCCCACTTCAGAGCGCTTTCGCTGAACTGCTGCTCGCGGCGTTCTTTCTCGCGCTCTTGTTCTTCCTTGTATTCCAACGTGTCTTCGTAGCGCAGGCGGAACTGGGCATTGCACTGTGGGCACATGGCGTCGGTGCCGATCATCGACATCGGCGTTTCCAGTTCGCAGCCGTTGGGGCAAATCACCGTCACGACCCGGTTAGGGTCGTCCGGGGGATTCTCCAGATCAAACCCCGGCGCCGGCGCATCGGCCACGTGGATCTCGGCCGCGCCCGGCGGCGGTCCGACATACCCTGGCGTGTAACCTGGGCCGGGCTGCGCGGGCGGCACATACTGCTGGGGCGGCGGCGCATAAGGCGGAGCAACTTGGCCCGGCACTCCCGGCGGATAGCCCTCGTAGCCGGGCTGCGGGCCAGCAACTGCCTGGCTCGGATCAGGACTGGGCACGATGAATTGCAGCCCACAGGTAGGGCACAAACACTGCTGCCCAACCTGCGAGGTATCGCTCTCCATCAGAATGTTGCGAGGGCAGGGGCAATAGAACCGGAAAGGTGCCATTTCGTTCCTCGTTGCTCATTGCGCAGCGCGGCTAGTGGTCGCAAGCCCAATACGGCTGCCGCAATTGGCTGCAACCACCCCTCGGCAGTTGCACCCGGTTGATAAGGAGGGGGGGACAAGGGATCGCTGCCAGCCTGCCACGCAGGGCATCGCAGCGATGCAATCGCCACACCGGCGGCTGATGGAACCTCCTCCCCTCGCGCACTGGCCGACATTCCTCGCCGTAACATGGCGTCGAGCAACGTTCGCCATCAGCGCCGTTTGTGTTCATTTTGATCCATTGGCGGCCCGCCGTAAATGGCGACCACCCAGGCGTTCGCTCCGGCGCCCAGGTGGCGCCGCGGGCGGGCGAAGACTTGCCAGCGGCATCCAGGCCACTTAGCCTACAGCGTACCATTTGGAAACCAGCCCGGCAGCGGGCCGGCGGCTTGTCCCCTCACGGCAGGACGCTGGCCGCGATCTGCTTCGTTTTCCCGAAGTACAGGACGAATAACCGTGGTACGTGCAGTCTGGTTCGCAGTTGCCGCTTGGTTCATGCTGGCCGCCGTTTCGCCCGTCGCGGCAGAAAACAACACGCTCACCGACGAAGAAATCGCCAACGGCTGGATTCTGCTGTTCGACGGCGAAACGCTCTTTGGCTGGGCGGCCACGTCCAAGGCCGACTGGAAAGCGGCCGACGGCATGATCAGTGTGACCAGCGGTGAGCCGGGCTTTCTGCGGACCACCAGCCAATTTGGCGACTTTGAATTGAAGGTCGACTTCCGCAGCCCGGCCGGCACCAACAGCGGTGTTTTTCTGCGTACCAGCCCCAATCCCAAGGATCCTGCCCGCGATTGCTACGAGCTGAATATTGCCGACGAAGGTACCACCCCGTTCCCCACCGGCAGTTTTGTGGCCCGCCAGAAGGCCGAGGGCAAGCACGACAGCACCGACTGGCAAACCTTCCACGTGAAAGCCGTGGGTGGCCACTTCACCGTCGCCATCGACGGCCAGCAGGTGCTCGATTACACCGATCCCAAGCCGCTGGGCCGAGGCTACATCAGCCTGCAGCACAACCAGGGGCCGGTCCAGTTCCGCAACATCAAACTCAAGCCGCTGGGGCTCAAACCGCTGTTTAACGGCAAAGACCTGACCGGCTGGACCGAGTTCCCTGGCAAGGCCAGCAAGTTCTCCGTGACCGAAAACGGCGAGCTTTCAGTGATCGACGGCAACGGCCAATTGGAATCCGAGGCCCAGTTCGCCGACTTCATTCTGCAGATCGACGTCAAGACGCAGGGCAAGCATCTCAACTCGGGCATCTTCTTCCGCAGCATCCCCGGCGAGTTCTGGAACGGCTACGAAAGCCAGATCCATAACGGCTACGAAGGCGACGATCGCACCAAGCCGCTGGACTTTGGCACTGGCGGCTTCTATCGCCGCATGCCGGCCCGTAAAGTCGTGGCCAACGACTTCGAGTGGTTCACCAAGACCCTGGCCGTTACCGGCAGCCACATGGCTGTGTGGGTGAATGGGTACCAAGTGAGCGACTGGACCGATAGTCGCCCGGCCGACGCGAACCCGCGCCGCGGTCTCCGGACCGAAGCCGGCACGCTCATCATCCAAGGGCACGACCCGACGACCGACCTGCTGTTCCGCAACATCAAGGCGGCGGAACTGCCGCCGCGCGGCAAGTAGAACGCCCCTAGCGCAGCGAACCCGGTGAGGGCGTGGTGATCTCACCCGCCCAGTACCACGCCCCGCTGCTTAGCGATTTTTTCGATCATCACCTGGAAGTACGGAAACGGGAAACGCGGGTTATATCCGCGCGCCCGGTACGCGATGGCCAGGACCACATCGTCCTTGAAGTCGCCATCGCCCACGGCTTTGATCACCTTGCTGAGGAAGATGCGTTCCTCCTCCATCCGAACCAGCAGCAGGTATTCAAGCTGCTCGCCTAGCTTGACCAGCTTGGGAGGAACCAGCGGATCCTGGGCAACCAGCGGCGCGTGAGCCCCGGTGGCGAGCCAGCAGACGGCGGCCAGCATCAGCCAGCGCAGCGGTTTCATAGCAATCGCACTCCTGCAAGCGGCCAGTGATTACTGGTCGAGGTACACCCGGGTGCTTTCTTCCTTGGTCACCGGCAGTTCCATTTCGGCGGCCTTCAACTGCACTTCGGTCCGCAAATCACCGGCCCGTTCGCCGCGAACGCGGACGCGGTAGGTGGTGTCGGCCCGGGGCGCCAAGGCACTCAGCGGCTCAAATAAGATCTGGTTGCCTTGGATGCGGCCCTGCGTGGGACCGTCGGCAGCCAGCGGCTTCAACTCCGGGGGCAGCGTGACCATCACTTCGATTTGCGTGGCGGTCTTGGAGCCCTGGTTGACCACGCGGATTTCGTACGACGTTTCCGCGCCCACTTCCACCGGGTCGGCCACGTCGAGCACCTGGAACAAGATGGCCGACACGCCTTCGACCGTCACGGCCTGTTCGTTGCGAGCGGCCAGGTCGTGCTCGGCCCGGCTTTCCACCGCCAGCATGTGCTGACCGGTCTCCACCGGCAGCAGGTTCAGCGTGACTACGCCGCGCTGGTTGGCCGGCAGTTCTTCCAACGACCAGTACACGGCACCGGTTTGCGGATCGTACTCGCCGTAGTTGTCGGCATTGATGAACTTGAAGCCCTTGGGAATGTAGGTCACCAGGCTCACGTCGCGGGCAGCCGCGGTGCCGGGGTTGGCCACTTCAATGGTGTAGGTCGCCTGCCGCTCCAGATACCGTTTCTTGGGACCGGTGAGCGCGACCTCCAGGGCCGGCGATACCACTTCGATCTGAGCGCGGCCTTCAGCCCGCAGCGTGCCGTCGGCCCTGGCATGCAGCACATTGGCTACCTGGCCAGCCTTGGTGGCCCGCAGCGTCAGCTCCAGTTCGCGCGATTCGTTGGGCATCAGCGTGCCCACCTCGTACTCCAGCACGCCGCCGGCCGCATGCTGCAGGCCCGGCGGAACATGTTCGCTCAGCACCACACCAGTAGCCGGGCCGGTGCCGGGGTTTGAAATGCGAATCTTAAGGGTAACGTCCTGGCCGATCATCACCTGGCTGGGCGACTCGACATCAATCCGCAGTTCCGGCCGCGTGGCCAGGCTGCGGGCCGAAGCCTCGGCCGCGTACGTCACCGTGGCCACCGAACCGATTTCGCCTTCGGTGGTAGGCATCAGTTCCATTTTCACCACGCGTTCGTCGTCGGGCCGCAGCACATCGAGCGTCCACAGCAACACACCCTGCGGAAGCACCTGGGCCGGAGGCGTCGCGCCGATGAACTGGGTGCCCTTGGGCACGGCGTCGCGGACCTCCACGTTGCGCACCGTCGACTTACCGACGTTTCGAACAAGAATTTCAAACACGGCCGGCTTGCCAACCTGAATCTCAGCTGGTGCCAGCTTTTGAATCTGAATTGCCGGGACTTGCGCACCTTCCAGGGCACGATCGCCGGGGCGGCCCGTTCCTTCAATGGCGGTGCTGCCAGGGGTATATCCGCCTTCGCCGGGCGCCAGCGGAATCGCACCGGGGGCACCCGCGGCCGGTTCGCCAGCTTCGGCCGGGAAGGGCGCCGGCTCACCGCGCTGCGGACCATTCATCGGCATCCGGCCATGACCGGCATCGGCCATCATCGGATTGCGCGCGCCCAGCGGTGCTTGCGGTTCGGCCGCACCTTGCGGTCCCAACGGAGACTCCAGGTCTTGAGGCTGGGCAGGCGTGGGCCGTAGTTGGCTTTCCATGCCCTGTGGCGCTGCAAAGTCACGCACTGACTCGCCGGGGCCGGCATCGCCAGCCTGGGCTGCCTGGGGCTGGTAGCGATCGCGATAACGGTCGCCCGCATCGCTGGCTGGCTCCGCCCCGTTGTGGGCCGGCAGCCGATCGTCGCCACTGGCCGGAGCTGGGGCCGAGCGGTCGAACGGGTCAACGGTGGCCGGGGCCGCATAGCGTCCCGAGCCGGTCGACGCGTCAGCCGTGCGCGCTACCGGGCGGTCGTAATCAGCAGGGTCATCGCCGCCGCTGCGTTCCCGCGCCGCGGCAAAGGGATCTGCACTGCTGGAAGGCGCGCTGCGCAGTGCCGAGCGGGTGCCGTCGGCGGCCACAGGCGGTTGTTGATGCGAAATTAGCCGTGTGGAAGGGGAGGGGTCGGAGGCCGCCGGGAATTCATCCTCGGCCGGCAAGCGACGCGGCTCGTCCAGAACCTTCGACCGGTTATGCTCCGTCGCAGACGGAGCGCCGGCAAACGGATCGACCGGGCCTTCCAGGCGGCTCTCGGCCCCCTGGAACGGGTCGAATGATTGGTCCTCCGCGGCCGGCGACGCGGCACTACCTCGCTGCGACTGCGCAAAGGCGATCACACCTGCCGTAATCAGGATGCCGAGGGCGAACAGCCGTACCAAAAACCGCTTCATGACGTTCTCCCGCCGAACATGCTAACGCGGGGCGGAAACTGAAGGTCCAAGAGGGGGGGTGCTGGCCGCGCGGAATCTCCGTCGTCCAACGTGGCGGGCTTCATTAACAAAAACGCCGCCGCGACAAAAGGCCGGAATGCCCGACGAAGGCCAAAGCACCGCAAATTCCACCGTAGACACGCTCACACACCGGAAAATGTTGATGCGTCACCGCGTGTATGGAACAATGCGAGGCGCACTCCTGCGGGGGGATCGCAGCCGCGCCGCGTTGACAGCACCGGCAGCCAGCAACCGCCCGCAGGCATAGTGCCCTTCCTCCCCACTCCGGCGGAACATGGCTATGGCAGCTTGGGGTGAACGCACCGGGACGGCTGGCCCGCAGCGGCAGGCAATCAAGCCAAGACACCGCCGTCAGGGGTGGCGTTTCACCCGCCGCCGCTGGCTTGAGGTGGGCATGCTGGCACCGCTGGGCCTGTGCTGGGCCGATCTGCTGGCAGCTAAGGAATCGTCGCCTGCTGCGGCCGCGAACCCTGGCAGCTTTGGCCGGGCTAAAAGTTGCGTGCTGATTTTTCTGTGGGGCGGGCCAGGCCAGCAAGACCTGTGGGACTTAAAGCCCGATGCCCCGTCCACGATGCGCGGCCCCTTTGCGCCCATTGCCACGCGCGTGCCGGGAATTCAAATCAGCGAGCAATTGCCGCACTTGGCACAGGTTGCCGACCGCTACACGATCATTCGCTCGATGTCGCACCGCGACTTCGAACACGGTACCGCCGCTTACACCGCACTCACCGGCCACCCGCACCCCAACCCTGGCACCAACACGCCCGCCCGGCCCGACGACTTCCCCACGTACGGCGCCGTCGTCAGCCGGCTCAAGCCAACTAAGCGAGCGGTTCCCGACGCCGTGGTGCTGGGACCGGTCATGCACCAGGGCAACCGGCCGCCGGTAGCCGGGCAGAACGCCGGTTTCCTGGGGCCGGCGTACGAACCGTTCCGGATTGCCGACGATCCTTCTGCTGCTGGCTTCCGGGTCGAAGGTTTCTCGCTGCAAGACGATGTATCGGCTGCCCGTTTTGCTAGCCGCCGTGCACTGTTGGGAGGCCTTGAAAGCCAGCACAGGTCGTTAGGCCCGGCGGCCCAAGGCATGAATGACCTGTACCAGCGGGCCTTTGGCCTCTTAGGCTCGGCCAGCACCCGCCAGGCGTTTGAGCTCGACCAGGAATCGCCGGCGTTGCGAAAGCGATACGGGCAAGACCGTTTTGGTCAGACGATGCTGCTAGCGCGGCGACTGGTCGAGGCCGGCGTGCCGATGATCACGATCAACTGGTCCAAACAGAACGCCGACCAGTGGGATACGCACAAGAACAATTACCCCGCGCTCCGCAAACTGCTGCCGCCGCTGGACCGAGGGCTGGCGGCCTTCCTGGCCGACCTCGACGACCGGGGCCTGCTGGACACCACGCTGGTGATTTGCCTGGGCGAGTTTGGTCGCACGCCGCGGATCAACAAGGACGGCGGGCGCGATCATTGGCCCGATTGCTATTCGCTGCTGGTCGCCGGAGCAGGGGTGGCGCGGGGCAGCGTATATGGAGCCTCGAACCGTCTGGCGGCTTATCCGGCCAGCGATCCCGTGGCCCCTTGGGACCTGGCCGCTACCATGTATCACTTGCTGGGCATTGATCCAGCCGCGCACGTGCACGATGTTCAAGGCCGCCCGTTCCCGGTTGCGCCAGGCCGCGTCATC
>Ga0182738_1001449_pt1 | contig 29755 bp, 29 predicted proteins | sample eDN5th30CBELigMG_FD_128876 | JGI IMG/M metagenome (GOLD analysis project Ga0182738, IMG submission 128876) | Enriched Miracle-Growth compost microbial communities from Emeryville, California, USA - eDNA 5th pass 30_C BE-Lig MG (version 2)... ...
CTCAGCGCCAACGGACCGTCGGCGGCAACATAGATCGGAACCGGATGCGCGACGTCGATGAATCCACGGTCGGCATGCAGGAAGCGGATCTCCTGCCGCTCGCCGTTCAACTCGTACTCGACCTCCTCGCCGTGCAGGAGGGCGCGCAGGACGCGGAGATACTCGCGGAAGGCGCCCGCCTTCATCGGGTCCTGACCCATCACGCGCATTGCGGTGTGGCCGGTGCCGATGCCGAGGAAGGTGCGGCCGGGTGCGAGCTGGTTGATGGTGGCGATCGAATGCGCCGCCACCGGGGCGAGCCGCACCGGTGCCACGGCGACGCCCGTGCCGAGCCGGATGCGCGAGGTGTTGGCCGCCGCGAGCGCCAGCACGGCGTAAGCGTCGGAATAGAGCATCTGCGAATCGGCCGCCCAGGCGCAGTCGTAGCCCATCGCTTCGAGATCGACGAAGAGCTGCCAGTCGGTGATGCGCGGGGCGATGGTGACACCGAATTTCATGTCGACCTCACGCCGTGCGGCTGCGGATGAAGTTGCCGATCTCGCGGCAGCCGTCGCGGCCTTCCGAGAGAATCGGCGCGAAGAACGGGAAGACATGCACCATGTTCGGCCAGATCGAGAGCTTCACGTCGACGCCCGCCGTGTGGAGCTTCTCGGCGATACGCGTGGCATCGTCGAGCAGCGTCTCGGCGGTGCCGACCTGGACCAGGACCGGCGGCAGGCCCTTCAGATCGGCATGGAGCGGCGCCGCCAATGGCGTCTTTGCGTCCTTTCCGCCGAGATACATGCCGGCCATCCAGAGCAGGCCCTCCTTCTGCACCATCGGATCCTGCGCCGCGCGCCCGGCAATGCTGCTGCCGAGACCTTCGAGATCGACCCACGGCGAGATGGCGACGGCGCAGCCCGGCAGGCCGAGCTTCCGGTCGCGCAGGTTCACCAGCGTGGCGAGCGTGAGGCCGCCGCCCGCCGAATCGCCCGCGATTGCGATGCGCTTCGGATCGAGACCTTGCGACAGCATCCAGCGCCATGCCGCGGCGGCGTCATCCACGGCGGCGGGAAAGGGATGCTCCGGCGCCAGTCGATAGTCGATCACCAACACCCGCGCGCCCGAGGCAGCGGAGATGTCGTAGGCAAGCCGGCGATGGGTATTGAGCGAGCCGATGACGTAGCCGCCACCATGCAGGTAGAGCACCGCGCGGTCGGCATCGATGCCGGGCGCCGACACCCATTCCGCCGGCACCCCTCCGGCGTCGACCGGCTCGCACTTGGCATCCGGCGCGCCACCGAGCACGACCGCCATCTTCTCGTACCGGGCGCGAGACTGGGCGACGTCCGGTTTCTCCGGCGTCGGACGCGATCGAAGCAAGGTCACGAGGCTGTCGAGTTGGGCAACGGTCATCGAGTGCTCCTCCAGGCAGATGTCTTCCGGGCATTTCGACCGTGTCGCACGAGAAGATCAAGGAGGAGGGCGAAGGCTTTCCGGTCCGCGATGTGCCGAGGCGTCAGAATGAGTGCCGTTCGGCAATCTGCGGCCCGTATCGCTGCGAACTGAAATCACGTTTGCGAACCGCAATGACTGCGCGTCATCGGCTCCGTACGCGAGAGCTTCTTGCTCCAATGCTGTAATCGCAGTGGGGTGATGTTGCGACGCGGACTTTGCGAGCGCGTCGCGCTTTATCTCGAGCGGCTATGAGCGCAGTGAAGGGGCTGTTGCGTAAATTCGAGTATCGATGTTCATCCTCGCGTTCGACGGCAAGCATAAGGTTCTGATGAGCACGATTGTCGGTGTCCTGTCGTCCGATCTGCTGCGCGCGTGGGATCTGGCCATCGTCGGCTTCACTGCCCTGCACGGTCCCAGCCATGGCTTGATCGATTTCAGGAAGGTCGAGGCGATCGCGGTGCCGCTCAGCCGGTTGGCCAGCCGCGGGCGCCAGCCGCAGATCAGCCCGGGTTGGGAAAGGGTCATCGTCGCGCCACGCACCGACCTCAGGGAATGGGCCAGCAGCTTCGGCGAGTATCAGAGTTCCGCCGGCCACCATCCGCCGATCATCGTGGCGGCGATGGAGGAGGCTCATCGCGTGCTGGGCCTCACGGACCCGGAATTCGAGCCGGTCTGATCCGCTCGAACCGCCGGAACTGCCCTTCTCTGTCGTCCTGAGCGCTTGTGATTTTTTGATTTCAGACGGGGACGTGCCGAGGGCGTGCCACCGCATGGCGCGTCACTGGAGTTGTTCACCTGCGGCAGCGCAGACGCTCGGGCGTGAAACAGGATCATCGGCGAGCCGGCTTCCTCTCCGCGCTGCGCGCAGGGAGGAAAATGACGTCTCGCCAAGGTCGGCGCTCATTCCAGACTTCAGTTTCTTATTGGTGACGCGCTCTGCCCCGGCCTGCCTGAGTCGCCGCTGGGCCCGCCCGGTTGGGCCGAGGCATAGCCTTGCCCGATCATGATCATTGGACCGCTCGCATCCTGCGCGCTCATGGTCGAGCCCCTTCATCGGCGCGTATGAGCGCGCAGGATGCGCGCGGTCCAATGAGGATGACGTTCGATGCGATCGAAAAATCGCACGCTTTCAGGATGACCAGAACAGGGACAGCCATTTGCGCGGTCCCGCCGCCCCGGCGCCGCCTCGTCAGGCTTTTCGGCCGGCGAGCGGCAGCTATGGCATCTGGTAGCCGGGCGTCGACGTCGAGATCGCGACCTCGTCGTCGTTCATGTCCTCGGCAATGCCTTCGAACAGGGGTGTCGTGAGATAGCGCTCGCCGGTGTCGGGCAGCATGCAGAGCACGACCGATCCGGCCGGCGCCTTCTCGGCGACCTGCAGCGCCACGGCGAAAGTCGAGCCGCCGGAGATGCCGGTGAAGATGCCTTCCTTCTGCGCCAGCGCCTTGGCCCACTTCACGCCCTCGGCGCCGGCAACGGCCACGCGCTCGTCGTAATAGTTGTTGTCGAGCGCTTCCTGCAGCACCAGCGGGATGAAATCCGGTGTCCAGCCCTGGATGGGATGCGGCTCGAAGGCCGGGTGGCCGGCCGCGGGCGAGCCGTCGGCGGCGCGCTCCTGCGCCTTGCCGCTGCCGACCAGCTGTGCGTTGGCCGGTTCGCACATCACGATCCTCGTTTCGGGCCGTTCGCGCCGCAGCACGCGGGCGACACCGGCCAGCGTGCCGCCGGTGCCGTAGCCGGTGACGAACCAGTCGAGCTTCTCGCCCTTGAAGTCGGCGAGGATCTCGCGCGCGGTGGTGGCTTCGTGGATCTCGGCATTGGCCGGCGTCTCGAACTGGTGCGCCAGGAACCAGCCGTGCGTCTCCGCCAGCTCGACCGCTTTCTGGTACATGCCGAAGCCCTTCTGGGCGCGTGGCGTGAGCACCACCTTCGCGCCCAGGATGCGCATCAGCTTGCGTCGCTCGATCGAAAAGCTGTCGGCCATGGTGACGACCAGCGGATAGCCTTTCTGGGCGCACACCATGGCGAGGCCGATGCCGGTGTTGCCGCTGGTCGCCTCGACCACGGTCTGGCCGGGCTTCAGCGTGCCATTGCGCTCGGCAGCCTCGATGATGTTGACCGCGAGCCTGTCCTTGACCGACGACGCCGGATTGAAAGCTTCGGCCTTGACGTAGAGCCGCACGTTCTTCGGCCCGAGATTGTTGACCCGGATGCAGGGCGTGTCGCCGATCGTGTCGAGAATGCTGTCGAACAACCGACCGCGTCCATGGGTGGTCCGGACCTTCCTGGCGTCGCTCATCTCGCATCCCTCCAAGTTCGTGGACAGAACCTGTTGACTGGCCCGCAGGCTGCATTGGAAATGGAAGATAGCAGAGGAGCGGTGCGGCTTGAGCGCAAATCCATTCCATCTCGGCTGGTTCCTTGGAAACAGTTTCGGTGTTCATGGCTGGAATCAGCAATGGGGCGGTGCCGGCGGCGGCGACTGGACACAGCCGGACATCCACATCGAGCTCGCGAAGGCTGTGGAGCGGGCCTGCTTCGATTTCCTGCTGCTCGAGGATTCGCTGTTCGTCCCCGACAATTACGGCGGCTCGATGGGCTTCTATCTGGCGCGCGCATTGCGAGCACCGAAGAACGACCCTCTGCCGCTGATCCCGCTGATGGCGCAGGCAACGAGCCGCCTCGGCCTCGTGCCGACGATCTCGACCAGCTTCTATCCACCGTTTCTGCTCGCCCGGCTGATCGCCACGCTCGACCTGATGTCGAAGGGCAGGGTGGGTTGCAACTTCGTGACCTCGACGGCCGAGCGGGCCGCGCAGAATTTCGGCCTCGATGCCCATCTCGAGCACGACCTGCGCTACGAGATGGCCGACGAGTTCGTCGAGGTCGTCACCAGGCTTTGGCAATCATGGGATGCCGACGCGATCGTGATGGATCGCGACCGCGGCATGTTCGCCGATCCCGCCAGGGTGCGCGCGATCGACTTCAAGGGCCGCTTCTTTTCTTCGCGTGGGCCGCTCAACACCGCCCGCCCGCCGCAGGGCCGCCCCGTGCTGATCCAGGCCGGCACCTCGCCGCAAGGCCAGACCTTCGCGGCGAAGCACATGGACGCCGTGCTTTGCGCCGTCAGCACGATCGAGGAAATGAAGGCTTTCCGGACCGACCTGCGCACGCGCGTCGCAGCGGCAGGCCGCGATCCCGATCGTTGCAAGATCTTCTACGTGATCATGCCGACGGTGGGCGAGAGCCAGGCGGAAGCCGAGGAGCGCGTGGAGCGGCGACAGGCCCAGCGTGCGGCGATGCCGGAACTCGCGCTCGCGATGATGGGCAGCCTGACCGATATCGACTTCTCGGGCTTCGACCTCGATGCGCCGGTCGGCGAACTCGCCACCAACGGCCAGCAGGGCACGTTCGAACGCTTCCTGAAGCAGGGCCGTACCTTGCGCGAGATCGCCTGCAATTACCGCTATGCCTACGAGGATTTCGTCGGCACGCCCGAAACGGTTGCCGCGCAGATGATCGAGGTGATGGACGAAGTCGGCGGCGACGGGTTCGTCTTCACCGGCAGCCTAACGCGCCGCTACGTCGCCGAGGTCACGGACGGCATCGCACCTGCGCTTCAAAGGCGGGGAGTGGTGCGCACCGCCTACGGGCACGAGCACTTCCGGGACAATCTCCTTGCCTTCTGATGCTCTCGCCCGGATCAGCGGCGTCTCCTTTTCGCAAGACCCTTGCGCACCCGGCGTCTACCTTGCGGTGGACATGAGGAAGGCGGCCTGGACGTGACGGATACAGCGGCCATCAAGCAACTCGCCTGCGAGGCCATCGATGCCGTCTCGACGACCCTGTTCGACATCAGCGCGAAGATGCATGCCGAGACCGAGCTGTCGTTCGAGGAGGTCAAGGCACAGGGCTGGCAGTGCGCGGCCCTAAGAGCAGCCGGCTTAGCGGTCGAGGAGGGATTGGGTTCGCTGAAGACCGCCTTCCGCGCCACCATGGCGTCGGACAGGCCAGGCCCGCGCATCGCCTTTCTGTGCGAGTACGACGGCTTGCCGGTCTACGGCCAGAGCTGCGGGCACAACGTCGTGGCGGCGGCAGGTGTCGGCGCGGCGATCGGGCTTGCCCGGGTGATCGGCGAGATCGGCGGCACGGCCATCGCGCTCGGCACGCCGGGCGAGGAGGGCGGCGGCGGGAAGAACATCATGCACCGCGAAGGCTTCTTCGAGGGCATCGATGCGATGATGCTGGTCTATCCCGGCTTCGACAACATCGCCCATTCCCGCTCGCTCTGCGTCACGCGTGTGCAGGTCGACTATCATGGCAAGGCGGCGCACGCCGCTGCTCGGCCGGAGCTCGGCATCAACGCGCTCGATGCGCTGCTGCTCGCCATCAACGGCATCGGCGCGCTGCGCCAGCAGCTGCCGTCGGACGTGCGCGTGCACACAATCATCACCAGGGGAGGCACCCTGCCGCAGGTCGTGCCCGATCACACCACGGCGGTGCTCACCGTCCGCGCCAATAATCCCGCGATCCTGAACGCCGTCATCCCGCGCATCGATGCCTGCCTGCAGGGCGGGGCGCAGATGACTGGCGCGCGGCTCGAGCGGACCTGGCGCGACAAGCCCGGCCGCGAGCTGCTGAGCAACCTCGCGATGGCGGAGAGCTTCGAGCGCAATCTCGCGGCGCTCGGCCGCAAGGCGCGCCCGCGCGACGAGCTGTCGGGCGCCTGGTCGGGCGATACCGGCAACGTGAGCTGGTTCGTGCCGACCATCCAGCCGCAGATGGCGATGACGGCGCGCGACGTGCCGCCGCACAGCCACGAATTCCATGCCGCCTCGATCGGGCCGGCGGCGGACGCCTGCATCCTGGACTCGGCCAAGGCCATGGCCATGACGGCGATTGATCTCGTCACCGATGCGGCGCTGATGCAAAAGGTCCGGGCGGAATTCTCCGCCGCATAGCAGGAGCGTTGGCGTGACGGAACGGGACAATTGGGGCTGGCGGGCCCGTATCGGCATGTTCATCGTCGGCAACGAGGCGGTGCCCGAAGCGGAGTGGTGGGCGATGGCGCCGGCGGGCGTTTCAGTGCACGCCGCTCGCGTGACGGCCCGCGCCCCCTGGGCGCGCTGGCGCGAAGACCGCAGTGGCGTCGATCCGGAAGAGGATCTGCTGCGTGGCACGCGGCAGTTCGCGGTGATGCGTCTCGCCGCCGTAACCGTCGGGCACAGCTCGAGCAGCATCGTGGGCGGCAAGGGCTGGGACGCGGCGACCGTGGCGAGCCTCGCTCCCGTGCTGGGCGCGGGAACCGTCGTCACCACGAATGGCCTCGACACCCAGGCCGCGCTCCGCGCCTCGGGCGTGAAGCGGCCGTTCCTGGTCCTGCCGCCGTGGTACGATGACGGCACGGTGGCCGCCGGCCTGCGCTACTACGCCGACCATGGTCTCGCGACGGCCGGTCATCTGCGCCATGATCCCGGCCGCAAGTGGCGCGATCTCGCGCCGGGCGAGCTGGTCGGCCAGGGGATGGGGCTCGAGCAGGAAGTCGAGCCGCTCTACGCCCAGATCCGCGCCGCCTGCCCGCCCGACGCCGATGGCGTTCTGATCGCCGGCACAGGCTTTCGCTGCGTGGCGATCCTGGAGACTCTGGAGCAGGACCTGAAGCGGCCTGTCATCTCGGCGAATCAGGCAAGCCTCTGGCACTGCCTGCGATCGGCGGGCGTGCACGCTGCCGTGGACGGCTACGGCAGCCTGCTGCGGCTTTGACGGTTGCTCATTGGACCGCGCGCATCCTGCGCGCGGTCCAAAATAAATCATTCGACCGTGACCGATTTCGCCAGGTTGCGCGGCTGATCGATGTTCGTGCCGCGCTGCAGGGCCACGTGATAGGCCAGAAGCTGCAGCGGGATATTCAGCAGAAGCGGATCGAGCTCGGGCTCGAGGGCGGGAATCTCGAACGACCGGTCGAAGGTCGCGGCCGCCTCGCCGGGATGGGTGATGGCGATCACCGGCCCGCCACGTGCCTTGATCTCCTCGACCGTCGAGATGTTCTTGCCGAACAGGTCGTCGCGCGGCAGCACGATGACCGTCGGCGTCTGCGGCGAGATCAGCGCCAGCGGACCGTGCTTCAGTTCCGACGCCGGATAGGCTTCGGCATGGAGGTAGCTGATCTCCTTGAGCTTCAGCGCGCCTTCGGCAGCCACAGCGTAGCCGGCCGCGCGTCCGACATAGAACGCATGCTCGGCGGTCGCGAAGGTTTCGGCCAGCCGGGCGATCTCGGGCTCGCGCTCGAGGATCGCCGCGATGTGATCCGGCAGCACCTGCAGCGCCCGGACCAGCCGCGCACCGTTGGCGACCGAGAGATCGCGCAGCCGGCCGAGATGAATCGCCAGCAGGGCCAGCACCACGGCGCTGCAGGTGAAGGTCTTGGTCGAGACGACGGCGATCTCGGGACCGGCGTGGAGATAGATCCCCTGTCCGCATTCGCGGGCTATGGTGCTGCCGACCACGTTGACGATGCCGAGGATGCGGCCGCCCTTGCGCTTGATCTCCTGCACCGCGGCCAGCGTGTCGAAGGTCTCGCCCGACTGGCTGACGGCGACGTAGAGCGTGTCCCGCTCGACGACGGCATTGCGATAGCGGAATTCCGAGGCCGCTTCGGCATGAGCGGGAATACGTGCAAGCGTCTCGATCAGGTGCGCACCGACGGCGCCGGCAATGTACGCCGCACCGCATCCCAGGATCTTGACGCGCCGGACGTCGAGCAGGTCGCGTGCATCGAGCTGGAGGCCGCCGAGACGCGTCGTCTGGAAGCGCGCATCGAGCCGGCCGCTCAGGGTGCGCCGGACGGCGTCGGGCTGCTCGGCGATCTCCTTCCGCATGTAGTGGGTGAACTGGCCCTTGTCGAAGGCCTCGTCCTTCCAGGGAATCGTCGAGGGAATCTTGATGGTGGCCGCCCCTTCGAGCGTGCGCGTCTCGTAGCCGTCGGCGTGGACGGCGGCGATCTCCCCGTCGTCGAGATGGACGACGCTGGTGGTGTGCCGCACGAGCGCCGCCGGATCGGACGCGAAGAACATCTCGCTGTCGCCGATGCCCAGCACGAGCGGGCTGCCGTTGCGGGCCACGACCAGCGTGTCGGGCCGTTCGGCATCGACGACGGCCAGGCCATAGGCGCCGACGATGCGCTTAAGCGCCGAGCCGACGACGGTCTCGAGCGGCGAGCCGTCGTCCATCAGGGCGATGAGATGGGCAAACACCTCGGTATCGGTATCGGAGGTGAAGACGCAACCACGCTCGGTGAGCTGAGCGCGCAGCGCCGCGGCATTCTCGACGATGCCGTTGTGCACGACGGCGTAGCGGCCGGCACCGTCGCTGTGGGGATGGGCGTTGCGGTCGCTCGGCTCGCCATGGGTCGCCCAGCGGGTATGGGCAATGCCGAACGTGCCCTTGAATTTCTGCGGCTGCAGGGCGTCGAGCTCACGCACCTTTCCCTTGCGCTTGGCGACCCGCAGCTTGCCCTTGCCGCCGACCGCGATGCCGGCCGAGTCGTAGCCGCGATATTCGAGCCGGTGCAGGCCCTCGAGCAGGATGGGGGCAGCCTGGCGCTTGCCGATATAGCCGACGATTCCGCACATGGAAGGTTCCTAGCCGTAGACGATGCGGCGCAGTTGCCGCCTGGAGTAAGCCGGCGCAGCAAAACGCCGGCGCGAAAGCTCCCGTTCTAGGCGCGCGAAGATCAGCGCGTTCGACAGGCCCTGGCGCTGCAGCTCCAGATGGCGCCGCCTGACGAATTGCTCCGGCTGCTCGCCCAGGAACGACAACACCTCGTCGACCAACCGTTCGGCTTGTCCACGCTCCAGTCGTGTCGTTCGAGCGAGGTATTCCACCAATTCGTCCAAGTCGTTCGGCTCAGCGTTGTTCACGCCAAACTCCAGGAATTGCTCTTTGCATGGAAGAATTTTGCCCGAATTCGGGCAGGATAATCACCTTTATACGGCGTTCGACAGCCGGGCGCGGCGATCAGGGGCTCGATCCCCGTCGTTGGCGGTTGCTTCCGGATGCCCGGTTCGATCAGGCCCATGCAAAAAGAATGTGGTTTTGCTCCCCGTGTTCGGCTTAGCTTGAGAAACCACATTAAGGGGAGCACATGGCCAACGACCGTCGTACTCTGCGAGCCCTTGCCGCGCTGCTGCCTGCCGGCGCGCTGGGCCTGTCGATGAGCCTGGCCGCCGCCGATGCCAGCGCCGCGAAGGTGAACAGTGAGGCGGATGGCCCGGCGTCCACGTCGGTGTCCGAGCGGCTCCAGTCGATTCGCAATTCGGTTTCCACCGTGGTGAACGAGGCGACGAAGGACTCCGACGACCCGGCCGTCGATCGCGACATCCAGCTCGCCTGGTGGGGCAACGGTGGCTGGCGCAACGGCGGCTGGCACAATGGCGGATGGCATAACTGGGGCAACGGCTGGCACAATGGCGGCTGGGGCAACGGCGGCTGGCACAACTGGGGCAACGGCTGGCACAACTGGTAACGCCGGATGCCCGTCGCGACCCGAGCGGCTGGACGACCTGAAGTATCGACCGTCGTCATCCAGCCGACAGCCTTCTGCAACATCGGTTGCACCTACTGCTATCTGCCGGATCGCAACGACAGGCATGTCCTGTCCCAGTCGACCGTCACGCGGTTGTTCACCGAGCTGTTCGCATCCGGCTGGGCCGCGGCCGAGCTGACGGTCATCTGGCACGCCGGCGAGCCCCTCGTCGTGCCGACCGGCTTCTACCGTGAGGCGTTCGCGACGATCGAGCGGCTGCGTCCCCCGTCGGTCGTCGTCCGGCATGCATTCCAGACCAACGGCATGCTGATCGATGCCGACTGGTGCGCGCTGTTTCGCGAATGGCATGTGGGCGTCGGTGTGAGCATCGATGGCCCACAGCCCCTGCACGACGCCCATCGCAAGACGCGGCGCGGCGACGGCACGTTCGACAGGACGATCGCCGGAATCCGCCTGCTGCGGCAGGAGAAGGTGCCGTTCCACGTGATCTCGGTGCTGTCGCGCGACAGCCTGGCGATGCCGGAGGAGATGCTGGCCTTCTATCTTTCCGAAGGCATCGACCAGATCTGCTTCAACGTCGAGGAATCGGAAGGATCGCACGTCTCCACGCTGTTCGAGGGCGGGGAGCTGCGCCAGCGCTACGAAACCTTCCTGCGCCGCTTCTGGCATGCCGCCCGGGCAAGCGGGCAGGTGCGCTTCCTGCGCGAGATCGATCATGCCATCCCGCGCGTGTTCCGGCCCAACGAGGCCCCTTCGCGCAACATCCAGGTCGAGCCGCTGGCGATGCTCAACGTCGACAGCCGCGGCAACGTGTCGAGCTTCTCGCCCGAGCTGCTCGGGCTCAAGAATGCCCAGTATGCCGATTACCTGCTGGGCAACATCCACACCCATTCGCTGGCGCAGATCCACGACGCCTGCCTGAGCTCGCCGATGTATCGCGACATTTGCAAGGGCGTCGAGGCCTGTGCCCGCGGCTGCGAGTATTTCTCCGTCTGCGGCGGCGGCGCTCCGGTGAACAAGCTGTTCGAGACCGGCAGCTTCACCGGCACCCGCACGTCGTATTGCACGCTGACGCAGATGGTGCCGACGGACCTGCTCCTGCAGGCCTTCGATCGGCTGGAACGAGACTGGGCGAACGGGGCCGCCGAGGGGGCCGCGACGCCCGGGCTGCAAGCCGCCAGCCCCATCGCCGAGCAACTATCGAGGGTGCCATGAACAGAATCCTGCCGCTTGCCGTTGCTGGCGTCGTCGCCGCGACCGTGTCGTTCGCATCGATTGGCGCGAAGGCGCAGACGCCGCCGGCGGCCGGTCAGCCAGCGGCGGGCCAGCCGGCGGCCGGCGGCCCTGGCGGGCCTCCACCGCCTTCCGCCCAGACACCTCCTCCGGGTGCTCCCGAAGGCACGAACCTGCCTTTCCTCGTCGTGACCAGTGTCGAGGTGCTGCGCTCGCCGCACGGCGGCATGGACATCGTTCGCGCCCGCGGCTTCGCGTCATCGGGCGGGTGGAGGGAGCCGCACCTGCTGCCGATTTCCAGCGGCGCGTCGATCGACGGCACGCTCGACCTGATTTTCCAGGGCCTGTCGCCATCGCAGGCCGAGCCGCCCGGCCCCCTCATGCCCGTCGAGGCCATCCTGCCCATCGCGGTCGGCCATCCCTACAAGGCCGTCCGGGTCCGTTCCGCGACCAACGCGGTCACGCTGAAGACCCTCCCGGGCTACCAGGAAATCGCCGCGCCGAAGGAGGATTGCGCCAAATGCATCGGCAAGCACTTCGTCGCCAAGGGCGCAACGGCACCGGCGGGAGTGGCGGCGGCCGATATCGTGAACGAAGCCGACATGCCCTGGCGGCTCCGCGTGATCGGGCCGAATGACGGCATTCCCCGTTACACCTACATGCCCAACCGGCTGACCGTGGTGCTCACCGAGGACGGCCGGATCGCCGACGCTGCCTGGGACTGAGGCCCGCCCGTCACCGGCCGCCCCACGAGACCGCATTCTTCCTCCCTGCGCGCAGGGAGGAAAATGAGACCCTTGCCGAGGTCAGCGCTCTATGGCGCCGTTTTCGCCCTGGAGTTCGCCGACCAGTGAGCGCGCGAAGTTCGCATTGACGTAAAGCGCCTTCTTCCTGTCGCGGAATGCGTGCCAATCGGCCTGTGCCGACCGTATCGCCCAGCGGGTTGCCGCTGGCAGGAGAGACGCCTGCGCAGTGGCCGACGCGCACGCGTTCGCGCAAAGTGTCCGGACGACAGGGCCCGTCATCGCGAAGGCCCGTTTGGAGGAAGCCATGAGACGCCGCACTTTTGGCACGCTCGCGAGCGCGACGGCCGGCGGCACCGCGGCCTTGGGCACGGTCCTCGAAGATGGGAGGCCGGCCTATGGGGGCGGGTTCGTCCGCGCCGAGGGCGAGACACCTGGAGCAGGCTCAGCCGCGACGACGACATGACGCTGGCGGAATGAGAAGCATCGGCTGCCACGGCAAGCCGGCCTGATCCCATGACAGCCATTGCCGAGAAGGGTGGGATCTTCACGATCAGCGGCCGGCAGTGGCTCATACTGCTGATGGTGCAGCTCGCCAACATGCTGTTCGGCATGACCATCACCCTGGCCAACCTGGTGTTGCCGCAGATGCGCGGCAACCTGTCGGCGACGCAGGAAGAAATTTCCTGGGTGATCACGCTCAACCTGGTCGCCACCGCCGTCGCCACGCCGATGACGGGCTGGCTGTCGAGCCGGCTGGGCTGGCGCAACCTGATGTTCTTCACCGTGCTCGGCTTCACCGTCACGTCCATGCTGTGCGGCATGGCGACCTGCCTGCAGGCGCTGATCCTCGCCCGTGTCGCGCAGGGGGCGTTCGGCGCACCGATCATGCCGCTTGGCCAGGCCATCCTGCTGGCGACCTTTCCGAAGCACCTGCAGCCCATCGCCCTGGTGATGTGGGGCGTCGGCGCGGTGTTCGGACCGGTGCTCGGCCCGATCCTGGGCAGCATCGCGACCGAAGCCTACGACTGGCGCGCCGCCTTCTTCATGATCGTCCCGCCCGGGATCTGCGCGCTGGTCTGCATCTGGTTCGCCTTGCGCGACCATACGGCGCGTGTCTCCGTCAGGTTCGACTGGGTCGGATTCATCGCGCTGTCGATCGCGATCACGGCCGCACAGCTGATCCTCGACCGCGGCCATCGGCTGGATTGGTTCGAGTCGGGCGAGATCGTTCTCTTCGCCTTCATCGGCGGGCTCGCCGCATGGATATTCGTCGTGCATTGCCTGACCGTGCCGGAGCCGTTCCTCAATCCCCGCCTGCTGCTCGATCGCAACTTCAGCATCGGCGTGCTGCTCGCCTTCGTGATGGGCATGCTGAATTTCACCAGCCTGGTGCTGTTCCCGACCCTGCTCCACGATCTACGCGGCTATCCCGACGACGCGATCGCCGGATTGATCGTCGCGCGCGGCCTGGGCAACTGGGCCGCCTTCCTGTTCATCGCGCAGTTCACCCGCGTCGCGCCGCGCCTGGCCATCGTCTGCGGCATGGCGATCCAGGCAGCCGGGGGGTTCTGGATGGCCCAGTTCGACATCAACCTGACCGATTCGGATGTGTTCTGGAGCAATCTGCTGATGGGCTTCGGCCAGTCGATCGCCTTCACGCCGATGACGGTGATGGCCTTTTCGACCCTTCCACCCCGGCAGGTGACGGAAGGGTCCGCCGTCTTCACGCTGATGCGCAATTTCGGCTCCAGCCTGTTCATCTCCATCGCCGTGCTGGTCGTGAGCCGCTCGACCGCGTCCAACTACTCGCGGCTGACGGAAGTCCTCACGCCCTACAACAAGAGCCTGTCGATGCCGGGCCTGCCGCTGCAATGGAGCCTGGACAACACCAACAGCCTGCTCAAGCTGTCGAACGAGGTCCTACGCCAGGCCGCGATGATCGGGTACCTGAACGCCTTCTACCTGATGGCCTTCACCGCCCTCGCGGCCGTGCCGCTCGCCGTCCTGATGCGCGGGGTGAAGCGGGAACGCTGACCTGCGGGCTCAATGGCCCTCTTTCGCAAGCTCCAGGAGGCGGTTCCTCGCTCCGTTGGCCAAAGCGCCCTGCACCTTCACCCATCGTGCGAGTGCCCGCTTCTGATCGGCGTCGAGCCGGGTCGAGTCCTGCGGGCGGAACTCTCGCGCTGCCGAGCTCATCGCGAGGATCAGGCGCGGCAGAGCGCCGTCGCCTTTCGAGATGACCACCAGGAAATAGTTGAGGGACCTGGAGCAGGCCTCGGGCGGGGTCGACAACGACTGGGCGCCATCGCAATCTGCGAGAACGTGTGCGACGGCCTCCACCTCGTAGCGATACGCCACATCGAGCTCGGCCGTCGCCGCCTTCAGCACGTCGTCGTCGAAGAACATCCTGACGTTCTTGCTGGCGGCCCAACGCGCCGGGGTCTGCTCGGCGGCCGCCTCGACGGCGGACCAGGCGAGCAGAGCGGAAGCGAGCACAACAAGGCGATTCATCGTGCACCGGAAAAGGAAGGAGGAGGGGAGCCTGAGCTTCGCAAGAATGGCCATGGGGCACGCTCGTGTCGATGGTGTCCAGACCAGATAGCGCTCCAGCCGAAGGACCGGAAGCATCAACATCCGCGCCCGCGAAGCAGGCGGCCGGTCTGGACGTCCCGCGCGGGGCGCGCTTAGCTGTTCGTCCACGATGCCAGGCAGAAAGAGCAGGTTAAGCGACAAGCCAGGAGCAGGGAATGATCGGTCGCGAGCGCGATATCCCGGTGCGTGCCTGCTTTTTCCGCCGGCGCAAGGTCATGGGGTAGGTAGTTATGACACCTCTTCTTCGGGCATGGACGGCCTTGCAGCCCAGGCTGAAGCTATTGGAGCCGGAGCAGTTCTCTTCCGACCATTGGCCTCTCATCGAACGCCTGCATGCCGGGTTCAACGATCGCGAAGCTCATGCTCTCTTGCCGCTGCCAATTGCCCGCTTCCGCGAGGCTGCAAGCAAAGCGATCCATGAACACGCGAAGCAGTTCGACGATGTCAGGACGGTCTATGTCGATGACAACTGGTTCATGGAGAAGTTCGTCAGCGGGACTTGCGACACGATGGCGAATTATGTGCGCCTCTTCAATGCGGATGTTGATGAAATAATGAGCGTGCTCGTGCCTTCGGCGCGCTATCGCAAAGAGCACTATGCGTACGGCAAGTTCACGGTTGCCCAGCCGCATGGTCTGCATACCGATCATAGCGCGGAAGATCCGGCTGGTGCGGGAGAGCCCATCTGCATAGCCAGGATCGAAACCCTGGGGACGCACTATGTTGCTGGCGATTACAGGGAGCATGATCCCGAAACGAAGCGCATGCTCATGGCCTTGAGGTACTGGATCGCCGTTCCCGAGGGCGAGCCGGAAGATATTCTCGATCGATTGCTCGAACGCGGGACGCTCAAGACCATTCCGGTAAATCGTGTCGTGCTGATGGTCGCAGGAAACGGCTCGGAAAATACCCAGGTCACACAACATATCGCCGCCAGACCACCGGCCGGCGGACTGCATTCGGCTTTTTTCCAGCGGCAATACAAGCTCGCATGAATATGCGTCCGATGATGGGGTGCCGGCCCGAGAGCTGGCAGTCATCGGCAGGGGCCATGTCTCCATATGCCGGACGCGAAGTCGGTGCTCGTGAGGTCATGCGGCAGCCTCTCGACCGAGCCGGACAGTCCTGCCGGCGCCGGCGCAAGTAACCGGGTCTGCGGCCTGTTCCCGGTCGGCGGCGGAGCGCAGATGATGGTGGCGTCGACGATCGCGCAACAGGGACCTTGAGCCCCCTGGCTCCCGATGCCTGTGCAGCTCCTCGAAGAGGGGGGTTCCGGGATCGTGCTGCTCGCGCAGGTGGAGGAAGCGGCAGGGCCGTGGTCTTGTCGGGCACCGTTCGCGACCCGGATCGACGCCGAAGCGCGGCGGTCGCGAGCGATTGGGCACACGAACGCCACTCGATGACGCGTTATGTCAGTGTCCGGCCCCTTGAAGATCGCGCCATTGGAGTGGCGCGTTGCCAGCAAATTTATTGCTGCTGCTCGCCCTGGCTCCAGCCCTTCTTTTCCGCGTCGAAGAACGAGGCGAAGACCTTGCGGATGGTGCTCTCGGCGATGTCGCGGGTGATGAACACCACGCGGCTCTTGCGGTCGTCGCCTTCGGGCCAGGCCTCGAGCGTCGCCGGCGGGTGGAAGACGTGTTGCACGCCGTGGATCACCACCGGCTTGTCGGTGTCCTTGACGTTCAGGATGCCCTTCATGCGCAGGAGATCGGGCCCGCGATAGGTCACCAGCGCATCGAACGCCGCTGCCACCGTCGCCCAGCTCATCGGCTCGTCGAACGTCATGCAGAACGCCTTGATGCGATCGTCGTGGCGATTGACGTCGTGCGGATCCTGCTCGCCGTGGCCGTGCTCATGCTCGTGGCCGTGATCGTGCCCATGGTCGGGGCCGTGACGATGGTGCTGGTGGCCGTGATCGTGGCTGCCTTCATAGGCTTCCTCGTGCAGCCAGCGCTTCACGTCGGCGGTCTTGGTCTCGGGATTGTAGAGGCCGGCATTGAGGATCGCATTCGGATCGATCTCGCCATCGGAGATCGAGATCGCGGCCGCACCGGGGTTGAGATGCTGCAGGCGGTGCTTCAGGTCGTCGAGCTTCGGTGCATCGGCGATGTCGCTCTTGGTGAGCAGCAACCGGTCGGCGACCGCGGCCTGCTTCACCGCCTCCTCGTGATTGTCGAGCGTGCTGGCGCCGTTCACGCCGTCGACCGTCGTCACCACGCCGTCGAGACGATAGCGCGTGGCGAGCAGCGGGTCGGTCATCAGGGTGTGAAGGATGGGCGCCGGATCGGCAAGGCCGGTGGTCTCGACCACCATGCGCCTGAAGGACGACACCTCGCCCTTGGCGCGCTTGAGGAACAGCTCGCTCATGGTGCGCACCAGGTCGCCGCGCACCGTGCAGCACAGGCAGCCGGAGTTGAGGGTGACCATGCCCTCGTCGTCGGACTTCTCGACCAGCAGGTGATCGAGGCCGATCTCGCCGAACTCGTTGATGATCACGGCGGTGTCGGCGAGCTCCGGCCGGCGCAGCAGCTTGTTGAGGAGCGTGGTCTTGCCGCTGCCCAGGAAGCCCGTCAGCACGGTCACGGGGATGCGTTCTTCGGCGGCGGTCTGCGTGTTGCTCATGTCCACTCCGTTCAGGCCCGCCAGAAGCGCTCGACCTCCCTGAACTCTTTCCACGCCTGCCGGAGCTTGTGCCGCCGGCGCTTGTCGCCTGACGCGGCCTGCTTGGCGAGCTTGCGCAGCGGCTCCTCGACATCCTCCGACGGGCGAGCCGTCACGGCAATGTCGTCCAGCATCTGGCCGGCGACCGTGCGATCGTTCATGGCACCGAGCGCGCCCTGCAGGCGCACTGTTGCCTCGATATAGGCTTTCGCCCCTTCCGAGGCAAAGGCCGGCCGCAGGAAGCTCGCCGCATAGCGCAGCTTCTTGATCGCGATGCGGAGCCGATGCAACTGCTCGCTGTCGAGCCTCCCGAGATGCTGGCCGCGGCGCTCGACCTTGGCGTGGCGCTGCTCGAGCAGGGCGCGACCGAAATCCTCCAGCCGGCCCGACGAGTCCGCCGACGGGGAAGTGGGGGCGGCCTGCACGAAGGCCGTGAGCTGGCCTTCGAAGGCATTGTAGCGCGCGCCCGACAGGGCGGTGCGGGCGCGGTCGTAGTGCAGTCGCGCGAGGCGGGCGGCGATGCGCTGCACGTCGGGAGGCACCTCCTCGGCGGTCTCGGTCAGGAAGACGTGCAGGTCGCGGGCTGGCGCGCATTCGCCGGCCAGCCATTTCGCCTCGGCGGCCAGGGCGCGCAGGATGCGGCCCTCGGTCGGGCCGTCGACCGCGTCGCGGAACAGGCCGAGCGCCGCGCGCAGACGGCGCAGCGCGACGCGCGTCTGGTGGATACCGATCGGCCGGCGGCCGGCCAGCACGACGGAGCGGTACTTCAGCAGATCGGCGCGGCATTCCGCAACGATCTGCCGCAGCGCCGTTTCAGGCGGGGTGTCGGGAACGAGCGGGGCCATGCTGTGCGAAACTAGCGGCCGCGGGCCGCCGGGCAACCGCAATCGGCTGCGTTCTCATGAAGCTTTTGTGTCACGAACCGATTTCAGGGCCTGTTGGGCGGTCTTTCCGGTGGCGGCTGGCCCGCCGCCTGTCCTAGAATCATTCCATGAGTATCGATGCGGCTGCCTTCAAGAAGGGCATGCGCCACCTTGCGGCGAGCGTGACCCTGATTACCACTCGCCACCGTGACCTGCGCGGCGGCCTCACCGCCACGGCGGTCTGCTCGGTTTCGGCCGAGCCGCCCCAGATCCTGATCTGCGTGAACAAGACCGCGTCGGCGCACGACCCGATCGCCGAAGCGGGCTTCTTCTGCGTCAACATCCTGAGCCCCGGCCATCGCAGGATCGCCGAACGTTTCGCGGGCATGGACGGCGTCGAGGGCGACCAGCGCTTCCACGATCTGGGCGAGTGGTCGAGCCTGTCGACCGGCGCGCCGGTGCTCAAGGGCTGCCCGGTATCGTTCGACTGCCGGCTGGTGACCAAGGTCGCGGCCGGCACCCACACGATCTATATCGGCGAGATCGTCGACCTCGCCCTCGATCCGGAAGCACACTGCCTGCTCTATGCCGACGGGAACTTCGTGCACGGCGAATTGCTGAAGAAGGCTGCCCAGGCCGCCTAGCGCTCGGGAACATAACCCACTATGGTCCGCCGCCGCCGGATGGGGCGTAGCCAAGCGGTAAGGCAGGGGATTTTGATTCCCCCATTCCCAGGTTCGAATCCTGGCGCCCCAGCCAGCGCAGCCGTTGACTTTCTTTCACCTTCCTGCGGGCTGACGCAATCATAGGCGGGATGGTCCAACTCGACCGCCATGCGCGTCGCAGCATCGAGCAATGATCGCATCGGCAGCAATTCGACATCAGCCCCTTGAAGGAGCCTGGCAGCGAGAAATCCTTCATCCGTAGAAAGCTCATTGCGCTGGATTTTCTTCCAGAGAATGTCGAGCACTCGGCCACCAGGAGCTCGGGGGCGATCAGCTTCGCCCGGCCACGAAGAGCCAGCGCTTGTCGTGTTCCATCTTCTTCGACGACCCATTTGACGGCGACGCTGGCGTCAATGACGAGCCTGATCGTCGCTCATCGCGCCCTTCCCGAAGCAGAGCTTCCGAGGGGGTCTGCTTTCGCCGTTTCGTCAGTATCCGCAACTCGGCCGCCAACTGGTCGAATGACGGCTCGGCATCGTTGGCCAGAGCCTGGCGGAGGATTTCGCGATGTTCGGCCTCGGTCGAGCGACCATGCCTGGCAGCGCGCCGTTTCGGCTTGGCGATCAGCGCATCGTCCAGGTTGCGTACCTGCAAGCTCCCGGCCATCAGAACTACCTCTGAGAGCATCGAGTACAATGATCTCGGAGTGGGATCTCCGAATCAAGTAAACGGAAACGCCAAGTTCACGCCGCCAGTCGACGGTTGGGTTTGCCCGGGCACTCCTCAAAAGGCCGCGTCGACAAGTGGCCCGATGTCCCAACCTGTCCAGCACACGACGAACTTCGGAGTGCCGCGTAAGGGCGTTGGCTGTGCCATGTGGCCCGGCCAGCGCGTCCGAGGTCGCTCAGCGCACCAGCGACACGTAGAGCTGCTTCATCATCCTGTAGATCGGCGTGTCCTGCTTGGCGAAGCGGGTGAGGAAGTTGCGCGACTGGTCTTCGAGCGAGTTGATGAAGTAGTCGATGCCCGCCCGGCGGCGGTATTCGGCGAGATACTTCTCGACCTCCGCCCCGGTCTCGGCGCCGCCGTTGTCGCCGTATTTGGCGACATGATAGTTGAAGTCGCCCGGCGATTCGTTGAGCGACTGCAGTCCGTGCAGCGTCGTCTTCATGAAATTGCCGATCAGCAGGTCGTCGAAGATGCGGTAGTCGATGCAGGTCATGAGGCTGCCGCGGGGCACTTCGAAGGTGACGCCGCGTTTCTTGCGGCCATCCATCCCGATCGTGTGCTCGCGGCCGCCGACCTTGAAGGTCACGAAGCCGAAGAACTTCCGCACCGCCTCCTTGCGCGCGAAATAGGCCTCTATGGCGGCGACATCCCCAGCCTCGAGCTGGTCGGACCAGTTGTCGCCGTAGTCGGTCGACGGCCGGGGCGTGCCCACCACCAGCTCCTCGTGAGGCGGAGTCTCGACGGCGCCCGTCCGGCAATCGATCGAGGAGAAGGGCGGGATGAACTCGATATCGGGCGAGAGGCCCTGCTGGAAGGCGTCGAACGGCGTCGTGTAGGCCTGCGCCCAGATCGAATCCTCGCGCTGGTACTGGTGGAACGACGAGAAGGGAAGGACCGCCCGTGCGCCGGTGGCCTTGCAGAGGTTGTTGAGCTGGGCACCCACGGAGGGCCGACGTGCCGCACGCGGCACGATGAAGGTGCCGTCCTCGTTGAAGAGATGGATCATGTCGGCATCGCCGTAGCCCGACAGCGGCAGGACGCAGGACTCCCTGTAGTTCCGGGCGATGCTGCGGATATAGCGCGAGCAGTCGCGGGTGCCAGCGTCGTTCAGGTTGATGAACAGCCTGCCGCACACGTCGATCAGCAGGATCGAATCCTGGATCCTGGTCGTGATGCAGTGGATTTTCACATTGTCTGAGATCGGCACCCATTGCCGGTCCGGCAGGATGGTGACGTCGAAGCCGTTGGGGGAAATGTCCTTGTAGATCCGGCTGCCGACATGGTCGGCCAGCAGGATCTTCCTGCCCCTGAACCGCTCGATGCTGGTCGGGTTCAGATGGTCGGGGTGGCCGTGCGAGAACCAGATGTAGGGGCAGGCGGCGATATCGTCCTTGAGATTCTGCGGAATGCGGTGGGAGAGCACCCAGCTTCCGAAATAGGCCGGCTCCTCGTCCCCGATCCACGGGTCGGTTGCGAGCAGCGGCGCGTCATCGTAGACGATGACCGTCGCGTTGCCCGTCGTGGCGATTTTCTGCATTCGATGACCTGCGCTGATTCGAGTCCGGCGCGACAGGGCTTCCCTCATTCGCCGTCCTCCTTCATCATCCCAAATGTCGCACCTGGGGTGCAAACGCTCAATCTGGAGTTCGGCTTTGACAGCGCCTCGGGCGGGTCGCTTCTCGCGCAAATACCTGGAAGGCGTCGTCGCGGTTTTCTGGAAGATCCTGCGGGTCCACGTGCAGGAGGCGCGCACCTTTCGCCGCTTTCCCTTGCGCCTGCAGATGACGGCTGCCCAGGGGCCTGGGCTGCGGGTGATCCTGTACGGCCTGCCCTATGGCGACTGGAACGCGACCCTCTCGGACCGCAAGCTGTGGCAGGATCTCGCCGTGGTCTCGGAGCTGCGGCGCATTCCGGGTTTTCGCTGGCTGCTGCCGCTGTCCACCGAGCGCACCGTTCTCATTCCGATGAAGACGTCGCATACCGTCGATGCACCGCGGCGCTATCGCAATCTCATTCCCGACCGCCGGTCCGCGCTCATCCTCGCGGACAAGTTCGCCTTCCAGTCCTACATGGCCGAGAACGGACTGATGGCTTATGCGCCCGCAACCTACGAGAGCTCCGACGCGGCGGTGTTCCCGTGCGTGGTCAAGCGTCTCGACCTCTCCGCCAGCGTCGGCGTCGAGATCGCCATCTCGCGCGCCCATCTCGAGGAAATCCTCCAATCCGGCCTGTTCAGCGGCCGTCCGTCCCTCTTGCAGGAGCTGGTGCCGGGTGTCCTGGAATACGCGACGTTCTGCATCTGCGATGGCGGGCGCATCCTGTGGGAGACGACCTTCGTCTCGACCATGAGCGGACCGGCGATGATCAAGAACGAGGACAACGGCAAGGACCGCCGGATCGTGGCCACGCCGGCCAAGGTGCTCGAGCAACTCGAGACGGTGCTGGCGCCGCTGAACTATCGCGGCCCCTGCGTCATCGACTACAAGATCGCCGACGACGGACGGGTGCAGATCTTCGAGATCAATCCGCGGCTCGGCGGCACGCTGCTGCTGAAGTCCAATGCCGGCCTGTTGCGCGAGGCGCTGGGCCACATCCTCGCGGCGGCGCGCTAGTCATGGCCAGCTACGATGTCATCGTTCTCGGCCTGGGCGCGATGGGTGCCGCCGCCAGCCACCAGCTTGCGATCCGCGGCGCCAAGGTGCTCGGCCTTGACCAGTTCCATCCGCCGCACGAGCAGGGTTCGACGCATGGCGATACGCGCATCACGCGGCTGGCGTGCGGCGAAGGTGCGCAATACACGCCGTTCGTCGAGCGTTCGCACGAGATCTGGAAATCGCTCGAGGAGAAGACCGGCCTGCCGCTCCTGCACCAGAACGGCATCCTGATCGTCGCCGGCGCCGGCAGGATCGCGCCGAGCCACGGCGTGCCGAAGTTCCTCGAAGCGACCGTGGCCGCGGCGGAGGCAGGGGCGATCGATCACGCGATCCTCGATCGCGCCGAGATCGCGCGACGGTTTCCGGCCTTCGCCGTCACCCACGGCGACCGGGCCTATCACGACCGGAGTGGCGGCTATGTCCGTCCCGAAGCCTGCATCGGAAGCCAGCTCGCGCAGGCCAGGGCTTTGGGTGCCGAGTTGCGGATGAACGAGAAGGCTTTGTCCTTCCGGCAGGAGGCCGGCGCGGTGGCGGTGACGACCACGGCTGGAACCTATCGCGCCGCGCAGCTCATCGTCGCCGCGGGCCCGTGGCTGCCGCGCTTCCTCGAACCCGCGCTGGCGCGGCAGTTCGGCGTGACGCGGCAGGTCCTTTACTGGTTTCGCGCCAGGAGCCCCGCGGCGCACGCGGCTTTCGCGCCCGAGCGCTTTCCGGTCTTCATCTGGCAGCCGTCCGGCGCGGATGGGGTCTTCTATGGTTTCCCCGCGGTCGGGCCGTACGAGGAAGGGGTGAAGATCGCGACCGAGGGCCACGATGTCGCCGATCCCGAGACGGTCGATCGCACCGTGTCGCCACGCGAGATCGAGAGGATGGCCGGCACGTTCGGCCGCTTCCTCCCGGGCCTGTCGCCGGATTGCGTCAAGGCGAAGGTCTGTCTCTATACCGAGGTGAACGCCGCACGCTTCATCCTCGACCGACTGCCCGGCCATGACAGGATCATCGTCGCCTCGCCGTGCTCGGGCCATGGCTTCAAGCATTCCGGCGGTGTCGGCGACGCGCTCGCACAGATGGCGCTGGGCGAGAAGCAGGTCGTGCTCGGCGCCGGGCGCCATGTCGTCGACATGACGCAGTTTGCGTTCCGGCCCGACGACCCGCCCTGGAAGCCATAGCCGACGAAGGACCTTCGCCGAAGCGGTCCTCTGCCGGCGCGGGGCCGGGCCCTACTGTCCCTTGAACACCGGAGGGCGCTTCTCGGCGAAGGCACGTCGCGCCTCCTTGGCATCGTCCGAACTTTGCAGGATTCCGCCGGCGTTCGACGTCAGGACCATCGTCGTCTCGAGCGAACTGTCCAGCGCGGCACGCATGATCCGCTTGCCGACCCATTGCACCAGAGGGGGCACTGCGAGAATGCGCTTGCACAATGCTCGCGTCGCCTCTTCCAGTTGATCCGAAGGAACCAGGTGATTGATGAGGCCCCAGGAGAGCGCGCGCTCGGCGTCCAGTTCGCCGGTGTAGGCAAACTCGAGGGCCCGCCCCAGGCCAACCATCTTCGGCAGATAGTACGAGCCGCCGTTCTCGATGATCTGTCCGGCGTTGTGATAGGCGACGAACCGCGTCTTCTCGCATCCCATTCGAATGTCGCAATGCAACGCCATGTCCATGCCCGATCCGACGGCCGGGCCGTTGATCATCGCGATCGTCGGCTTGCGGATCAGCGAGATGTCCCGGTGAAGCTTGGTGAAGCCGTGGTAGAAATGCTGACGCATTGCATCCGGGCCCTCGTGCGAGCCCCGCGCCCCTGAAAAGTCGGGCCCGGTGACATCGGCTGGAGCCCGCGAACGGAGATCGGCTCCCGCGCAGAAGACACGGCCGACGCCGGTAAGGACAATGACCCTGATATTGGGATCGTCGTCGCCCGCGCGCATGTACTCGCCGACCTTGGCGACGGTGCCATTCTCCTCGGCCGTTCCGACGAGCGCGTTCAGGCGATCCGGACGGTTGAACCTGATCCAGAGGATGCCGCTCTCCTCCGGCTCATAGGTGAGATAGTCGACCAGCTTGGGGCCCATGCACATTTTCTCCTACGTTACGCTCTCTTCGGTCATGCTCATTGGACCGTGCGCATCCTGCGCGCTCATGGGCATGAGCGCGCAGGATGCGCCTGGTCCAATGACGTTCAACACAATACGACCTTGCCAAACTGCTACGCGCCGCGCCTCAGATAATCGACGGCGAGATAGGCGAGCGAGCGCACGCCGTACTTGAGCGCCGGTTCGTGGATGTGGAACAGCGGGGAATGGTTGGCCGGCGCCTCGCGCGGGTCCTCGTCGGGCGGCGTGATGCCGAGGAAGAAGAACATGCCCGGCACCTTCCGCGCGAGGAACGAGAAATCCTCCGCCCCCATCACCGGCCGCGATTCGGTCACGCGCTCCTCGCCGACGCCGCGGCCGAGGCTGCGCGTGCCCCAGGCGGTGAGCGGCGGATCGTTGTAGGTCACCGGCACGCCCTCACTGACTTTGACCTCGGCTCGCGCACCCTGCGACTCGGCGATCGCGATTGCGGTCTTCTCCATCCGCTTCCGGATGTCGGCGCGCACGCCCTCGTCGTGGGTGCGGATGGTGCCCTGCATTTCGAGCGAATCGGGAATGATGTTGGCGCGGACACCGCCATGCACCGTCGAGATCGTCAGCACCGAGGGGGTGAGCGTCGCATCGAGCTGACGGCTCGGGATGGTCTGCAGCGCCAGGATGATCTGCGCCGCCGTCACCACGGGATCGACGCCCCGCCAGGGCGAGGAACCATGGGTCTGCCGTCCGTGGATGTTGATCTTGAGGCTGTCGGCGCTCGCCATCAGCCCGCCGGGCCGCAGCGCGATCACGCCCGAGGCCTGCGCCGAGGTGACGTGCAGCCCGAAGATCGCCGACGGCGCCGGATCGCCGAGCGCACCGTCGTCGATCATGGCCTGCGCGCCGCTCGGGCGGCCGTCGTAAGACCCTTCCTCGTTGGGCTGGAACAGGAACGTCACCGTGCCGGTGATCTCCTCGCGCATCGCGACCAGCACTTCGGCGACGCCCATCAGGATCGCGACATGGGCGTCGTGACCGCAGGCGTGCATGACCGGCACGGTCTGGCCGAGCCATTGCGCCTTGACCGTCGACCTGAAGGGAACGTCGACCCGCTCCTCGACCGGTAGCGCATCCATGTCGGCACGCAGGGCGACGACCGGACCGGGCTTGCCTCCCTTCAGGATGCCCAGCACGCCTGTGATGCCGATGCCGGTCTTCACCTCGATGCCGAGCTTCCGCAGATGCTCGGCCGCGAGGGCCGCGGTGCGCGTCTCCTGGTAGGAGAGCTCGGGGTGCTCGTGGATGTCCCGCCGCCAGGCGATGACCTTGTCCTCGAGCTTCAGGGCGGCTGCGGAGATGCGCTCCGACAGCTCGTTCGTGGTCGTGCCGAGATTGTCCATGCCCGAGCCTACACCAGCCTCAGGCCGATTTCCCCTTCATCGCCCGCTCGCGGGCCTGGTATGCGCGGGCCAGCCGGGCCTCGCGATCCTCGAACAGATCGGCGCCGCCGCCCGCTTTCTCCAGCAGCGCCTCTTCGATTTCCGCATGCGGCTTCACCGTGCCGTCGGCCAGCAGGTGCTCGATCGGGACGCCGCGCTCCGCCAACCGCCGCGCCACCAGCACGGTGCGGTGGCAGGCGAGCGGCTCCTTCTCCGCGCACATCAGGCAAAGGCTCGTATCCCGGCGATGGGCGATCAGCCGGCCGATGGCGTCCTTGAACTCCGCCCGCGCCGCCAGCGCGTCGTACCCTCCGCCCGCTTTCGGCTTGCCGCCCAGCGCCTCGCCTTCCCAGGCATAGGCGATGCCCGCCTCGGCGAGGCTTTTGGCAAGGCGCTCACGCCCGAACTGGGGGAAGCGGCGTGACCACGGCATGGAGCGGACATCGATCAGCCGTTCGACGCCGCCCGCCTTCAGCAACCCGACGAAGCGCTCGATCGGATGGTTGGAGTGGCCGATGGTCCTGATCGGTTTCATGACAGGCGCCGCACCAGCTCGATGAAGCCCAAGGTCGCGGCGGAGCGTTCGTCGCTGCGGCAGGCGAGGTTGAGCGGCACCTTGATCGCCGGCCGCCCGGTGAGCGGCCGGTAGGTCACGCCTTCGAGCGGCAGGCGGCTGAGCGACGCCGGCACGATGGTGATGCCGAGTCCCGCCGCCACGAGATTGAGGGTCGAGACGATGCGCGGCGCCTCCTGGCCGACATGGGGGCTGAAGCCCGCCTCGGCGCAGGCCGAGACGATCACGTCGTAGAGGCCGCGCCCGTCGGGTCGGCGATAGAGGATGAAGGTCTCCTCGGCGAGGTCCTTGAGCGTGAGCTGCTTCAGCCGGGTCAGCCGATGGCGCCCGGGGAAGGCGGCGGCCATGTCCTCCTGCAGCAGCGGATGAACCGTGACGCCTTGCGGATCGACCAGGCCCGAGCGGATGAAGGCCACGTCGAGCCGGCCGTCGCGCAGGCCGCTCACCATGTCGCCCGAGCTGCTCTCCTCCAGCCCGAAGGAGACGTCGGGCCGCCCGGCGCGGAACTCGCGGATCGCGCGGGCGACCAGCGGATGGAACGGCGCGGAGGTGGTGAAGCCGACGGCGATGCGGCCGACCTCGCCGCGCGCGGTGCGGCGGGCACGGATCCTGGCATGCTCGGCCTGGGCCAGGATCGCCTCGGCATCGACGAGGAAGGAGCGTCCGGCATCGGTCAGGCTGACGCCGCGCGGATGGCGGACGAACAACGCGACGCCGATCTCGCGTTCGAGCGCGCGGATCTGCTGGCTGAGCGGCGGCTGCTGGATGTGCAGCTTCTCGGCCGCCCGCGTGACGTGTCCCTCGTGCGCGACGGCGACGAAATAGCGGAGATGGCGAAGTTCCATCGGGTTTTCTGCTCTCCCGGCGTCCCGTCCTCTGTCGTCCTGAGCGCAGCGAAGGATCTAAGGGTTCGACCGAAGGCCCTGTTGCCCGCTCAGGCCTTCGCCGCGCTCAGGACGACAGAGGAATTAGATATTGATCGCCTATCTATCATATATTTGAGCACTGGATAAGCCGGCCGTACAGCTTCGCCCACCACCCGGGGAGACGACGATGACGGCGTTGATGGCGGCGGGGCTCGGCCTCCTGATGATCGGCACGGCCTTCCTGTCCGGCATCTTCGGCATGGCCGGCGGATTGATCCTGATCGGCGTGCTGCTGGCCGTGTTCCCGCTGCCTGCCGCCATGGTGCTGCACGCGGTCACGCAGATGGCCTCCAACGGCTGGCGCGCCACCTTGTGGGTCAGGCACATCGTCTGGAAGAGCATGGCCTTCTACGTCGCCGGCTGCCTGGTATCGGTCGGCCTGTGGTCGATCACGCTCTATGTGCCCGACAAGGCGACGGCACTGCTGCTGCTCGGCCTCTCGCCCTTCATCGTCCGGGCGATCCCTGACCGGATCCTGCCGCGCAGCTTCGGCCCGGCGCAGGTCGCCGCCACCGGCCTGATCTCGATGATGCTGATGCTGCTGACCGGCGTCACCGGCCCGCTGCTCGATACCATGTTCCTGCGCTCGCCGCTCGAACGGCGGCAGATCATCGCCACCAAGGCCGCCTGCCAGGTGTTCGGCCACGGCTTCAAGCTGATCTACTTCGGAGCGCTGATCGACCAGGTCGGCCAGGTCGAGCCATGGTTCCTCGCGGTCGCCGTCGCCTCGTCGGTCGTCGGCACCTCGATGGGCAAGCTGCTGCTCGAGAAGCTCTCCGACGCGCAGTTCCGCATCTGGTCGAGCCGGCTGATCACCGCGCTCGCCAGCTACTATGTCGGCTATGGCTTGGTTCTGCTGGTGGGCATCGCCTAAGATGCGGGCGTGTCCTTACCTCCAGGTTTTCACCTCGTCGCGCAAACATCCGGCTTCGCCGAAGCCAATGGACCGTGGTTCGAGAAGATCGAGGACGGCCGCCTGATCCGCGGCTTTCTGCCCGGGCCGCGCCATGCCAATTCGCACGGCATCGTGCATGGCGGCATGCTGGCGACCTTCATCGATTCGGCAATGGGCTCCACCGTCTTCCATGTCCTCGAACGCCGCTGCGTCACCGTCCGGCTGTCGCTCGACTATCTGATGCCCGGCCGCATCGGCGACTGGCTGGAAGCGGAAGCCGAGGTCGTCGGCCATGACGAGAGCATGGCGCAGGTGAGGGCTCGCCTCTATGGTCCGCGCCATGACACGCTGACCGCCCTGGGCTCGTTCGCGCTGTTGAGCCGCCATCGCTCGGCGAAAAATCGGAGTTGAGCTTGACCGAAGACAATCCGCCCGAAGGCTTCCTGCGAGTCGATTTCGACCGCGGCCGGCCCGAGACCACCTTCAACAGCCATGTCGGGAACCTTTATTGCAAGCGCGGCGCCAAGGGCACGCGCGACGAGTTCGTGCTCGGCTTCCGCGTCGCTCAGCACATGTGCAATCCCGCAGGTGGGCTGCATGGCGGCATGATGATGCTGGTGGCCGACCTCGTCGGCACGATGGGCGGCGGCGCGCTGGCGGGCCTGCGCAAGTTCCTGCCGACGGTGAGCGTGACCTGCGATTTCGTGGCGCCCGCGCGGCTCGGCGACTGGGTCGAGGGGCGGCCCGAGCTGGTGCGCCAGACCCGCTCGCTGCTCTTCACCAACATCTACCTGACGGTGGGCGAGGAGAAGATTCTGCGTGCCTCGGCGATCGCCAAGATCCCGTCGGGCGACGGACCGGCCTTCGGGCGCGCCCGGCTAGACCGAGGCGCCGAAGTGGCTGCCGAGAGCCCGCCGGCCTGAGTCGGTAAGACGAACCGTGCGGCCGCGGCGCAGGCGCTCGGCCCAGCCTTTCTTGAAGAAGATGTCGGCGATCGCCGCGCCCAGCGCCCCGGAGATGTGCGGCCGCCGTTCGCTCCAGTCGAGGCACTGGCGCGCGAAGTGACGCGTGCCGGCGCGCCTGGCGCCGTCGAGATCGACACCCAGCCGCTGGCAGAACAGCGCGCCGGAGTCGGTGAGCGACCAGTCGCGCGGTCCTTTCGGCTCGAGATGTCCATGCTGCGTCAGCGAGTCGGTGACCGCCATGCCGACCTGGCCGGCGAGATGGTCGTAGCAGGTGCGGCAGAAGCGGAGATCGGGGTCGCGCCGCCAGGCCGCGGTCTTCGACGCGGGCTGCGCGCGTTCGCCGGCCAGCGCCATCAACGATTCGATGGCGTGCGCCACCTCGCCCGAGGCGAGGCGGTAGAAGCGGTTGCGGCCCTGGGCGCGGGCGGCGAGCAGGCTGGCCTCGACCATGCGGGCGAGATGGCCCGACGCGGTCTGCGCCGTGACGCCCGCGGCATGGGCGAGATCCGACGCGGTGTGGGCGCGACCGTCCATCAGCAGTTGCAGCATGGACGCACGCGCCGGGTCGCCCATCAGGGCGGCGACTTCGGAAAGGGCGTTGACGGTGACCATGGCCGGAATCTAGGTCCGCCCTCGCGCGCGCGCCACGGCTAATGGTTCGGTACGGACCGAAGGATCATATTCGCGCCATTCCCTCGTTGTAATGCGCATGGCACCGCACCACATGCGGTGGGGCATTGTCTTCCTCGCGCGCTGACTCTGCAG
>Ga0182738_1001450_pt1 | contig 29752 bp, 26 predicted proteins | sample eDN5th30CBELigMG_FD_128876 | JGI IMG/M metagenome (GOLD analysis project Ga0182738, IMG submission 128876) | Enriched Miracle-Growth compost microbial communities from Emeryville, California, USA - eDNA 5th pass 30_C BE-Lig MG (version 2)... ...
GAACGGTTCTAATACCAGATGGTAAATATATTTTAAATCATTCACTTAAAATATATAAAAATACCCGCTTAAAGCTTGCAGATCAAGCTATCATGATAAGAGAGCATAGTGGTGCATTGATAATCAATGGTGATGTTAATGCAGAGTATCATGGCTATAATGGACATGGAAATATTGTTGTAGAAGGTGGTACATATATAATGAATATGGTTGGCAGTTCTGTTCCTGGAGCATGGTTTGGAATTGGTAGAGCTAATGGAATCATTATTAGAAATATAAAAGTCATGAATCTAACAAATTCTCATGCGATTGATTTAAATTCCTCTCGAAATGTCTTAATTGAAAATGGACAATTTCTTGGATTCCAAGATAATACATCAGACGGTTCAATGGACTATATAGAGGCAATTCAAATTTCAAATCATACTAAAAAAGGATTTATGGCTTTTGGCGCTTATGATGGAACTCCCTCACAGGATATAACTGTGAAAAATTGTATATTTGGGGATAGTGGTACAAAAGGTTTCGGTACATGGGCAGTTGGTGTTGGTAATCATGGATATGGTATTTTAAATTTATATAATGAGAGAATAAAGATACAAAATAATACGTTTGATGGAATGACGATGGCAGGAATTCATATTAATGCATATAAAAATGTCACGATAGAAGGTAATAAGTTTAACAACAACAATAATGCGATAATAATGGATACACCTAGCAATAATTATTATCCGGATACCACATTATCCAATCGTCTTCAAGCGGGAGAAAGAATTACGATAAAAGACAATATCTTTGGAAATACGAATAAGGAAAATATAATATTCTCGGGTTTCCAAAATGAACAAGAAACAGCAGCTATCAATAATGTATCTATTATCAATAACAGATTCATTTCCACTACTGCTAATAATTTAGCAAGGGATTATGTTAACATAAATTTATTTTTATGCAAAAATGTCGTGATAAAAAATAACTACTTAGAGAATTTGGATAATAATGTTAAAATAAATCAATCAGAAGAGGTCAAAGTAGAGAGTGATATTTCATATTAAATAATAAAGAAGACTGATGTTTATTATTTCAGTCTTCTTTAAGCCATTTATGAATTTGCAGGACGGCCTTTTTGGAAGAATCCCCATTAGAATATTCATTCCAAGCTTTATGAAATTCCTCGATGCGGTTCAAATCAAAAGAATTATTTAATATCGTATGAGCTATATCTTCTGACGAGTGAACGATAGGACCAGGAACTAAATCACTGTATGGCTCCCATAATCCCCGTGTTGCCATATATTCTTCCAAATCATATGGATAAAAAAGCATAGGCTTTTGAAAATAAGAAAATTCAAAAGGAATGGATGAATAATCTGTTATTAGATAGTCTGTGATAAAGAGCAGATCATTTACCTTGGGATAATCGGATAAGTCCAAAATGAATGAATCTTGTTTTCCATAATCAAAAGTAGTTTTGATGGCAGGATGCAACTTTAATACAAATATATATTCCTTGCCCAATGTCTTTTTTAGTGCTGCAAGATTAATAGGCAATGTATAATGATCTATTTGTCCATCGCGAAATGTAGGAGCATATAGGATGACTTTTTTATTTCGCAATTCTGGGTAATGGTCATATAACTCAGTTATAATTTTATTTTTGTGTAAATCATCAAAGAATAAATCAGTTCTTGGTATGCCTGTCCGAATAAAGCTGGAAGAAGGAAGGCCAAAAGCCTCTTTAAATATGTTTTCCATTTTATTTGAGCCGACTAGTGTATGCTCAAACTGGTTATAAACCTTTAAAAATCTTTCATTTGCTTTTTTGCTCCGGTCCTTAATCGAGGAATCCTTTAAGCCAAAAGTTTTGATAGCCCCAACTGCATGCCAAATTTGCAGCCGCTTTACCTCTCTTTTAAATTGCACCGAAGATAAAAAAGCGTAGTAATTATCCATTATGACAACTTTGGCAGTCGCAAGATGGTAGATAGAGGCCAAAAAAGAAAAAATCTTTTTAGGATTAAAAAAAAGGACGATATCATCCTTTTTTTGATGGTGAGAGAAATAATGAAAACAACTTTTGTTATAGTTTAACAGCACAGCAGCTGTTTCTGGATAGAGTTTTTTTAATTTAGAATAAAGAAATGCATTATTTTCTATAAATGAAGCACAGAAAACAACTTTTTTCTGCATTGGAAAAATATTGAAAAATTTAAAGAGGAAAGAAAATATGCTTAAGTAAATACTGATAAAAAGTTCTCTAGCCATTATTCACTTTAAATAAATCTGTTTTTATTTTGGAAGTAGATATTCCCACTGTTCTTGGAAGATAGACCACTTCGCAATATTCCTTTAAAAAATCAAATTTTCCTTCCCAATCATCGCCCATCACAAATATGTCAATATCATGTTCGAGAACATCTTTTGTTTTTTGGTCCCAATTATCTTCGGGTATCACTTTATCGACATAGCGAATGGATTCAAGAATAGCCTTTCTATTTTCAAAACTATGATATGCTTCTTTATTTTTTATTTTATTAAATTCATCTGTTGAAATGGCAACTGTTAAATGATCACCAAGTTCTTTGGCGCGCTTTAAAAGATTTACATGCCCCCAATGAAGTAAATCAAAAGTGCCATATGTGATAACTTTTTTCATGTTTTTCCTCCCAAAAATGTTAGGATACTATTATAAGTTGCATAAAAATGCCTAAAAAATGAATGGTTAATATGGGTAAAGTAAATACTATTATGTATATTCATTTTTTATAGTATGTGTTATATATTTATTGTCAATACACAATACTGTTATTTTAAGGCTTTTAAAAATAAATAACAAGTTGATATTTAGTCTGCATAAATAAAGGAATGGACAAATACTCCAGAACGTATATCGATATAGACAATTAAAATATTTACAATTAAAATTATTGGTAATAAAGGATTTAGTGGGAGGTTCAAAAATGGCAAAAGTAAAAAAAGCAATTATTCCAGCGGCTGGCCTTGGCACAAGATTCCTGCCGGCAACGAAGGCGATGCCAAAAGAAATGCTGCCGATTGTTGATAAGCCAACTATTCAATATATTGTAGAAGAGGCAATAGCATCAGGCATTGAGGATATTATTATTGTTACTGGCAAAGGGAAAAGAGCGATAGAGGATCATTTTGATAATGCTTGGGAATTAGAAGAAAACTTAGTAGCCAAAGAAAAATTTGATTTGTTGGAAAAGGTAAAAGAATCTTCTAATGTAGAAATCCATTATATTCGCCAAAAGGAACCTAAAGGTCTTGGCCATGCTGTTTGGTGCGCCAGAAACTTTATTGGCAATGAACCTTTTGCCGTATTATTAGGAGACGATATTGTAGACAGTGAAAAACCATGCTTAGGTCAACTAATGGCACAATATGATCAAACACTTTCTTCTGTCATTGGAGTGCAAGAAGTGCCAGACTCCGAAACGCACCGATATGGAGTTATTGACCCGATTGAAGGAACAGGAAGAAGATATCAAGTAAAGAAATTTGTTGAGAAACCTGCAAAGGGAACGGCTCCTTCTAATCTAGCAATTATTGGGCGCTATATTTTCACACCAGAAATATTCCGTTTCTTAGAGGAACAGCAGGTAGGGGCTGGCGGTGAAATTCAGCTTACAGATGCGATTGAAAAATTAAATCAAATCCAAAGAGTATTCGCATACCAGTTTGAGGGGAATCGTTATGATGTGGGAGAACAGCTAGGATTTATTCAAACAACGATTGAATTGGCGTTAAAACGTTCAGATCTTGAAGCTCCTTTAAAGCAATATATAAAAGATTTAGCTGAAAAGCTGGAAGCGCAAGCTATTAACAAGTAATTAAATATTGTGACCAAAAGAGACAATAAACTTTTTCTAAGAAGGTTTATGTCTCTTTTTTTATTTAGGCTCTGTTATTATTCATTGTTGATTTTCATGTAGGTATAAGAATTCATAGGCGGAGAATTTCCGGCTAATGTATATAGTGGCGGCACAAGAAGCAGATATAAGCGGAGATATTCCGATTAACTGCTCTATATTAAACAAAATCCAAAGATTTAGATACAATAAACGGAAAAACTTCCTCTATTTTTAGGGAAATATGGGTACTTCCCAATTTTAACGGAATTTAACCGCTTATTTTTCAAGCAGAGTGAAATCAACATTTCATTAAAACAAAGCCTTTATTTAAATACTAATAAAGATAGTAGGCTTTTGCTCAGCAGGTTTTTATCTGCCTAGACTTCTCGTCTTTTTTATACTTACCTTAGGTAAAGGCATTACTGCCAGTTAAATAATGATAAATGATCTTTTTTCGACAAAAATAGGAATTTTATCCTAGTATTTTTCGACATTTTCTCTTAACAAGCAGGCTTTTTTCTTAGATAATAAAGACAAAATATATGGGGGTGTACAAGATTAAGAATTATATTAAGTGGGGAAAGGTTGTTTTTTTATTAGGACTTTTCTATTCTGTTTTTTTAATATGGCTGCCTAAAGAAAAAGAAGCTGCTGAATTGAATTGGAATGGAAGTTATTATAACAACAAAAACTTAACAGGCAATGCAAAAAAGAAAAGCTATGAATCTCTAAAGTTTACTTGGAATAGAAATGCTCCAATGGCTGGAATAAAGCAGGATCAGTTTTCTGCTCGCTTCGAAAAACTGCTGAAAGTAACAAACAGCAGCAAAGATTACTTTTTACATGCATATGCGGATGATGGCATTCGCGTGTATGTTGATAATAAGAAATATATTGATAGTTGGAAAACATCGACAGGTCAATACTCGCAATCATTAATAAATCTTGCTGCAGGTTCGCATAAGGTAAAAACTGAATATTATGATGAAAAGAACAGCGCAGCCTTATATGCAGATGTTCTCCCTTTTGGCACATGGATTGGATATTATTATAACAATAGAACGTTTAGTGGATATCCGCAAGATGCCAAAACTTTTTCGCCAAATTCAGATGGCGGTTTATCAATTAGTCATGGAAGAAATAAACCGAATGCTAAAAACATTGCTCAAGATAATTTTTCGATGAAACTGTTCACATATAAAAGGCTAGAGGCTGGCAAATATATCGTTCGAACAAAAGTAGATGATAATGCTCGCATTTATATTGATGGAAAAGAAGTATTAAACAAAGCAAGATTAGGCGAAGAAGCTGTTATTGTTGAGGTAGCAGACAAAAAAGGTGCGAACAAAGATACGCATGAAATTCGCATCGACTATGTTGAAAAGACAGGAAACAGCTATCTTAACTTTTCTATTGTTCCATTAAAGCAAGAATTATCTACAAGTAATTGGCTTGCTTCTTATTATAATAACCAAACGGCAAAAGGCACTGGTTTTATCGAGGGAGGAAATAACAGTTTAAGCAAAATTTCTTCTATTATGTATAACTGGGACTACTCTGCGCCCAATTCTACAACGCAAAAGGATAGCTTTTCTGCCTCTTATTTTAAATTGCTGAGCAAAGGGAATTACTTTATTTACACATATGCAGACGATGGGATAAAAGCAAGCTTAAATGGGAAAACACTTTTTAGTCGCTGGTCAGGAACAACTGGCAAAGAAAATAAAGCCATAATAACAAATATTGCGCAAAATAATAATATATTGCAGCTGGATTATCTAGAAAAAACAGGAAAAGCATTTATTCAAGCAGATGTTCTGCCTTTTGGACAGTGGTTGGGCTACTATTATCCTAATAATAGTTTAAAAGGGTTACCGACAAAAAAACGAGTAATAAAGGGAAATCAAAACGGCTCCTTTAGTTTTAATGTGGGAAAAAATGCTCCAATTTCAGGCATTCCAAAGGATAATTATTCTGCAAAATTTTTGACAGCCATGAAATTATCGGCAGGGGACTATGTAATACATGCACTTGCGGATGATGGGATGAAAATATATATAGATGATAGATTGGTAGTAGATAGATGGAATAATGCACATAATGAAGAAGCCATTAAAATAAATATAGTGGATAATCAGAATGAAAAAGATGTTCATTGGATTCGAGTAGAATACAAGGAAAGAACATCAACATCTAAACTAAGTTTTGATATAAAGCCGATTAGTCAAAGTGTTGCAGCAAATGATTGGCTGCAAATATTCTATGCAAACAAAAGTTTATCCGGAACAGGAAAAGTTCTTGAAAGCACAAAGGCTGTTCAATACAATTGGGAAAAAGATGCTCCTTTAACGGATTTCCCTAAAGACAGCTTTTCTGCCTCCTTTTTTAAGAAGCTGACAGGCGGGAAAGATTATTTCATTTCTTCTTATGCGGATGACGGAATCAGAGTAAAATTAGATAATAAGATGCTTATTAATCGCTGGAAAAATTCTTCTGGAGTGTATGATAAAGCTCTTGTTCAAAAGTTAAGCACTGGCAGTCATATTATCCAAACAGATTATTATGATTCCTCTAGCAATGCTGCTGTATTTGCAGATGTTCAGCCATTAGGGAATTGGATAGCATACTTTTATAATAATAAATCTTTATCAGGGACACCAATTGCTGCAAAAACAATTAATAACTCTAATAGTATGACATTAACACAGAATTATGGTAAAAGTTCTCCGGTTTCTAAAGTGAATAAAGATAATTTTTCTGCAAAGTATATAACGGCAAAAAAATTAACCGCGGGCGAATATATTATTCGTGGATTAGCAGATGATGGAGTAAAAGTTTATCTTGATGGAAAATTAGTAGTTGATAATTGGAGAAATGGCGGCTATCAAGAGAAAGCTACAAAATTAAAAATTGAAAATACAAATAGCGGAAATATTCACTGGATTGAAGTCAGATACTTTGACCATACAAGCACGGCAAAGTTTCAAGTTTCCTTTGAACCTTATCAAGACAGTAATTTCATTGATTCATCTGGCTGGTCTGCAGAGTACTATCCAAAAGTAATTACAGCAGATGAAAATCCAGTGTATAAGGTAAGTGATGCACAGAAGCCAATTATTGTTGGGGGCAAGGGGTCATTAAACACCATTTCTGATATTAATTTCGATTGGAAAAAGGGTTCCCCCGATTCTGCTATCCCATCAGATAAATTTTCTGCCATTTTTAAACGGGAAATTAATATAACTGAAAGCACAACTTATAATTTCACTGTAAGAGCAGATAATGGGGCAATACTTGAAATAGACGGCAAAAAGGTAGTGGATGCATGGTTTGGCAAAATTGGAAAAGAAACCACGGAAATAGGATATTATCTTTCGAAAGGAAAACATCAATTTGTTTTAAGATATAAAGAAGGTTCTGGAAATGCATCCATTAAATTTTCGATGGAAAAAGCAAAATCTACTTTTTCAAGGTATGAATATACAAGCTATCCCCTGAATGAAGCGGTCAGTATTCAAATGACTAAAAGCGCACAAACGGATAAAAAATATAGTACGTATATAAGTGAAAATGCATTTTCCTATATCAGCAGCAAAAATGGCTATGGATTAATAGATAGTGGTACATGGAATGTCCGCGGCGGTCCTTCCACAAGCTATTGGATAGTCGGCAAGTTTAAAGAAGGCTCAAAAGTAACCATTAAATCAAAGGTAAAAGATAATGATGGAGATTACTGGTACGAAGTCGATTATTATAAGTATTGGAAAGAGACAAAAAAGGCAACGGCTGATTTTCCAGCAGCCTATAGCCTAGCTTATAACACCTGGGTAAATGCAGGGCCAGATGATGTTCAGCATTATATGGATGCTGCCAACTTTAAAGCAGATGAAAAACAAAAGCTTCAGTTTTTAGTGCTGTCAAGCAGCGCTAATGTCAGTAAAAGCGAGGTAAATGCCAATATTCTTACAGGAAAAGGCATTTTAGCAGGAAAAGCTGGAGCGTTTATAGAAGCTGGAGAAAAATATGGGGTCAATGAAATATATTTAATTTCCCATGCGCTATTGGAAACTGGCAATGGCACATCTAGTTTAGCTAAGGGCATAACTGTTTCAACAGTTGATGGCAAAAAAGTTACACCTAAAAAAGTATATAATATGTATGGAATTGGCGCCTACGATGCAGCGCCAATAAAAGGCGGCTCAGAATATGCTTATAAGCAGGGCTGGGATACGCCGGAAAAAGCGATTATCGGAGGTGCAGAGTTTATAGGGAAAAATTATATTAATAATCCTACTTATAAACAAAATACACTGTACGAAATGCGCTGGAATCCCAAAAATCCAGGGGTTCACCAATATGCAACAGATATTGGCTGGGCAAGCAAACAAGTTAATAAAATAAGCTCCTTATATGAAATGTTAAGTTCTTACCGCATGGATTTAGAAATACCCAAATATAAATAAAGCACTTTGCCAGCATTTTTTGATATTTTTTTCAAAAAATGCTGGTTTTTTATCAAACATTAACGGGCTTTTGCCCCCCACCTAAGGGAGTGTAAGAGAAAACGAGAAATTAAACTAGCTCATAAAAGCTTGATTGAAGTTTCACCTTAGGGACATCTTTTTTGATAAAGAAGGAATGCTTGTTTTGCGTTATTTATGCTAAATTACCTATAAGGGGAAAATATATATTATTATAAAATAGGAATATTTGTGTTGGAATATTTCATTCATGGAGTAAAAATAACTAGAAGACGGCAAAGATGGCTTTACGGTATAATGAAAGAATAAAGACAAAATGATTATGTGATGAAAAAATGAAATTATCCTTTACCCTTTTACAGTAATTTCAATATAGTTTGAAATCCGGCATTTTTACCTATATAATGTTTCATAGATTTAAATAGTAGAGAAATGTTCATACTAGATATATCTGTGTACATATAATCTTTTTCACATATTTCGAGAGGAGTTACATGATGCGTGAAGCGGAGGTTAGCAATAAACAAATAAAGGAGATTGAAATAAAAAATAACAAACTAGTTATTCATTTTTATTTTGATGAAAAACTGCTTGTGAATAAGCAGAATCATGTGCTCCTTTTTCGTTTAAGAAATACAGATAGAGTTATTTCCTTTCCTTTTACACAAATCGCCTCTCTAAACGGCAATGGTGTGTATGAAGCGGTTATTCATTTAAATGATTATAATAAAGAGTTTGCACAGAAGGCAATTTGGGATCTTTATGTTCAATTAGGAGATGCAGCTAATAAAAAGAAGTATCGATTAAAATCAAATAAGCAATCTTTTTCATTAGTCTATTATTTATATGAAAAAGAACATTCTCTTTTTACTCCATATACTACCAAACAAGGGGGCTTTTCTTTTAAAAGTACACAGCCTCGCATATTGGCTAGTATAGATGAAGCTGTTTTGCAAAAGGATGGCACTATTTATTTGTCAGGATTTTGCTATTATCCTGGCCAGAGCACTTTGCAAATGGGGGAAATAACAAGAACTTTAATAGTTGCAAATGATTTAAATGAAGAGCAATTTAGATTTCCGGTAAAAGGAAAAATAAGAAAAGATTTGACGGAAAAATACGGGAATGGTTTAATCAACTATGATAACATTGGATTTGAAGCATTGATCGATATTAAAGAGTGCATAGATAGCCATAGAACCATTAATTTAAGGTTTTATATAGAATGCTCTTATCAAGAAAAGTCGAATTTTGTTGAATCGCTTACAAGTCCCAGACTTTATTTAATGAATGAGATTCCCCAGACAAAAGTTTGGAAGCTAGGAAAGTCTAAAAAGAAAATAAAATTAAAGGCAACAAAGCAAAGAGGCTTTTTAACTGTTTCTGCTTCTCCTTTTTATTTGAGTCAGGAAATCCAAGACAGAGTCAGAAAGATATTTTACAAATGGAAGCAAGCAAATAAAATCGTCGTGGTGTATAAAATCTTGTTTCAGTTGGTAGGGTATTTGCCTGCCCAAAAAAAATCCATTATCTTTGAAAGCTTTTTAGGGAAACAGTATAGCTGCAATCCGCGTGCTATCTATGAATACTTGCAAAAACACCATCCAGAATTTGATATGTATTGGAGTGTAGATTCTCGGTTTATCGAAAATTTTGAAGGGAAGGATTTAGAAATTATTCCTCGCTTTTCTTTAAAATGGCTGTTTAAGATGGCAAGAGCTGAATTTTGGGTCAGTAACAGCAGACTCCCGCTCTGGATTCCTAAGCCAAAGCATACAACCTATTTGCAGACGTGGCATGGCACCCCGTTGAAAAAATTGGCAGCAGATATGGATGAGGTCTATATGCCTGGAACAAGTACAGAAAAATATAAAGAAAACTTTTTGTTTGAAGCAAGAAATTGGGACTATTTGATTTCGCCGAATGCCTATTCTTCTAAAATTTTTAGAAGTGCATTTCGATTTGATAAAAAGATAATAGAATCAGGCTATCCAAGAAATGATATATTATATAATAATGTGGAAAAAGAATATACAGACAGGTTGAAAAAGGAATTTGACCTGCCTGTGGATAAAAAAGTGATATTATATGCTCCAACCTGGAGAGACGATCAATTTTATCAAAAAGGCAAATATAAATTTGATTTGGAATTGGATCTGAAGAAACTAAGAAAAGAATTAGGCAGCGACTATATTGTTATATTAAGAATGCACTATCTGGTTGCAGAGAACTTTGATTTAGCACCATATGAAGGATTTGCTTATGATTTTTCCAATTATGAAGATATTAGAGAACTTTATTTAATTGCAGATCTTTTGATTACAGATTATTCTTCTGTATTTTTTGATTATGGCAATTTAGGGCGTCCTATGATTTTTTATGTCTATGATATTGAAACATATCGTGATAAGCTTCGCGGTTTTTATTTTGATTTCGAAAAAACTGCTCCTGGTCCATTAGCGAAAACAACGGATCAAGTAATTGATTATATAAAAAATATGGACAGTATGGAATTTAAGGAACAATATATAAATTTTTATAATGAGTTTTGCTATTTGGAAGATGGGAACGCCTCTAGCCGAGTGGTTCAAGAGGTTTTTCTAAACTAGGTGAAGTGCGCACATATAATGGTATAATGAGTTTTCGAATTTATAAAGAAGGGCATATATTATGATGGTTTCTATGTTTAAAGTATTAAAAGAACAAGTTGATAATTTTCATTTAATTAAAAGACTTTCGATGTATGAATTAAAAAGTGCAAACCGCAATAATTATTTAGGTATTCTTTGGGAATTGATCAACCCCGGCATTCAAATTGCTATTTATTGGTTTGTGTTTGGGTTTGTACAAGATAGAGGAACCATTCCAGGAGAACATGGGCAGATTCCTTATTTAGTTTGGATGCTTGCAGGAATTGTCTTATGGTTTTTTATCTATCCATCCATTACACAAGGATCAAGATCGATTTACTCAAGGCTGAGGATGGTTTCAAGGATGAACTTTCCTTTAAGCGCGATTCCTTCTTATGTTATTTTATCGTTATTGTATCCGCAATTGCTTTTAATGGGGATCATCATCATTATTTTTCAATTTACAGGATATCCGATTTCAATTTATTACCTGCAGCTGCCGTATTTTTTATTTGCATCGCTTATTTTTTTGTTTGCATTATCATTGATTACATCGACAATTGCTACTATTGTTCGTGATTTTCAAATGCTTTTGCAAGCGGTTATGAGAGTACTTTTGTATATTACGCCAATTTTATGGTCTCCGGAACGTTTAGGAGAAACCTTCGCATTTATCATGCGTTTGAATCCAGTTTATTATTTAATAGAAGGCTATCGCTATGCACTGCTTGGCGAAGGCTGGTTTATTACGGTACATCCAGCAATTACTTTGTATTTCTGGGGATTGGTTATTTTGCTGCTGGCAGTTGGCTCTTATATGCATGTAAGATTCAGAAGACACTTTATTGACTTTTTATAAATGGACGTGGTTCTATGAAAAAATCTGTAGTTGTAAAAAATTTAACAAAAAGATATAAGCTATATGCAAATAATGGCGAAAAATTAAAGGATATCTTTTTGCCGAAAAATTATGGAGAAGCATTTTTCGCTTTAAGAAATGTCAGTTTTGAAGCGGAACACGGGGATGTTATCGGTTTTGTCGGTGTAAATGGCTCAGGGAAATCTACTTTATCCAATATTATAGCAGGGATTGTGCCTCCAACCTCTGGAGAAGTGGAAATTGATGGTCAAGCTTCTCTTATTGCCGTAGCTGCCGGCGTTAATGGCGAACTGACAGGCAGAGAGAATATTGAATTAAAGTGTTTAATGATGGGGTTCACAAAAGAAGAAATTAAAGCATTAGAGCCTGAAATCATTGAATTCTCAGAGTTGGGGAAATTTATTGATCAGCCGGTAAAATCTTATTCCAGTGGGATGAAGTCCCGTCTTGGTTTTGCAATTTCTGTTAATACAAATCCAGATGTTTTGATAATAGATGAGGCACTTTCGGTGGGAGATAAGGCGTTTGCAGAAAAATGTTTAAAAAAGATGGGAGAATTTAAGGAACGCGGCAAAACCATGTTTTTTGTAAGTCATTCCATCGGCCAAATGAAACAATTCTGCCAAAAGGCAATCTGGCTAGAACATGGCGAGTTAAAGATGGAAGGAAGCATTGAAGAGGTAATACCTGCATATGAGGCATTTTAAAGGACTATAATAAGCTTTCTTCTAAACAGAAAAAAGAATTTCGTGAAGAAGGATTTAAAAAGAGAAGCGATCCTCATTTTGCTGGAAAAGTATAATAATGAATGAGCTTTAAACAAACAGCCGATTTATCAAAAAGGGCTGTTTGTTTTTTTGTATAGGGCTTTCCTGTTGACTACATAAAGCAAGAGGCGTTCTATTATAAAAAAGCATCCAAATCAGCAATGTGCTTTATGCATAAAATGTATAGATGAAGTGTTCTAATGGTGCCCGTTTTAGTTTGTTTAAAATGGTCTATACTAAAAGGAGGATAGATCCTCACTTTTTATATAGAATTCATAAATAAACCTGCAAATAAATGCAACTTTTTGTTCAATTTGCTCGTCTTTATGTATATACGGTGAAAAGTATGAGTAAATTGTTTTTTATTTGTAATACAATTGTAAAATTAGGCAACAAATATTATGCGCCAAGCTTGTATGGATTGTGCTATAATAAATCTCGATATATAAATACGGAAACGATTATGCCTGGATTTGTTAGTATAGTAGGGCATTAGGGAGGCTCTCTATGATTTATTTCATACTGATTATGTGTTTTTTGGGTTCTATCTTACTAACACCTCTTGTGAAAAAGCTTGCATTTAAGGTAGGAGCTACGGATAAACCAGACAAAAGAAAAGTTCATCAGAAAATTATGCCTCGAATGGGCGGTTTAGCTATATATATTAGTTTTCTTATTGGTGCGCTTTTGGTAAATCCCGATAAGGCATATCATTATCCGATTTTAATTGGAAGCCTTATTATCATCATTACTGGTGTACTTGATGATATGTATAATTTGAATGCGAAAATAAAGTTTATTGCACAAACGGCTGCTGCAGTTGTTGTGGTAGTGTGGGGCGGAGTGCAAGTCGAATTTATTAACTTGCCATTTGGCGGCCAATTGCAATTTGGATTTTTAGATATACCGATTACGGTTCTTTGGATTGTAGGCATTACAAATGCCATTAATTTAATTGATGGTTTAGACGGTTTAGCGGCAGGTGTTTCTTCCATCGCACTATTTACTATTACTGGAATGGCAATGATTATGGGCAATGGTTATGTTATTGCATTATCGTCTATTGCTTTAGCGAGCACATTAGGATTTTTATTTTTTAATTTTTATCCAGCGAAAATATTTATGGGAGATACAGGGGCCCTTTTTCTTGGCTATATAATTGCTGTTATGTCCTTGTTAGGATTTAAAAATGTAACATTAATTTCTTTTGTTATACCTGTAATCATTTTGGGTGTGCCAATTTCAGATACATTTTTTGCAATCATTCGCCGGTTAGTCAATAAGCAGCCATTATCGGCGCCAGATAAGTCCCATTTGCATCATTGTCTTATCAATATTGGGTTTACTCATCGCCAAACAGTTATTATTATTTATGCAATGGCGACATTTTTTGGGCTTGTTGCGGTTATATTTTCCCAAGCGAAAGTATGGGGAGCCATTTTGTTAATTGCTATTATGCTGTTGATTATTGAACTGTTTGTTGAAAAAATTGGTCTTGTGGGCAAAAATTATAAACCAATATTAAAATTTATTAACGATTTGCGTTATACTGCAGAAAAAGATAAACCATAAAAAGATGCTCCGACAAGGGGCATCTTTTTTTATTTAACTTGATTTTATACTGTTTTGTTGAAAAATAATGTTTAAAAATATAAAATGAAGGGCAAATAAAAAAAAGAACCCTTTTTAAAAAAGGATTCTTTTTTATACATGCTAGTTAGCTGAACTGTTTGTAGAAGCAGTAGATTCAGTTGAATCCACTGTTGATGTGCTGCTGTCTGAATCTGTTGCAGCAGCATCATCGCTATCAGCAAGATCCAAATGCTCTTTTAAGATAGATTGTGTTTCAGCCAATGCTGTTTGATCCAGCTGATAAATGTATTTCCCATTTAAATAAGCATCGCTTCCTGTTAATGTTAGGCTGTCTACTTGAAGCCCGTTTTCAGCTGTTGCATAGGTCAAAAAGGACTGAATATCACTAAAGGATAAGTCTGTTGTCATGTTATCTCCAACAGCTTCCATTAGGCTTGTATATTTTGTAATAGCTTTAGCAGATACAGCTTTATCCATGATTGCTTTTAAAACAAGCTGCTGGCGTTTGCCGCGTTCAATGTCATTATCAATTTTGCGAGTTCTTGCAAGTGCCAGTGCTTCTTCACCATCTAATGTCTGCAATCCTTTTTCTAAATGAATGGCGCCTTTTTTATCTTTTGAATTTTGCTCTGTGAAAGTAACAGGTACGTCTACTTCAATTCCATCTAATGCATCAACTGTATCCATAAAAGCATCAAAATTCATTTTTACATAATAGTCGACAGGAATATCAAGCAATTCTTCTACTGTTTCTAATGTAGAGCTGACCCCCCCAAAGTAATGGGCATGGGTAATTTTATCGCTGTAGCCTCTTTCCGGAATATATACATAAGAATCCCTTGGAATGCTTAGCAATTTTACTGATTTCTCTTTTTCATTTAATGTTGCAAGCATTAATGCATCTGATCTTGATCTAGTGGTGCCTGACTTGGAAGAACGTTTTTCACTGTCATCGACCCCAATAAATAAAATGGATACATTATCAATTTTTGGATCTACTTTTGTAGTTCTTTTTGTTTCTCTATCAATTGGCTGATAGGAATCATCTGCTACAGACTTTGCTTTCGTATAGAGAAAAGCTCCATAGCTTACTCCGCTGACAGCCAAAACCAGCAATGGGACAAGGATAAAAGTCAAAAGCCTTTTTTTGCGCTTTCGTTTATTATTATTTATATAGGACTCTCTATTAGATGCCATCTGTTTCTCCTTTAATAAAAGAATTTTGTCGAAATATCAATATGAATATTGTACTATCTAATCGTGATTACGTAAATCTGTGTCTTATTTCTTAATGGGGAATTTTTTAGCGTGTTTGGCATAAATTTCATAGGATGAAATTTATTTATTCACTCTTATTCTGCATTGATAAAAGGGTTTCTAGATAAATCTCGCCGATGTCTTCCATTTCTCCTTGGCCATTGGTTAAATCTGTCATCCAATCTTTAAATAACGGAAGAGAGCCGCTGTCGATATATGTTTCAATTTGGACATTTTCTACATAATGAATATCTTTTATTTGATAGGGCGAAGAACGAAGCTCGTTTTCTACTTTACCAAGGAAGGTATAATCAATGCTTGTCTGTATAATTTTCATTAATTTTCTTTCCACTATGCCAGTGGCAGCTATTCCCTCTGAAGTAGCTTTTCCATATGCTCGAATTAAGCCTCCAGCACCAAGCTTAATGCCGCCAAAGTAGCGTGTAATAACGACAACGGTATCTTTTAAGTCTTTTTTCTTTAAAACTTCAAGAATAGGCACGCCTGCTGTTCCACTAGGCTCTCCGTCGTCATTAGCCTTTTGAATATGATTGCTTTCCCCGATTAAATAAGCAGAACAATTATGTGTGGCATCCTTATGTCTTTTTTTTATTTCTTGAATAAACTCCTGTGCTTTTTCTTCCGTTTCTACTCTTTGGATATGTGCAATAAACCGCGATTTTTGGATAATTAACTCATATTCACCATATCCTTGAACAGTTTGGTAGCAAGGAAGCATAAACATCGCTCCTTTTAATGAATGATAAAAATTTGATGAGAAATGTGGATATAGTTTTTAGTAAGAATATTTCAAACACTTCTTTGTTAAAAGCTTCACTTTGCAGTCTTCTTTCATTATAATTCGACATAGCCTTTTCTTCAATTCTTGAATTGTTTGTAATCAAATCTTAATATTAGCAGCTAGGACACATGTTATAATAAATAAAACTCAATGCTCGAATGGCTCTTTATGAAAAGAGTTTTTTGTCAGTTTTTGCAATTTATAAGGAGATTATATCTTGGGTGAATCATCCAGTTTCTTTTTATAATATTTATCCCAAAGAAACTGGGAAGGGATAAATCGAAGAAATTTATGACTATTTAACGGGCTTTTGGCCCCTGTCTAAGAGAGGATAAGAGCAACAAAAAATCTGGGTGGGCAGAAATTTGCTGAGCAAAAGTTTGATTGTTGGTTTTACTTTATGTGATTATTATCTATTTAGTATGTCAGTAGCGACGATTTTTATCATATGGTGTTATTGAAATATAATTCAAATAGGTAAAAAGATTCATTAAAATAGTTGCTAATTTAAGAATAAATAACGATTTTTTTATTATTTTCTATTGTAAAATATATATTATATACTTTCACGCTAAAATAGAATGGATACAGGAAGGGTTTACAGCCCTTTTGGAGGAATTGTATATATGGTAATAAGGAAATTTGATACAAAAACACTAGATTTAATTTTAGAAAAAATGGTTGAAACGGTTGATTCTAGCAAAGATGAGATTTTCCGCATTGGAGAACAATGCCGACAGGACTATGAACAATTAACAGCAGAACTAAAAGAGATAAAAGCACTAGTGTTACAAAAAATAGAAGAAGGAGACAAACTAGAAATTCAGGCAAGATTTGCTAGAAAAAGACTGTCTGAAGTCAGCAAGCATTTTAATGAATATACGGAAATAGAAGTAAGAGAAGCATATGAAAAAGCACATAGTCTTCAGATGGAATTAAGCATAAACCGCTCTCTGGAAAAACAATACCGTGAACGCAGAGATGATATTGAAAGACGCTTATTGGGATTAAATGAAACGATTGAAAGAGCAGATCATCTTGTGACACAAATTTCTGTTGTGATGAATTATTTGATTAGCGACTTAAAGCAGGTTGGAGAAGTGCTTGAGAATGCTAAGCAGAAACAAGATTTTGGCTTGAAAATTATCGGTGCCCAAGAAGAAGAGAAAAAGCGACTTTCAAGAGAAATTCATGATGGGCCAGCGCAAATGATGGCTAATGTGATGATGCGTTCTGATTTAGTAGAGAGAATCTATAGGGAAAAAGGTGCCGAAGAGGCTATTTTAGAAATAAAAAGCTTAAAAATGATGGTTCGAAGCGCTTTGTATGAGGTGCGGAGAATTATTTATGATCTTCGCCCAATGGCTCTTGACGATTTAGGGCTTGTGCCGACTTTAAAAAAATATCTCCAAACAATAGAAGAGTATCATGAAAAAACAAAGATTGTCTTCGCCAGTTTAGGAACAGACTTGCGGTTGCCAAGCAAATATGAAGTCGCTTTATTCCGTCTTATTCAGGAGTCTGTCCAGAATGCTTTAAAACATGCGAATGCAAAAGTGATAACGGTTAAAATAGAAATGCGCAGAGATCAAGTGATTGTTTTGATTAAAGATGATGGAAAAGGATTCAATAAAGAGCAGACAAAAGAGGAATCCTTTGGAATCATTGGGATGAGAGAAAGGGTCGAACTCTTGAATGGAGAGTTGACAATTGATACAAAGATAGGAAAAGGAACAATTGTAATGGTAAGTGTTCCAATTAATGAATAAAGAGAGAAGTTTAGGGAGGCGAAACAATTGGCTACAAAAATTGTCATTATTGATGATCATCAATTGTTTAGAGAAGGGGTAAAACGCATTTTAGATTTTGAATCAAGTTTTGAGGTAGTTGCTGAAGGGGATGATGGTTCTCAAGCAATTGATCTAGTGGATAAATATGAACCAGATGTAACAATTATGGATATCAATATGCCGACAACAAATGGGGTAGAAGCAACGAAGCAGCTACTAGAAAAATTTCCTGAAACAAAGGTCATTATTTTATCGATTCATGATGATGAAAACTATGTAACACATGCTTTAAAAACAGGTGCAAGCGGCTATTTATTAAAAGAAATGGACGCAGATGCTTTAGTAGAAGCAGTTAAGGTAGTAGCAGATGGAGGATCTTATCTCCATCCTAAAGTAACCCATAATTTGGTGAATGAATATCGCCGTTTAGCACAAGAGGAAGCAGGAGGCGGCGACCATTATGTGCAAACAGTGGAAATTAGAAGGCCCCTTCATCTGCTGACAAGAAGAGAATGTGAAGTGCTGCAGCTTCTTGCAGATGGAAAAAGCAATAGAGGAATTGGGGAAGCTTTATTTATAAGCGAAAAAACGGTGAAAAACCATGTCAGCAATATTTTGCAAAAAATGAATGTAAACGATCGTACACAGGCAGTTGTTGTTGCAATAAAAAATGGCTGGGTAGAAGTTCGATAAACAGAGTGTCTTAAAACTCAGGCTGGAGAAAAACAATCGATTTTTGGCTATTCCTAAAAGATGGGAATTTCTTGATAATCAAACATTTTTCTTCAGCCTGCTTTTTTAAAGTATGCCAAAAAAAGTGAAAAAGTAAATTAAATAAACTGAAAATTCAAATAAAATACATAATTTTTAAAAAAATGGATAAAATGACCTAGTATATGCTTGCATAATAAAATAAATTAATGCAAACTATGGATAAATATACGGATAGGAGTGTTTGCGATGCATGGAATACATAGTCTTTCAAATGCTGAATTAAGGCAAGCTTTTCAACTAGCAATTTCTTTAAAGCTAGATCCAGAGTTTATCGGAATTTTATCTAAGGAAATAAAAAAAAGAAACTTGCAGGAAAGAGATAATAGAGAAGTCAAATAAATAATGAGCCATATACTATTGATTACCTTTTTTGTATTTTGTGAAATAAAAAGGTGAATATAATGCAAAACAGCCTTTTTTTAGTTACAATGAACATACAATTCGAATAGATAGGAAGGTAATTAGTTGAATGAGAACAGCTATTGTAACAGATAGTACTGCTTATATACCAAAAGAAATCAGAGATGCCTATAATATATATATGATTCCTTTAACTGTAGTAATAGAGGGGGAAATTTACGAAGAAGAGCTAACTCTAAAGGCGGAGCAATTTTATGAAGAAGTGAAGGTAAAGGAGCTTCCAACAACCTCCCAGCCGCCGATTGGAAAATTTGTCGAGCTGTTTGAAAAGCTGTCGGCTGATTATGATGAAGTGGTATGTGTTCATTTATCGAGCGGGATCAGCGGGACATATCAAGGAGCAGCAACAGCGGGCGATATGGTAGAAGGAATTGAAGTATATCCCTTTGACAGCGAAATCAGCTGTATGGTCCAAGGATTTTTTGCGATTGAAGGAGCCAAGCTGGTACAAGAAGGAAAATCAGCGGCAGAAATAATCCAGATTTTAGAGGAGCTTAAAACATCCAGCCATGCCTACTTTATGGTAGATGATTTGAACAATCTGCAGCGAGGCGGCCGGCTTTCTAGTGCCCAAGCGCTGATTGGCAGCCTGCTTCAAGTAAAACCGCTGCTTCATTTTGCAGATAAAGTGATTGTTCCATTTGAAAAAATACGCACAAAGAAAAAAGCGATGAAACGAATAGTAGAATTAATGGCAGAAGCAACGAATGGAGAACCATTCCAAGCAGTCATTATTCATGCCAATCGCAAGCAAGAAGCAGAAGCGTGGAAAAAGGAATTAGAAGCGGAATTCCCTAATATAGAATTCAGCATAAGCTACTTTGGCGCTGTAATAGGAACCCACCTAGGAGAAGGCGCTATGGGAATAGGCTGGATAAGAAAAAGAACCTCTTGATGGGGTTTTTTTTGTGGGTAAATACGTCGTTTTTTGTCGAAAAATCGATAAACTGGGAAAACTGAAAATAAATTCGCTAGAAAGGAAGATAACGGGGCAAAATTGAACATAAAAACCTAAAAATAGATATTTTTTGAAAATTTTGAATCAAAGCAGGAATTTTAATGTTTAACAGCCAATATATAAAGCAAAAATTAAGAAAGGTTGTGATCTATTGATTGCAAAAAAGCTTGAAATTCCCCAATCTATTCTCCAGCTAGAAGCATTGTTGCGAAGATTGCCATCCAATCACCAGAAGGTTCCCCTAATAAAAAAAGAACTCAATATGAAATTAGCAGGTTATCAAGGAGAAAAAACTTTAATATTTCCACTTAGCTTTATTGATGATAAAAAGTATTCTATTTTGCACGATTTAAGATTATATGACGGCAATCATTACTTTCAAATCGATGTGTTGATTTTATCGAAAAAGTTTGCTCTTATTGTAGAAGTGAAAAACTATGCCGGAGAATTATATTTTGATACAGAATTTAATCAATTAATCCGTACTCTGGATTCCACAGCGTCCGCCTTGCCATACCCATTAACTCAGATTAAAAGACTGCAGGAACAGTTGAATAATTGGTTAAGTCAATATATCTCTATTCCACTATACAGTCTTGTTGTCGTAAGCAATCCCACGGCTTTTATCCGAACAAACTCCAAAGATTCCTTAATATCCCAGCAAATAATCCATCAAAGCTATCTTCCTTTTCAGATTAATAAAATAGATGCTTCCATTTCTTCTCAGAGTATATCAGACAAAGACTTAACAGCACTAATAAAAGCATTAAAAAAACAGAACAAGCCATTAAATGTTTCTATTCTAAAAAAATTTTCGATTGAAAAAGAAGAAATGATAAAGGGGGTGATATGCAATCAATGCAGCTATAGGCCTTTAGAAAGAATAAATGCTAACTGGTATTGTCCATTATGCAAAAGTAAAAGCAAGATTGCACATATTTATGCACTAAAGGATTATTATTATTTGTTTGGAAAAATAATTAATAATAAGCAGGCAAGAGACTTTTTGGAAATCCAGTCTTCTGCTTTAGCTACAAGAATTATGTCCAAAATCCAACTAAAAAGAAAAGGTACAAGAAAAGATAATGAATATTATCTTGATATAAAAACACTAAACAAATTAACCAAAGGAGAGTCCCCATGCGCTTCCTCATCCAAAATAATCTATTAACACCCACCACAAAAACAATCGAACAAACAAAAAAAATTGCCGATATCCAAAATCCTAAGCCCCAGCCCATTAATCCTGCATTTCCCTACAATAAAAATCTTCAGTCTCTTCTCCAAGGCAAATACCTTCTTTTAGACGAAATTCCTTTCCCGACAGAAGACATTCAGGAGCATTATATACATGGATACTGTCTTTACAACAAGGGAGTAGAAAAAAGGCAATCTGCTTATTTGTGCAACCGCTGTGGGAATACCAATCAGCAGTATTTTGCGTCATTCCGTTGTGCGAGATGCCAGGAAGTCTGTTTTTATTGCCGAAGCTGCATTATGATGGGGAGAATCAGCGAATGCACACCACTTATTAGCTGGACAGGCCCCAATATGGAGCAAAACACCAACAACATCCAGCTCCATTGGGATGGCGCTTTATCTTCTGGCCAACAAGCAGCTTCGGAAAAAATGGAACAAATCATTGATCAGCAGTCCGAGCTATTAGTATGGGCAGTATGCGGAGCTGGAAAAACAGAAGTCTTATTCAAAGGAATTGAAAAAGCACTAAAGCAAAATAAACGAGTATGCATCGCCACGCCACGAACCGATGTAGTGCTAGAACTTGCCCCCCGCCTGCAATCCGTGTTTCCAGAGATCCAAGTGCTTCCAGTGTATGGAGGCAGTGAAGACCGCCACCTATACAGCCCTCTTATTATCAGCACCACACACCAGCTTTTTCGATTTAAACAAACGTTTGATTTAATTATTTTAGACGAAATGGACGCCTTTCCCTATTCTTACGATACAAGCCTCCAATACGCCGTCCAAACAGCTCGCAAGCCAAACTCCGCCATGATCTATTTAACTGCAACCCCTAATCGCAGCTGGCGAAAAAAATGCCAGCAAAACCAAATCAACTATGTCACCATTCCTGCAAGATACCACAAACATCCCCTTCCCGTCCCACGCTTTACTTGGTGTGGAAACTGGGAGAAGCAGCTAGAGAAAAACAAGCTTCCTCAAGCTGTAGTCGATTGGATAAAGGAGCGTCTTGACTCTCGTAAACAAGTGCTGCTTTTTATTCCAAAGATTGCGTATATGGAAAAAGTAGCGTCCATCTTTGAACAATGGACAACACATCTGGAAACCGTTCATGCTGAAGACCCTTCCCGCAAAGAAAAAGTTCAAAAAATGCGCAAAAATCAATTGGATCTGCTGATTACTACAACCATTTTAGAGCGCGGTGTGACATTTGCTAATATCGATGTCGCTGTATTAGGGGCAGAAAACCAAATATTCACAGACAGCGCGCTTATTCAAATTGCCGGGAGAGCCGGAAGAAAAAAGGAGCATCCAGCAGGAGAAGTCGCTTTTTTTCATTACGGCAAAACAACTGCGATGGTATCGGCAAAAAAGCAAATAGAAAACAGCAATAAAGAAGCAAAAGAAAAAGGAATGTTAATTTAAATGATGTATTGTATCATTTGTTTAAGCGAAGTGAATCCTGTTTTTAACTGGACGTATTTTTTATCAAAGGAACCGCCCTTTTATTTATGTGATGGCTGCAAAGAAAAATTAGCGCCGATCATTGGAGAATGCTGTACGATTTGTAGTCGACCATTAGCAGATTTAGAAGCTGTTTTTATTCATGATGGAGTTTGTTTTGATTGTTTCCGCTGGGAACAAGATCCCAAATGGAAAGGTGTTTTAAAACAAAATTATTCCTTATTTTTATATAATGATTTTTTAAAAGAAGTGATTGCACGATTTAAATATCGAGGAGACTATATGGTCGCAGGCGCCTTTTCTTTGTATATCCCGAAAAAATTATTTCAGAATAAAATTGTGGTGCCCATTCCTTTAAGCAGCATCCGCTTGTATGAACGAGGCTTTAATCAAGCAGAAGCCATTTTGCATTGTGCCGGCATTCCGAGCATCCATTGTTTAACAAGAGTGCATAGTGAAAAACAGTCAAAAAAATCGCGTGCTGCAAGACTAGAGACAAGCTCTGTTTTTGCTGTTGAAAATAACAAGCAGATTATTTCTCAAGATGTAGTATTGTTTGACGATATATATACTACAGGAGCAACACTGCGGAATGCAGCAATGGCACTAAAGGAGGCAGGAGCAAAGTCTGTTTCCTCCTTCACCATTGCAAGATGATCAAAGCCGAAAGCGGGGAAAAGGGTATGGCGAATTTAGAAAATTGTCCAAAATGCGGGGAATTGTATGTTGTCAACAGCTTTAGAGAAACATGCACAAACTGCTGGAAAAAAGAAGAAGCTGATTTTGACAAAGTGTATCAGTTTATCCGAAAAAAGCATAATCGAACAGCAAAAATGGCTGAGGTAGTGGAAGCGACAGGAGTCAAAGAAACCCTTATTTATAAATTTATCAAAAAAGGCCGCATCAAATTGGCGCAATTTCCGAATTTAGGATATCCATGTGCAAAATGCGGGACAGAAATAAGAGCTGGAAGACTATGTTCCAAATGTTCAGCGGATATGAAAACAGGTTTAAGGAGTTTAGAAGCAGAGGAAGAAAGAAAAAAGGCACTGGTGAAAAAAAGTGCCACATATTATTCGGAACATGAATAAGGGGAATAGCGATATACGTTATTCCTTAACAATCTCCATATATCATCTACCGTTATCCACTTGTTCCTATCCAATCAGCCCATTAAATTTCATACTAGGTAAATATTCTCGGATTAACTTGCATTTGTTTAGTTAATTTGGCGTATTTTAAGAAAATCAACAGGAAATGTTTAAATGGACAGCTAATCATCCGATAATAGAAGTAATCATACATTTTGTTCGGAATCGAAAAGGAGGATGCACGATGAAAATCAATAATTTTGGAACGCAAGGCATTAATCCATATAAAAATTCAATCAATAAAATTAATGCAGCAAATAAAACAGAAGCAGCAAAAGGAACCGACAAAGTAGAAATTTCTGCGGCGGCAAAAGAATTGCAGCAAGTATCGCAAATTTCTGCTGACAGAGCAGAAAAAATTGAAGCATTAAAAAAACAAGTGCAAGCGGGCACATATGAAGTAAAAGCACAGGATGTCGCAAAAAGCATTTTAAATTTTTATTCTAAAAACTAGGAAAAAGGAGGGGCTTCTTAATGTCTGGACTATTATTAATCGACATATTGGAAAAGCAAGTAAAGCTGCATAAAAGTTTGTATGCAGTTGCTGTCAGCAAGACGGAGGTTATTAAAAAGGGGGATATCGAGCCTCTTCAGCAAATCATGAAGGACGAGCAGGCGCATATCATGAGCATTCAAAAGCTCGAAGCCGCACGGCAAAACGCGGTGAAAAAAGTAGCGCCGGAATTTTTTCAGCCATCACTTGCGGACTGCATCGAGCGCTTAAATGAGGAAGAAGCAGCAAAAGTGGCGGAAACAGCAGATCGTCTCAAGCAAATTATCATGGATTTAAAAGACGCAAATACATTAAATCAGCAGCTGCTGACACAATCGCTGCAATTCGTAAACGTTTCGTTAAATTTATTAAAGCCAACAAACAAAAGCATCAACTACGGCAAGTCGCTAAAAGGAGATGCAATCAGAACGGATGCAATTGGCAATCAATCTAGAAGTCTATTAAATATAAAAGCATAGTGGGGGAACGGTTATGGCATCAACCTTTATGGGGCTCGAAACCGCAAAACGGGGATTAGTGGCCCAACAAAGCGCCTTATATACAACAGGCAATAATATTTCCAATGCCAACACACTTGGCTATACAAGACAGCGTGTTGATCTGCAACAAACGACAAGCTATCCTTCTGTGGGCACAAATGCCCCGAAAATAGCAGGTCAGATTGGCACAGGTGTAGAAGCAACTACTGTCACAAGGTTAAGAGAGGGATTTTTGGATACACAGTACCGCTCAGAAAACAGCAAACTGGGATATTGGGAAAACCGCTCTTCCGCATTAAGCAATTTAGAGACAATCATGAATGAACCATCTGATTCTGGGTTATCCGCGTCAATGGATTCTTTCTGGTCTTCTTTGCAGGACTTTGCATCAGATCCGCAAAATGCGGGAGCCCGTGCAGTTGTGCGCCAAAGGGGAATTGCGGTTGCCGATACATTCAATTATTTATATAAAACTGTTTCAGCAGAAAAAAGCAATGTCGAAAATGAAATCGGCGTTTCCGAAAAAGCGGTAAATACTATTCTTTCGCAATTGGATGCATTAAATCAGCAAATTGCAGCGGTTGAACCGAATGGCTATTTGCCAAATGATTTATATGATAAACGGGACAGCCTTTTGGACGATCTATCTACTTATGCAAAAATTAAAGTAAGCTATGAAAGCACTGGCGGAAATGGCTTGGCGCAGGCAGAAGGAAAAGCGATTGTCAGCTTAGTGAACGATGACGGCACAGAAGTTGCAAAATTAGTGGATGCAAATGGCTATAATGAGCTAAACGTCAATAAAAATACTGCAGAGACAGCTGTTGCTTCTATTTCTGTCGGAGGCACAACAGTAGACATAAACAATTTTGATTCAACAGGCAAATTAAAAAGCATTGTGGAATCTTATGGCTATCAAGACAGTAATGGGGATATTAAAGGCATTTATAACGATATGCTGGCAGAATTGGATAACTTGGCCTATACATTTGCAACTCAATTTAATGCTGTTCACGAAGCTGGAATGAGTCCAAATGAAATAGCGGCAGGAGCGGATAGTGTCATTTCTTTTTTTGCTGATTCCAAAAGCGCAGATGGCTCTATTACAAGCCGCGATGGTTTTGCAAGCAGAATTACCATTTCAGATGCCATTACTAATAGTTTAGATAATATCGCTAATGCATCTGGCACGAATCTTAGCTCTGCTACATTAGGAGATGCAACGGTTGCTACTGCCCTTGCAGAAATAATCAACAATAAATATGATTATGGCGATAATTCAGAGCAGGCAACATTCCGCAACTATTTTGAAGGAGTAATTGGAAGCATGGCAGTAAGCGCCCAAGAAGCGTCAAAAATGTTCTCCAACTCCACAACCTTGCAGCAGACAGTTGAAAATAAACGAATGAGTGTAAGCTCTGTTTCATTGGATGAAGAAATGACCAATATGATCCAATACCAGCAAGCATATAATGCATCTGCAAGAATGATTTCCTTAACAGATGAACTATTAGATACAATTATCAACGGATTAAGAAGGTAGGTGAATAATAATGCGTGTTACACAATCAATGGTTTCAGCCAATTCCCTGCGCAATATCAGCAGCAGTTTTAATAAATTAAATGATTTATCCAACCAGGTGTCATCAGGCAAAAAAATCACCAAACCATCAGATGATCCTGTTGTTGCAATGAAAGGAATGTTCTACCGCTCCAATTTATCGGAAGTAGAGCAGTACCAGCGGAATCTTTCTGAAGGCTATTTATGGATGGATAACTCGGAAGCGAGTTTAGAGCAGGCAAATGAAGGTTTGCAGCGTATTCGTGAGTTATTGGTCAAAGGGAAAAATGATACAAATAGTGAAGCAGAAAGAACGGCTATTGCCCAAGAGATAGAGGAAATAAAAAAGGATCTTGTAACGGTAGCCAATACAAAAGTGAATGGAAAATATGCATTTCATGGAACGGATATTTCAACCCCTCTTGTAACAGATGGAGATCCACCGCAAGTTGCGGCAAACGCTACGGATCCATCAATTGATAATTATACGGTACAAGTATCCAGCGGCATTAATTTAAAAATCAATGTCAGCCCAACGGCATTCAGTCAAGAAATGTTTGATGTAGTGCAGGGGATTCAAGAAAAAATGGAAAACAACGCTACTGATGGATTAGATGATCTTTTATCAAGATTAGATACAGTAACAAATAATCTTACAACAGAACGATCAGAATTAGGAGCTCGCTATAATCGTTTAGAATTAGTGGAAACAAGACTTGATTCCCAAGAAGTATTGGCAAATAAAGTGCTTTCCGATAATGAAGATGTGGATATGGAAAAAGCTATTACCAATCTTTCTGTGCAGGAAAGTGTGCATAATGCAGCATTAAGTGTTGCTGCAAAAATTATTCAAACATCGTTGATTGATTTTTTAAGATAATCATTTGAAAAAGGGTTAGATGCCTATAACTACACTATAGATTTTAGTTGTAGGGATAGTTGTCTAGTCCTTTTTTTATAAATTGTTTTCGTGAATTTTGGTGTTATAAAACAAGTAGCTGATTTCCGCTGCAGGTGCTCGCTTTCCGCGGGGCGGGCCTCAGGCTATGCCTTGCGGGATCTCACCTGTCCCGCTGTTCCCGCAGGAGTCTCGCACCTTCCGCTCCAATCAGCCTGTGTCTATAACTTATTTTAAAAAAACACTTTTACATAAAAAGACAAGGAGAAAAAGCGTATGTTTCCACAAATCAGATTACAGTCAACGCCGGCTAGATTAGATATCCATGTAGAAAAGGGTTCATTAGAGATGGAGCAGCCAAAAGCAGACTTAGAAATAGAACAGCCAAAAGCAGAAGTAACAATAGATAAAAGACCAGCAAAACTAACAATTGATCAAACAAAAGCAAGAGAAGATGTCGGCTATAAAAGTGTGCCAAGGATGATTGAAGATGCCGCAGCAGAGGGAAAACAAGCATGGCTAGAAGGAATTGCAAGAAGAGCTCAAGAGGGCAGAGAGCTGATGCAAATTCAAAAAGGCACATCAAATCCTATTCCACAGCAAGCAAAACGAAATAGCGAGGGAGAACCAAAACAGTTTGGATTAGGCTGGATTCCTTCGCCAGGAAGTGTGCAAATAGACTATGATCCGGGAGAAGTAAATATAGAAGTCGAAAGAAAAGATCCTATCATTACGAGTAAAATGAATAAGCCCATTATCAATTACACTCCTTCCAAAGTATCCATTATGTTAGCGCAGTATCCATCTTTAGAGATTGATTTTGAAAATTTAAAGTATGTTGGGGTAAACTATGAACAATACATATAAAGGACTGATGGAAGTGAAAATCAATACAAAATACCATGGAGAAAAAGAGATTGAAGAAAAAGAAGTAATAACTTTTGTTAAACCGATTCCAGGATTTCCTGATGAAGAGAAATTTATTGTGCTGCCATTAGATGAAGAGGGAAGTTTTTTTGCCCTCCAGTCTATTCAAAATGAACAGCTCGCATTTGTCATTTCTAATCCATTTTTATTTTTTCCAGACTATGATTTTAATCTAGAAGAGAATGCAGTAGAGCAGTTGGAACTTGCTTCTGAAAAAGATGTTCTTGTATTTGCAATATTAACTATCCAGGAGCCATTTGACAAAACAACGGCTAATCTGCAAGCTCCGATCATTATTAATCAAAAAAAGAATTTAGCAAAACAAGTCATTTTAAATCAAACGGGCTATATAACAAAGCATCTATTATTTCCTAACAAAAAATCTGTGGTGAAAGGGTGATAAGATGCTAGTGCTGACAAGAAAAAATGGCGAAGTAATCAAAATTGGCGAAGATATTGAAATAACAGTTATTGCATCAAAAGGCGATCAAGTAAAAATTGGCATCTCCGCCCCGAAGGATATTGAAATATTCCGCAAAGAAGTATATGACCAAATCACGCAAGAAAACCGAACGGCATCAGCTGATATTTCAACATTCTTAAATTTATTCAAAAAAAAATGAAAAAAAATCATAAAATCTCTTAAAACTTTTTCCGTGAAGTCGATATAGAAAGTAAGAGAGAGGGAGGGCGGCCGACCTTCCTTAACTCCTACTAAACTTAACGTTCACAAGGATGTGGACAACAACTTCAAGGAGGAAAATTAACAATGAGAATTAATCACAATATTGCTGCGCTTAACACTTACAACAAATTAAGCAGTGCAAACTCAGCACAAAGCAAATCAATGGAAAAATTATCTTCTGGTCTTCGCATCAACAGTGCGGCTGACGATGCAGCAGGTCTTGCAATTTCTGAAAAAATGCGTGGCCAAATCCGTGGATTAGATCAAGCATCTTCAAATGCTCAAGATGGTATCTCTATGATTCAAACAGCTGAAGGTGCTTTAAGCGAAACAACTGATATCCTTCAACGTATGCGTGAACTAGCTACTCAAGCAGCAAATGATACAAATACAACGGATGACCGTGGTGAAATCCAAAAAGAGATTAACCAATTAACTTCTGAAATTAACCGTATTGCTAATACTACTGAGTTTAATACAAAGAAAGTATTAGATGGTGGAAAATCTGCAGCGGCTGTTGGTGGAACAGGTGCAACGGGCGGTACTGGAGCAACAGGTTCAGCAGAAGCAGCGACAATTCAAGGTGCAAGTGCAGTAGCAAATACAACAGACTTACAATCTATAGACGCAGGTACAAATATTA